>Ga0256839_1003394_pt1 | contig 16461 bp, 13 predicted proteins | sample 354166metaG_FD_185968 | JGI IMG/M metagenome (GOLD analysis project Ga0256839, IMG submission 185968) | Hydrothermal vent microbial communities from Mid Atlantic Ridge, Atlantic Ocean - 354-166 | ecosystem: Environmental > Aquatic > Marine > Hydrothermal vents | place: Atlantic Ocean: Mid... | reverse complement strand
GCCGCGGCGCGGCGGGGGTACCAATGCGCCGTCGCCGGCGCGACGGCGGTCCGCCGCCCCCGTCCCGCCTGTCGGCGGGCTCGGGGCCGCTTTGGCCAGCGGGCGAAGCGGCGGGCGGGCCAATGGGGCTCGCCCGGCGCGACGGCGGTCCGGCGCTCCCGTCCCGCCGGGCGGCGGGCCAGCTCCGACCGGGAACACTCGTCCACGAAGATGACCTGCGGCTATCGCTATCCCGCACTTAAGAACGAGGGAACTGCCGATGTCTGCCCCTAATCCTCCATGATTTCCTTTTCCTTTGCCGCCGCCAGCTCGTTCACCTTTCCCTCGTACTGCTTGGTCAGGTCCTGGACCTGGTCCCGAGCCCGATTGCGGTCGTCCTCCGATATGGCCCCCTCTTTCTGAAGCTGGTCAATTCTCTTGTTCACATCACGGCGAACGTTACGGATTGCCACGCGCGCTTTCTCAGCAAGATCACGCACATGAGCCACAAGCTGTTTTCGCCGCTCAACGGAGAGCGGCGGCAGCGTGAGGCGGATCACCTTGCCGTCGCTGTTCGGGTTGAGCCCAAGATCACTCTGCTGTATCGCACGCTCGATGTCCTTGATCGAACCCGGATCAAACGGGCGGATCAAGATCATCATCGGCTCGGGACAGCTTATGGTGGCAAGCTGACGCAAAGGGGTCGGACTGCCGTAGTACTCGACGCGGAGATGCTCCACCAGCGCAGGGGTCGCTCGGCCGGTGCGGATGCCACGCAGCTCGTCCCGAAACACCTTCACCGCCTTGTCCATGCGTTCTTCACCATCGAGCAGTATCTCATCGACCGAACTCATGGCTACACTCCCGTCTCCTCAACCCAGGCCTCCCAAACTACCAGCCGCAACCGTTCAGGAGTCGGCTCAGTAAACCGCGCCACATGCCCGCCTTCCGCACCGCATGCCCCCCTTACGCGAACCCGCCGGATCCTCTGCAACCACCGGTGACCCACTACAAGACCACCTCCGGCTCGCCCACATCCTCCGGCAGATGCTCGGCAACGAGAGTCCCGACCCGCTCTCCCAGCAGAGCCCGCTTGATGTTTCCTGCACGGCGAAAGCTGAACACCAGCACCGGCAAACCGCGTTCGCGGGCCAAACTAATCGCCGTGCTGTCCATCACCTTCAGTCTCTGTTCGAGAATCTGCTCGTACGTCACAAATTCGTACCGCACCGCATGCGGATTCTTTTCGGGGTCGTCGGAGTAAACGCCGTCGACCCGGGTCGCCTTGAGCAACACCTGGGCATCCAGCTCGGTGGCACGAAGAGCGGCAGCGGTGTCTGTCGTCACGCACGGGCTACCGATGCCCGCTGCCAGGATGACTACCCGCCCCTTCTCCAGGTGGCGAGCCGCCCGGCGCCGGATGTACGGTTCGGCCACCTCCTCCATCCGAATCGCGGTGAGCACCCGAGTCTCCACCCCCTCGGACTCGATCGCGTCCTGCAAAGCCAGGGCGTTGATCACCGTGGCGATCATTCCCATGTAATCTGCGGTGACGGGCTTGACGATGCCGAGCGAGCGGACCAGAGCAGCGCCGCGGATGATGTTTCCTCCCCCCACGACGACGCCCACCTGCACACCCGCCCGAGCAGCGTCGGCGACCTCGCGTGCGATCGACCCAATGGACTCCCCGTCCAAACCACTCTGCCCGGCTCGCGAGAAGCAATCACCGCTTAGCTTCAGAATGACCCGCCGCTTGGACCGACGGCCTGCCTCACCCATTCGTGTGCCTCGCCCCAAAATACCGCCCAAAAAAGAACGGCTCCCGGCCGGAACCGGAAGCCGCGGCAGCTCGCCTAAGCCTGCGTCACACTCTCGGCTATCTCCGCGATCTTAAACCGGCGGAACGTCGCGATGCGCACGTCCCCTTTGCTCTTAAGGTAGTCCCCCAGTGTCTGGCGGGGGTTCTGCACGTAGGGCTGCTGCAGAGCGACATTTTCCGCAAAAAAGCCCGCTCGCAACCGCCCCTCCACGATCTTCTCTGCAATGTGCTCCGGCTTACCCTCCGCTCGAACCGCTTCCATCAGAATCCTGCGCTCCTTCTCCAACTCCTCCTCAGGCACCTCTTCCACCGTGGCAAACCGTGGCTTAAACGCCACGATGTTTGCGGCCACCTCGTCGGCCAACTCCCCCGTCGCATCTTTGCCTTCGAGCCGGACAATCGCCGCTTCCTGATAGTTGAAGTGCACGTAGGCCCCCACAACTCCACCATCCGCCTTGAGGCGATCGACGGCGGCCAACTGCATGTTCTCCCGAATCAAGTTGATCACTTCTAGAAGCAGGTCCTTGCCTGTACGACCCGACCCATCGTCGGGAAGAGGAGCACTCAGCACGGCGTCAACAGACGGTTCCTGATCGAGCAGAGCTGCCTGCTTGGCGAAGGCCTTAACGAGCTGAACGAATTTCTCGTTGCGCGCGGTCGGAGCTTGTTCGCAGAGCACCACAGCGACTCCGACGACGGCATTATCCGGCGTCCGGAACACCTCAATCCGCCCCTCCGCCGTGGTCCGCCCCGTCTTCTTCTGGCTGACTTTCGCCCCTTGCTGGCGAAGAATCTCAACCGCCTTCTCCGGATCACCACCCGCTTCCGCTAGGGCCTTCTTGCACTCCATCATCGGGAGCCCGGTCCGCTCCCGAAGCGCCTTCACCTCCTGCGCCGTTGGTTGATAACCGGTCCCCGCATCGCTCATCTCTTGTCCTTCCTCCTCGCGTTTCGCCCATGCAGGCGGGACTCGCCCCAACCAGTCCCGCCGATTACCGTGGATTCCTGAGCTCGATCCAAATCGTCAGATTATAAACCGCGCACGCGGCGAACGCACCGGCCAGATGACCTCCGCCGAATCGTCATGCTTTGAGTCGCGGCACAGAAGCAGCCAACCACAGGACAAGGCAACGGAGAACCGCTCGAAGCCACCTCACCACAGCATGTCGGTTCCCGGCACCCCCGCCTCCCGTGCCGCGCCAACAGCTCCCCCTTACCACAGCCCGCCATCTGCGACACTGCAGACAGGTTCGCTGAGCGGTCAGAAATGTCCCACGGGCAGGTCGCCCTGGCCACCGCAAGGCTCACGAAGCCGTGGCTTCCTGGCCGCCCGTAACGGCCCCCACGGCTTCCCGCTCCGCCTCCTGCTGTTGGCGCGCTTCGACGATGGCGTCAGCGATGTAGTTCACGATCACGCTGATCGAGCGCATGCTGTCGTCGTTTCCAGGGATGGGAATGTCGACCAGGTCAGGGTCGCCGTCGGTGTCGATAAGCGCTACAACGGGGATGTTCAACTTGCGCGCTTCAGCTACCGCGTTGTGCTCACGGACCGGATCGACAACGAAAACCGCACCGGGAAGCCGGTTCAGCTCGCGTATGCCGTTGAGGTTGCGGTACATCTTGCGGTATTCGCGCTGGATCGCAGCGATACGCTTCTTGGAGAACGTGTTGATGTCCGGGGAATTGATGAGCTGTTCGACCTCTTCGAGGCGTTTCAGCCGGGACCGGATCGTATGGAAGTTCGTCAGCGTGCCCCCCAGCCAGCGTTCGGTCACGTAGGGCATGCCACATCGCTGCGCTGCCTGGGCGACGATTTCTTTCGCTTGCCGCTTCGTGCCAACGAAGAGAACCAAGCTGTTGTTTTGCACCACCTCCTGCTGGAGGAACTTCGCTGCGCGGAGCAGACCACGAAGGGTTTCACGGAGGTCGATGATATGGATCACACCACGGCGGCCAAAGATGAACCGCCGCATCTTCGGATTCCAGCGACTGACACGTTGGCCAAAATGCACGCCAGCTTCCACCAGGTCTTTCAGCGTTATCGACGCCACAAACAGCCTCCCGTTCTCAAAAAGACCTCCAACATCGTGCACCTCCAGCAGTTCGCCGGCAGAACCGCACTACCGGCAGCCCACAAGCGGATCCGATCTGGGAACACCGAATATTAAAGCACCCCGTCGGAATCCGTCAAAGGGGATGCTGGCCCGGCCGAGCCCGGGCCCTGCGCAGGCAGGTCACACGGCAGGGTAACTCATCATACGGGCAAGCCCCGGGCGACGTAAAGCGTCAGCGGGCGACATCTTGCCCAAATCCGCCTACGCCGCCCCAGACGCACCCCTACCGGCCCGGCGCCACCCGGCGCGGAGATCCACCCATTGGAAGTTGCACCCGGTGCGTAGCGTTCGGACGCTCCCTGTTACCGGCGCGGGCGGAGGCGTTCGCCGGTCCAGCGATCGAATTCATCCGGCCGCCGCGGCAGCGGCGAGACGTCCGCGGTTTCCCGCACCCACCTCTCCAGCAACGCCTCCAACTCACGGCGAACTTCTTCATACTCCGGATCGAATGCCCGGTTCTGAAACTCCCACGGATCCACCTCCAGATCGTACAGCTCGACCGGCGGCCTGGGAGCGCGGAAAAGCATCATTTGGCCGACCGTGAGCTGTCCCTGCTCGCGCAGGCGTAGCATGATTCGCGCCGTCGGCGAGCGCATCACATCGGCGGGCGGCATCCAGGGTTCGTTGAGGAAGACGTTGCGAATCAGCTTGTATCGGCGGGTTCGAACCGCTCGCACGTGGTCCTCGTAATCGTGCCAGTTCCGCTCCAGAAAAACCGCCGACCGCACCCCATCCCGCCTCGGATCGCGAATAGCAGCCAGGAAGCTCTTTCCCATCCACCCCTCCGGAACCGCCATGCCCACCATCTCCAGAACCGTGGGCGCGAGATCCACCAGGCTAACCAGACCGGAGTGCACGCCCCCCTCGGGCGCGACGCCCGGCCAATACACCACCAACGGCGTGCCCACTCCCGAATCGGCCAGATGACACTTGCACCTCGGGAACGGCGACCCGTTGTCGCTAAAGAAAAAGATGACCGTGTTTCGCAACAAGCCGTCGGCCCGGAGCTTCTCGATGAGCTTGCCAATCTGTTCGTCCATGTAGGTGATCTCGTCGTAGTACCGCGCCAGATCCTCGCGAACGATGGGATGGTCGGGCAGGTAGGGGGGCACCACAGCGTCGGACGGCTTGTACGGACGAGCGGGCCGTTTCGTAAACGGTCGGTGTGCTTCGGTGAAGCCGATAGCCAGGAAGAACGGCTTGTCTTTCGGTCGGTCGTCCAGGAACGCGGACCACTGACCGACCAGGTCGCCGCCTCGATCGAACCCCCGGATAACGTCGAACTGGTGAGCGGCGTGCGGGCCCAGGTGCAGTTTGCCGACATTGCCTGTCCAGTAGCCGCCTTCGCGCAAGTAGGAGGGCAGCAGCCTCACGCCTTTCGGCACCGGGGCGTGCAGATCTTCTGCGCCCACCGTATGAGCAAATCGGCCGCTGAACATGGCCGTGCGACTCGGACTACACTGGGGCGAGGTGACGAACGCGTTCGTGAACCGGACGCCGTGGCTGGCGAGCCAGTCGATGTTCGGCGTGCGGATCGTCGGGTGGCCATAACAGCCCAGGTCCTTCCAACCCACATCGTCAGCGATCACCCAAATGATGTTGGGGCGTTCGCCCCCTGCAAGGATGCCGGAAGCGAAAAGCAGCAGAGCAGCGGTGAGCCAACGGTGCTTCATTCCATTCCCCCATACCCTGGCTCGATTCGAATCCTCCGATACCAGGATAGCACAACGGGCGCGGCTCAAAGCGGTCGCCCACCGTATGCCCGTGCGGCCATCCGTCCACGAACGCCTGCCCCCGGCACAGCCCCCTCAACGGGTCAAGCTCCTTCACGGCGTCTGTCGAATCGGGTAGGAATCGCCCCCAGGTTCGATGCCACACAAAGCTCGCCATGCGCTTCTACCGGCACAGCCCCTGCTCCGGAGCAGCCCCACTTCAGGCTCCGGATCGAAGAACGTTGCGTGGCGGCGCGGCCGAGCCACCCTGCATCATGGGTATGAGGCTCCTTACGAACGAGCGACGCAGACCGGTTCCGGCCACATCTCGGGGTAGCGGCCCCCTATGGGTTCTTTTCCCCCATGGCGGCCTCATACTTGGCCAGCTCTTGCTCCCACTTGCGGAGGCTCTCGGTGTCGCCTGTTGCCCGGGCATGATCGATGAGCCGCCGAAAGAGGAACTTTACAGCGAGGTCGCGCCGCTCAGGCGGAACCGAAGAGGATACGCCGAGCAGTTCGCGGAGAGCGTTTTCTATCTCCTCGATGGCCTTCCCAACGTCATCCCCCCTCTGCAGAGCAACAGCAGCAGCGATTCCCCGGGCGAATGCTGTTGCCCAGGTGGGAGCACCCGCGGAGCCGGCTCGACGGGCAACTTGATTCGCGGCCCGCACCGCTTCGTCCAGCTCGCCCTGCTCAACGAGGTCTCGCGCCAGCAAGACCAACTGGACATCGACCTGGTCCTGGGCCGCACCGGCGTTCCGCAACGCTTCGATCCACGCCCGGCGCCACTGAGCTGCGTCATGCCAATGCCCCTCTTCTTCGAGGCACCCGGCGACGTGATCGACCAGACGCGGCGCGCGATCATGCGCGAACTTGCGGCGTTTGAGCGACTCGAGCGTGGCGCGCAGGAGGCGGAGTCCCTCGTCCGTTTTGCCCAGTTTGAGGCGCACCACCCCCAGACTGAACCGGGTATTGATCGTCTGCGGATGATCGGGCCCCAACAGCTTTTCACGCAATCCCAGGGCGCGTTCGTACAAGGGCTCCGCCTCGTCCAGCCGGCCCAATCGCTCGTAAAGCACAGCCAGGTTGTTCATGCTCTGGGCGGTGTGCGGGTGGTCTGGACCGAGCCGCTGTTCGGTAAGGCGCAGGCACCGGCTCAGCGCCTCGATAGCTTTGTCGAACTCGCCGGCAACTTGATAGGCAAGGCCAAGGTTGTTGAGTTGTGTGAGAACACTTGGATGGTCGGGCCCCAGCCGCGACTGAGCCAGCCTGTAGCCCCGTTCGAACAAGGGCAACGCCTGCTGGAGGTCGCCCGTGCGGAGCGTCACGACGGCGAGGTTGTTCAGTGCCAGGAGCGTCTGGGGATGGGTGGGGCCGAAGAGGCGATCGCGCTCTGCATAGACGCGTTTGAGCAGTTCCCTCGCGCGGGCAAACTCCGCTCTGGCAGCAAAGCCCTCGGCGTAGACTTCGATCAGATCGATGTCGGTCTCATCGAGCCGCCGCTTCTCCAACAGAGCGTCTGCCACGGGAGCCAGTACGTCGGTACATTCTTCCCCTTTGCCCTGGAGGTACAGCACGTAACCCAACGCAACCAGCGATTTTCGTCGGATCGGATCATCGGGCCCAAACAGCTTCATGGCCTGGGCATGGAGTTCGCGCAAAAGGGCCTCCGCTTCCGTGTACTGTCCCAGGCTGATGAGCGACTGGCCGTACGAGAGTCTGGAGCGGAGCGTGTCCGGGTGGGTTGGCCCAAGGCTTCCTGCGCGGAGCTCGGCAGCACGGTGCAACAGGCGGGCGGCATCACGGTAATGACCGAGGCTGAACAAGGACTCCCCGAGCCCGTGCAGCATGGCGGCATGAGCGACGGGATCTTCGCCCTCCTGTTCGACCAACCGTTGAGCCAGGCTTCGGAAACGTTCCCCCAGGATCTCTTCAAGGGGGCGGTCCTGTTCGCGCAGGGCGGTGACATTGATCCCGGCGAAGGCCTCCTGCAACAGGTCCATGGCATCAGAGAGGCGGGCCATGCGGAACTCCGCCTCCCGCTGCGCGCGCCGCGCCAGCTCGGCCGCACGGACCGCCTCCGCTTCTTTTTGCTCGGCGATCCGCCGCAAGCGTGCTTCGTTCAGGCGTGCCTGCCGCTCCGCCTCTCGGGCCGCGATCGCTGCTGAGCGTGCTTTCCAGGCCCACGCAGCAAGAAGCGCGCTCGTCAGCGCCCCCAGAACGGCCACACACGCCAAGGCGAACCAGATCCTGCGGCGGCGGATTTGCTCGGTGAGCCGCACTTCCGCAGCCGCCCGTTCCAGTTCGGCCCGCCGCGCGCGCTCCTCCGCCTGAGCCCGAATCTCAACCACACGCTCGGCCACGTCGCGTGCAGAGCCCGGGCGTTCAGCCGGATCCAGCGCAAGACAGCGCTTGCACAAGGCTACCAGCTCCGGGTCGGCCCCCGACTGATCCAGGCGACGGAACGCCTCGCGCAGATCGGGTTGTCGGGCGGTCTGAGGCGATCGCAGCACGCTTTGGCCGTCATAGGGGGGACGCCCCGTCAGGATAACGCAGAGGATCGCCCCCAGGGAAAAAACATCACTCCACGGCCCGATACAGTCGAGCTGTCCCCGTAGCTGCTCCGGAGGTGCATAGCCTGGGGTGCCCAGAACCGCCCCGGCAAGAGTAGCTAGAGCAGACTGGCGAGGCGTCTCAAAAGCGACGCTCTGCGTGGTCCGCGCAGAACCCCCCGGAGTCGATTTCGGACTCGTGGCCGAGCTCGAATATGCCTTCGCCAGCCCCCAGTCCATCACCTGGACCTCACCGAACTGGCCGACCATGATGTTGCCTGGCTTCAGGTCGCGGTGCACGATCCCTTGCTCGTGTGCATAGGCCACTGCTTCGCAAACGGCCTCGAAAATTGCCAGGTACCGAGGGCGGTCGGACTGGGGATCGGGGCGCTCCCGGAGTAGCTCAGCCAGAGTGCGGCCGGCGACAAGCTTCATCGCCAGGAACGGCCGACCGTCCGGCAGAGTTCCGAGCTCGTGTACCGGGGGGATTCCGGGATGCTGCAAACGGGCCATGAGTCGAGCCTCGAACAGGAAGCGCAGGCGCAGGGGGAAACGATCACCGTGCTGCGCATGTAGCGTCTTTATCGCCACGGGGCGGTCCAGGCGCAGGTCCACAGCACGATAGACGACCCCCATGCCCCCCGCGCCGATGGGCTCGTGAATCTCGTAGTGGAGCAGCCCACCGATCAGCCCGCTCACCCCCTCGTCCAGATCGAACTTGGGCCCCTCCTCGGCAACTTGTGGGACCCGCGAGGCGCGCAGGGTCTCGCCCTCCTCGGCCGGAGCCCCCATCAGATAGGTGACCTGGCATTGATCACAGGTCTCGATATGTCGCCAAAGGGCCGCGCTGGTCTCCTCGTCCAAGCGGGCGGCCAACAGCGCCGTGATCTTTTCGCGGTCGGGACAGCCAGAACCGGCCATCGAACTACACCTGCCGTTCTCCTCTGAACCACTCGTATCGTGCCCTTTGCCCCACGTTCTCCTCTACTTCCACCACCAGCCGATCGGGCTCCACGCCAAGTCGCTCGCCCAACCGTTGCCGCACCTGGCTTGCAATCCACTTCGCCAGTAACTCCGCCGTCGTGTTCGACACCGGTAAGATCACGCATTCACCCCGTGGAACCACCCACCGCCGACCGCCAAAACGAGCCTCCACCTCGTGCTCCCTCTCCTGGACCTGAATCCACGGATTATCCCTCGGAAGTAGCAAGCGATGGTTCAGTTGCCGAGTTATTTCGACCAGAAGCTGTTTCAGACTAATGAAATCCACGACGTAGTGGTTTTCGTCGAGCTCCCCCCAAACTTCAACCCACACCCGATAGTTGTGTCCATGGATGGGCTCGCACTGGCCGCCCCCATAGGTGATGAAGTGCGCTGCCGCAAAGACCGCGTCGTCTTTCGCAACCCGCACAGACCAGCGTTCAGATGCCACCTTCCCATGCCCCCCGCAGGTTTCCAGAAAGCCGGCCCGCTCCGCAATCGGGCCTCACCTCGCCACTTCCATTATGCCAGCATCGTTGCGGCAAGAGCGCGCACCAGAAACGTCCGTGGAACCTGGGCTCCCCAGCCCGAGGAGAACGGGGTGAGCGGGCGCCTGGTTGCGCCGCTTCGCTTCTGCCGCTATTCAGATCCGGCTACTCAGACCTTCGCCGCTGGCTGGTCGACTCCTGCGGATCAGGAATCTCCGCAGCCACCTGCTTGAGCACGGAAAGCGCAGCCGAGAGGTGATGCAATTTCGGGCCGAATCGGTCGACGAAGTCACTCACGGAGAACTCCGACCCCAACATCAGCTCCTCGTTCTCAACGATGTGTTCTGCCATTTCCTGGAGCAGATGGCTGTGCACGCGCACCAGCGCCCCCAGAGCCTCGCGGCAGCGCTCGACTACATCGGGATGCTCTTTCTGCCACTGCAACAGCTCCAGCGCCTGCCGCTGCCGAGCTTCGTGCTGCGCGCGCAGGATCTCCTTGGTCAGGCGGAGCTGCTCCTGCTGCAACCGCAACTGCTCCTGCTGCAAGCGGACCACTTCCTTCAAAAGCAGCGCAAGAATCTCCCAGCCACGATCGGCAGTCGGCCCCTGTCCAGGCGAAGAAGCCGGGGAAACGTCCACACTGGTGACGATCGACCCAAACTGCTTGAAGTTGTCAGACATTCATTTCTCCCGTTCTCTTGGAGAACCCCTCTGCGGCTTGCTCCCTATTCAATCATACGGGACCGCCGGTCCCTGGCTGACGCCGACCGCTAAGGCACCCTGGCAGCATCGCACAGATCGGCTGCGTGAAAGCGATTCCCTGCACAGAGCGTGCCGAACGGAGTGCTGACAACGGTCGCTCACTAGCAGGACGCATAAGATCATTAGGTTGTGACGATTGGTCCGGAACGTCGGAGACCCAGATTTGCTGCTCCGCATCGTCCGCACTGCGTTGCGTTCCATGCTCCGCCGCCCGATCCGGACGTTCCTCACCGTCCAGGGCGTCCTGTGGGGTACCGCGCTCGGCATCAGTCTGCCTGCGGTCCTCTCTGGTAGCCGGCGGACAGCCGAGGCGGACGCACAACGCCTCGGTACCGATCGCATCCTTATCGGGCAACTTCCCGCTCCAGAGGAGCACCGCTTCGATTGGAGCCTCGTGCGAGACCTCCGCCGGGCATTCTCCGGCCGCGTGCGTGTCATCACGGCTTACACGGTCCGCTACACCCAGCTCAACATCGGCAACGCTACCCATGAGGTACCCCTGTTCCTGGTTGATGAAGAGTTCTTTCGGGCACACAGCCTGACTCTCCTAAACGGCCGGTTTCCGCGACCGGTGGAAATTCGAACCGGGGAGGCGGTGGCCGTGGTGACCCAGGGCGTCTCACCAGCAGGGAAACGGCTCGCCCCCGGCACAGTCCTCACCTTGAACGGTCGCACCAAAGTGCGCGTGGTCGGAGTCATACGGCCCTTCGGAATGGCCACCGACCAATTCGGCTACTACCGCAGGCACGTGTTCAGCGAGCTGGTCCAGGATGCCGTACAAGTCCTTGGTATCGCTCGGCCTCCCGGCCTCGGGCTGATCCTTCGCGGCGAGGGTATCCTCGTTCCCCACCGGTTGTTCTTCTCTGCCTATCCGAACTGGATCGAGGTAAGGGCGGAACCGCGCCGCGTAAAACAGCTCAAGGACGAATTGTTCGCCTGGCTCGCCGAGCGGGGCTACGAACCGGTTGTGTACGCCAACGTGCTTGCCCTGGTTCTGTACAGCGAGACGATCGAACGAGTACGCGAGCTGAATCGGGTGGTCTTCGCCCTTGCCGTAACCGTGGGTGCGATTGTCGTTTCGTGCCTGATGCTGCTCAGCGTTTGGGAACGGCGGCGTGAGATCGCGATCCGGCGGGTGGAGGGCGCACGCTGGTGGCACGTGGTCGCGCAGTTCGTGCTGGAAAGCGCCACGATGTGCTTCGTCGGGGGACTGCTCGGAGTGCCCACCGGTCTCGGTCTGGCCGAGCTACGCTGCCGTTTGACGCCGGCTGCCGGCGTGACCTGGGCGGTCCCTGTTGCCGAAATCATGATCACGCTGTGCGCCGTTGTCATCGCCGGGGTACTTGCAGGACTGTTGCCAGCAGTGCACGCCGCGCGTGTGGATCCTGTGGAGGTACTGCGGTTCGAATGACCACGCTCCATCTGATCGGGACAGCGGTACGGTGCACCTGGCGCCGCCCAATGCAGAGTCTGGTGGTCGGCTTCGCCTGGTGCGCCGCGTTCACCGCTACGCTGGTGATCATGGGCGTTCTTCAGGGGATGCGCACCCAGGTCCGTCGGGACATGGAAGCCATCGGCGCCAACGTGATCAACATCCATGTTCCACCAAGCTTGCGTTACCTCCTGAACAGCCCCCTCACAATCGACGACCGGTACACAATCGAGCGCAGCTCCGGGGGGCCGGCAGTTCCGTTTCACGTTTCGCTGGCACGTGTAAGCTCCGGACAGAGGAGCACGTCCGCATTGCTGCTCTTCACCGAACCAGACTGGCAAAACGTCGTGCCCGTCGAGCTGGTAGAAGGACGTTTCCTCGGCCCCCATGACAGCCAAGCTTGCGTACTCGACGCCGCGGTGGCGGTCCAACTCTTCGGATCCAGACCGGAATCGGGCCCGTGGGCCGTGGGGAAACAGATCACGATTCTGGGCCCCGAGCGGTCCGGTCGATTCGAGGTGGTCGGTGTCGTCCGCGATCCCTACCGAATCCGCGAACGAATGTACGAGCTGGACTTCGGTGCCACATCCAGACCGACGATCTTCCGGATCATGGAGTACCACAGCGTCTATCTCCTTCCCCCGCGGCCGTGGCACCGACTGGTGATCCACGGTTTCGTGACAAAGGTTCCTGAGGGATCTGATGTGCTCGAACGGGAGGACGCCATCTTTAACCGGCTCGCCGACCGGCACAAGCTGGTCTGGGTCTGGGCGCGTCAACGATGGATTCAATCGGTGCTGAAGGCGGTGGAACTTTCGACGGAAGTGGCGAACGTGGGCTGGATCATTGTGCTGGCTATCTGTACGGCGATGGTCTTCAGCATTACTCTGGTGATCGTGCGATCGCGCCGCGAGGAGGTGGCAATCCGGCGAACCGAGGGGGCTTTGGTGAGCCATCTGGTGATCCAGTTCCTTGTGGAGCATTTTGCGGTTGCCGCAGCGGCGTTCGTTGCCGCCCTTGCCCTGACCCACTGGGCAGCCCCCTTACTTGAATGGCGCTATCTGTCCTGGCCGGTGGTTCTTGACCGCACCGATGTGTGGTCTGCGGCCCTGGCCGGAAGCGTGGCCGTCGTTGTGGCTACCGCCGGGCCAACGATTCGAACGGCCATGCTCGATCCAGCCACCGTGCTCGCCGCAGGCCGCGAACTGTAACGGCCACCCGCGGATGCCGCAAAATCCGAATTGGGGCCGCCATGAATATTACCACCTGCTCCATCGGCGAAAAGGCTCTGCTTGCCTGCGCCCTTGAAGCGACGGCGCGGAAGCCGGGTAACGTCCATCCATGGGCACCCACGGAAGAAATGAGCTACGCGGACTTTCTGCTCTCCGCGCATCTCATCGCAGAACCGATGAACCGGGCCGGTGAGCTGGGCGTCGGAGAAACCGTCCTGAGCTGCGTTCGCAGAACACAACAAGTCGTCGGCACCAATACGAACCTCGGCATCGTTCTCCTGTTCGCCCCGCTTGCCTGCGCCGCCGCAAAAGGGGATCTCCCCACGTCACTGCAAGAGGTGCTCCGCTGCACCACGGTCGAAGACAGCCGGGCAGTCTACGAAGCGATTCGCCTGGCCCGGCCGGGTGGCCTGGGAGAAGTCGACGAGCAAGACGTCCGCGGGGAACCCACTCTGCCGCTCGGTGAGTTGATGCGGCTGGCTCAGGAACGCGACCTCATTGCCGCTCAGTACGCCAACGGGTTCCGGCACGTGCAGATGGCCGCATCGTGGCTTGGAGAGCTTGCAGCGTCGAGCAACGTTGACTGGGAAACGGCCCTGCTCACGCTCTACCTCCGGATCCTCTCCTCCTGGCCTGACACCCTGATCCGCCGCAAGCATGGTTCCGAGCTGGCCAGGTGCGTGCAGGAGAAAGCCGCACGGCTGTGCGCCAGGCACGCCGTGGTCGGCTACGAGCAAACATTGGAACTCGATCGCGAGCTCCGGCTGCACCGCCCTCCCCTAAACCCGGGCACATCGGCCGATTTCACCGCGTCCGCCCTGTTTTACCTCCTGCTCAGCGACGCCCCCCTCGTTGCCGAGCTTCTCCAACGGCATGGCAAAGGGCCTACCCCGAGCCACAACCACATGTGGTGATTGGACCAGAAACACCGAACGTCGGCATACCATTACGGATTCAGCAGTTGGTCCCCCTGGTCGAGGTCGATTGCCCTTGAGCGTGATCATCGACGCAAGCGAGTTACACAAGATCTACAGGGCCGGGCCTACGGAAGTGCATGCCCTGCGGGGCGTGAGCTTGCAGGTCGAGCGTGGAGAATTCCTGGCCGTCATGGGGCCTTCCGGATCCGGAAAGTCCACGCTGCTCCACATCCTCGGCTGCCTCGACCGGCCCACGTCTGGCACCTACCGTTTCGACGGAACCGACGTTCGCCGGCTCTCGGACCGCCAGATGGCCCGGCTCCGCAACCGTCGCATCGGGTTCGTCTTTCAGTCGTTCAACTTGCTGCCCCGGGAAACGGCTCTGGAGAACGTCACCTTGCCGCTGCTCTACGCGGGCGAGCGAAAGCTACGGGAGCGCGGCTTGCGCGCGCTGGAGATGGTGGGCCTGGCCGACCGAGCCCATCACTATCCAGGACAACTCTCCGGCGGCGAACAACAGCGCGTGGCGATCGCCCGTGCGCTTGTGAAGGAGCCGGACGTGATCCTGGCCGACGAGCCAACGGGCAATCTGGACTCACGCACCACCGAAGATATCCTGGACCTGTTCCATCAAGCCCACGAAAGGGGGATCACGATCGTCATCATCACGCACAACCGGGAGGTGGCTGAGCATGCGGAACGGATCATCCACCTGCGGGATGGCATGATCGAGGCGATGGAGCCGGCATCGTCGCCGGCCACCTCGGTTCCCCCCGAGTAGCGGGGGCTACTGACGAGCCTCGTGCAAGGTCACGGGGACGTTGATCCGCTGTCCGTTTCGCACCACCGTAAGCACGACCACCTCTCCCGGGCGCTTGCTCTCCGCGTGCGAAATCAGCTCTTCGAACGTCTTGACCGGCATGCCGTCGATGGCCACGATGATGTCTGCTGTTGAGCGGTCGATGTACAGGTACGGCCCACGTCGGATCACGGTCGGACCGCGGATGCCCGCCCGTTCGGCTGCGCCTCCCGGTTCGAGCTGCCAAACCAACAACCCCTCGGGCACCTCGTAAACGGCCAGAATGCCCAGATCGCCGCGGACCACCCGGCCGAATCGCAAAAGCTGGGGCACGACCCGCTTGATCGTGTTCACCGGAATGGCGAAGGCGATCCCGGAGCTTTGGCCCACGCGAGCCTTAATCGCCGTGGTCATCCCGATCATGCGGCCGTGGCGATCCAGCAGAGGCCCGCCGGAATTCCCCGGGTTCACCGCTGCGTCTGTCTGGATGACACCTTTGATCAAGCGGTCGTTTGGACTGCGAACCGTGCGATTCAGGCTGGAAATGATGCCCTTTGTCATCGTTCGGTCCAAGCCGAAGGGGTTGCCGATGGCAAACACTTCGAGCCCAACGCGGAGCCTCGACGAATCCCCCAGGCGAATCGGGAATAGTTTCTCGGGTGGGGCGAGAATGCGGAGTACAGCGGTGTCGCTGTTCGGGTCGACCCCGACCACGTCGGCTTCGTAGTTCGAGCCGTCGTAGAGCGTCACAATGATGTCGGTCGCGTCGGCAATCACATGAAAGTTTGTCAAGATGTGTCCTTTCTTGTCCCAGACGATACCCGATCCCATGCCTTCCGCTTCGCCGTAAACGCCGAAAATCCCCCTGGTGACGACCCTCGTTGTTACGTTCACAACGCTGCGATTGCAGCTCTCGTAGACGAAGATGTTCGTTCGCTCCGACTCGCTCAAGTCCTGGTCAATCGGCGTCGGAGCGATGGGGGTGGGCACGACCTGACCGGCGAACAGCAAACACATTACCTGAACCAGAACGCTTGCCATGGATTCCCTCCCATGCCACCCGGCTCGATCTTTGTTTTGCGGCCCTGGTCATGAACAACCAAGCGTGGTCGAATCGCGACGGTTGCCCCCCCTGCCGCACGTAACAGCCAGCCCGGTACCGTCTTCTGCTCGATCGGTCACCGCCAGCAGATTTGGCTCACACCGGGGGTGGCCGCCGGAGCACAGATTAGCGCGGCGCACGGTTTCGACTCCGTGTAAGCACCATGGCATTCTACCTCGGAGATCGCCCTGGGGCTGGCTGCTGAACGTAACGCTATAGCAGAAACCGGATCAGCTCAACGGCGACATCAACGCCGGTGACCCGTCTGATCGCGCGCCAGCCCGGCACACCGTTCACCTCGAGCACGATGGGACCGGCGTGCCGAGTCACGAGCAGATCCACCCCGCAGAACTCCGCGCCCAACACCGCCGCTGCCCGCTCGGCAAGGTCGCGTTCCTCCCGCGTCGACGAGTAAGGGAGGGCGCAAGCGCCGCGAGCCACATTGTGTCTCCAATCGTTGGCGTGTCGCCTCTCCATCGCCGCGAGCTGACGCCCTCCCAGTACCAGAATGCGCACATCGCGCAGTACATCCGGGACGAACGGCTGCAGGCAGAAGACGGCTCCAACGGAGC
>Ga0256839_1003393_pt1 | contig 16461 bp, 10 predicted proteins | sample 354166metaG_FD_185968 | JGI IMG/M metagenome (GOLD analysis project Ga0256839, IMG submission 185968) | Hydrothermal vent microbial communities from Mid Atlantic Ridge, Atlantic Ocean - 354-166 | ecosystem: Environmental > Aquatic > Marine > Hydrothermal vents | place: Atlantic Ocean: Mid... | reverse complement strand
CCTTCACACGTGGCATTATTGCTGTGTTGTCCTGGTATCCGCCTTGTTTTTTTTCTTGAGCGTTGTTTTCGTAATTCTGGGTCAGTAAATTCACGTATAAAGTGTGCCTCTAACATAACAAAAGCGGCGCGTAAATTGCCATGCGGCAACTCAATATCTGGATTAAAAACATCAAACGACAATTTGTGGCAACTGCGGCAATCTTTATCCATGGTTATAGGTTTAAAATGTTCTTTATCGTCTTTTAGTTGATGGCAGTTTGAACACACCAAAGATTGACCGCTTAATTCATCTTGAACAAGCTCCTTATCCAAATGCACTTTATGTGAAAATTTTAAATTTGACTCTTCAATTGGTTTTACTTTTAAATCAAACTTAGGTCGGTTCTTTCTCCATTCATAGGCACCATTTATGAGTTTGGGTTGAATTAAACTTAAACGAAACGGTGGGTGGTTATCCGAATCAAAACCAGTAACCACTTGTACGGGATTCTTTTTAAGCGAATCTTGAGTTTCGTATTTTTGTATATTCTGATGGCAATTAACACACAAAGTATCATCCGTTCGTGTAATTTGTGCCGGTTCATTGTGCTCTTTATGGCAATTTTCACATAGAAATTTGTCGATTTCTTTCATTGCAGGGTGCATAGTGTTGACATGCTCTCCTAAATTTTGATGGCAACTCAAACACTGTTTATCTTGTACTTTTTCAAAAGGTTTTACGTGACAAACTTGGCAATCATCTCCAATCTCAGGAATTCGGTGAGCCATTGCCATCGGTCCAGACAACCACGATTTATCTGTCACTAAGGGGAAGTTTTTAGTTTTTTCTTTAATTCCTGGTTGTGTAAAACTCAAATAAGGAATCAATAAATAGACCACTAAAATAGATAAAAACAAAAGGTAAGAGAGAAGGCGTATACTGATTTTTCCTTTCTTTTCCTCAATCTTAAATTTTTTCTTTGTAAGCAAGGACTTTCTTTTTGAACGCGATATATTTAGTGCAAAATCAAATCCAGCAGGAACATCTATAATTTCAATATCATAAACACCCAGTTGATAAGTAAATCCCTTTTGGAGCGTACCCGATGCAGTTAATTTTGTCTGAGTCAACACTTCTATGCCATTTGAACAAGTGAATTTAGCCTTGTCTTCTCCTTTGGGTTTTAGGGTAATACTGCCATCAGCCATTTCATCCAAAACCAAGTTCACATTTTCTGTGTTTCCAATAACAAGTTCATTAACATCAAAGTCTAAATCTTGGTATTCTTCCTGACTGCCGAAAACTGATTTTCTAATTAAAATAAACATATATGCAAATTACCAATAAATAAAAACGACTAAAATGTGAACAGTTAAAGCAGCTAATAAGGCAATCGTTAATGGCACATGAAAAAGCAGCCACACCCTTAAATAAGCTTTAATTTGCAGATTTCTTTTAATGATTTTAAGCAATCTTTGCCGCCTCGAAAATTTTGATAAAATACCATCAATTGCAGAAGCTTCAGCATGATTAAGACTATTAGGTAAAGCTCTTGCTAAGTATGATATGACTCTTTCTTGATTTTTGTTTGACGTATACTTATCAGACTCGGATTGTATTTTAATCTTCGAATTGTCGCTTCGTGTCAATTGAGAAAACAGGCCACCGCTAATCTTTGTGTTTTCTATCGCACTTAATACCAACAACCTAATTTCAGCGCGGCAAGAACCCGATCTGTTCTTTATTTCATCATCAATTTGAGCCAATTCTTGCAACCAACTCTCTTGAGAACCACCATTATTGTTTTTGGACATCACTTGAGGGTAATGCAAGTAAGTGAATAGTCCATAAAAACCTGATAAAATCACGGCAATCATCAATACATAAGCTAACGTATGGATATTCCAACCAACTTGAAAAGCCGCATGTAAAGTAGCAATTAATAATAAACTTGTTCCAAGGAATACATGAGCAGAAGTCCAGCCTTCTACTGTTCCCATTCGCGATGAATAACTTCTTTTTCTAATCCCTAAATAAGTTAACAACAAGACAAGAAAAGCACTGAAGATACCCAAAGTATAACCTTGCCAAGTACCTCCATTCGCGGGTTGCTCTATTCCTTGAGTTAAATAAATCACTGCAGCAGAAACAATCAAAATTAATGATAAACTGAGGTAGCGGTACTTTTTGTATTTAAGTAAATTTTCAAACACTTTTATCGTCCCTCAACTAAGTCAACAAAGTCATTAGGGCTTATTCTAATGGCTGCTCCTGTTGGACAGGCTCGAACACAGGCCGGTCCTGTTTTTAAGTCTTTGCATAAATCGCATTTGACTGCTTTTTTACCTTTATCTTTTGCTTTTGCATCGATAACAGGGTTACCTAACTCACCAGGTCCTTTACCTAAACCTAAAAACATCCAAGCAAGCAAACCTGGCTTTTTAGGCATGTCGTAACTCATTTTTATGACATCGTAGGGGCAATTGGTTTCACAATTTCCACAACCAATACACGAATCATCAATAAAAACTTCGCCATCATCTGCCCGATGGATGGCATCAGCTGGGCAATCTTTCATGCAATGCGGTTGTTCGCAATGGCGGCATGAAATTGGGATATGTAATCCTGCAAATGAATCTCCTTGCTCACGCTTTAAACGCGCAATACCAAAATGAGTTTCTGCACAAGCTGTTTCACAATTATCGCAAGCGACGCATAGATTTTCATCAATCACTAAAGCATTTGTCGCCTCCCCTAGCCCTTGTTTTAATAAAAAATTATTGATATCAACTGATTCATAAACCGAACCCATTAGGTTTGATTTTTGCATTAATTCCGCTAAATCGCTTTGCAAGACTTTGATTTGGTCTTTATTGGATTTAATTAAGGTTAAAAACTGCTGTAAGTTCAACTTAAAGGCTTCAACCCGAACAGCCGCAACAGCGGTATGTGTTCGAGTTGGGTTACCCATTAAGGCTAATTGACCAACTAGTTCTCCTGACTGCAGTTGTGTCGTCACCCGCTTTTTATGTTTTATCCCTTTTGCAAGAGAGACAGTCCCTGAACGGATAAGGTACAAGTGTTTGCCCTTTTCTCCTTCTTTAAAAATAGTTTCATTGGCTTTAAATTCAACCATTCTAACTGTTGCAGCCAAGGCGAGCATTTCTTTCGAGGATAAATTCGGGTTAAACGCCTCTTGCAAGGCTCTAACGGTAGATATACGATTGATGCCTTGTGCCACTTCGTCGTTTGAATTCATCAGCTTCAACATAATACGACGTGGCGTTTCGATTAAAATACACTCGTTACCAGCAATGGCATCGGCCTTTCTTGGTCGTCCTGATAGCAGGCTCATTTCACCGAAAAACTGCCCAGCTTTCAAAGTAAAGCTCTTGCCTTCTTCAGTGGTTAAACTGACTTCACCTTCAACAATGGTATAAAAAGTGTTGCTGTACTCTTCCTTTTTGAAGATTTTATCACCTGCTTTAATTAGTTTGGTGAATTTACTGTAATTCTTGGCTTTAGCCAGTTCTTGTTTCTTATTTGCCTCTTGGTAACCTTGTTCATCCAAAGCAATAACAATATTACTTTCTATAATCAACTCTCTAAATGCCAAAGCATTCATGCGTTTAAACATGGGAACACGCTGTTGGTATAATTCCAAAATATCTTGAGCATCCATGACATAAGGTAACAACTTGAATTGTTGTTCGAGCAAAGGGTGATCGGCGGGTTTGATTTCCTTACCATGAATAAACTCAATAACATCATGACCTTGATTCATTGCTTGTTTGATTAATGGATAACCGCCCAATGCTCCAATAATATAAAGACCTTTAACATTGCTTTGGTAATGATTGTCTAAATCAGGAATGGAATCTGGCTTGTCATTTGGAAATTCAACACCGCAAGACTCAACAAAACGACGCGGTGCTATCGCACCTAAACGGGCAATAATGCAGTCACAATCGATGGATAAATCCCCCTCGGGGGTGTCTAGTACAATCGCCCCTTTTTCATCTACTGATTGGGGCAATTGTATTGCTTTAACATTGGTATTGTATTGACAAAAAAACTGATTTGATTTGTTGTTAATAGCCGATAAAACTGCATTTAAATTGCCCTCTTTGGCACGCGTAAATTCGTTTCTTCGGTTGATGATATAAACGGTGTTATTTTGAGCTAAACCCAAAGCATTTTCGATTGCAGCATCACCTGCCCCTACCACGACAATTGTTTTTCCCTCAAACTCATCAGGATCTTCAAGCGTATAACGCACAAAAGACGATTCATCGTCCCCTGGCAAACCCAATTTTCTTGGATTTCCTTGCAAACCAATACTTAAAACGACATTTTCAGCGGTTATTTTTTCACCATCTTTTAAGGTGACAGTAAAATCGGGTTGTTCACCCGTAATGCCGATAACTTCTTTTTCGTATTGAATATTAATACCGTTTTGTTGTACGCCTTGCTCCCATGCCTGCAACACTTCTTCTCGCTTACCTGCTGCAAACTCCATTGGACTTCTGAGATTTAAAAACCCCGGTTCATCCATGACATGTTTGCCCTTTTGGTATTGATAAATTGTTTTTGATAAACCAGAAAACGCTTCAAGTAAAAGATGTGCAGAAGACTCTCCATGTTCTTTTTCATAATGAGCTGCACGAGCTGCCGCACTTAACCCCGCAGGTCCAGAACCAATAATAACAACTTTGAATTTATTTTGCGGCATGAATAATAATTACCTCCCCTCATAGAAAATTTTATTCATTGTAATAGAGTCGTGTATCGCACTCTCACTACAGTAGCAATACATACTAACTCATAGCATTAACACAAAGCAAATATTAAAAGTAAACCCTTTATGATTTATGAACTGTTTCACATTTAACAGTAGGTTTAAAAACTCTATATAGCCTAATTAAGGTAGCTTTACTTAACCCAAATCTGAATATAGAATAAAGAGTGCTAGCGTGCATATTTCTTAGATGCTTCAAGGGTTTGTGCTCTCATTGTGTTTTCTATATCAGGATTTAGGCTTAATAAAAACCTGCCAAGTTTAATGTTCTTCCACCACCTCTTCTTCTATCGCCAATGCTTTGTAATACGTATTCTACCTCGTATTCACCTGGTGAAGGTATTAGCGTTAATTTAATTTCCCAACGGTGATTTTTATGAATGTATATTGCACCAGACACATTAAGTACATTTGATGTGCTATTAACTTGTCCAACGATTATCGATGGGTTGTCTGAAGTGAAAACAACTTCTATCTCACCTAGCTCTTTTTGCACAGGTTTAATTATGCGCAAGTCTTTTGTTGTTGCTCGACCAGAAATAATATGTGGCACTCCTTTTTTTATTTCTAAATGGTCAAAATCCAATTCGATATAGCCTGATATCTTACCGTGAGAAAAATTGATTTTATTGGCTATAAATTGCCAATCAAGTGTTCCTTTTAGATCTTTCACAACATCAAACTTGGGTTTTTTAATGTATTTTGCCTTAATGTCGTAATCCTTATTTTGCAACTTCACTTCTAAAGTTGCTGCATTGTAAGAACTTGGATACATCAACCAGTTGGCTTGCCCTAAATCCATTCCCAGATATTTTACTTGCTCTGCATTGCCTTTAATAATGGAACCGCCAATGCCCTCCAATTGAATGGGTCGAATGTTTTTTTTGATTTTATCGTAATACAAATCTAAAGGCGTAAAAAATGCAGCTAAGCTAAATAGTACGATTATAAAAAGTAGGAGTTTTATTAATTTCATTTGTTTTCTTCTAAGGTAATTCTCGCATTGCACAAACCATTACTACGATCAGTTAAGTTTATGTCTGCGTCTGATATATTGATTGCGTAATTTTTTTCCAAACTTTGCAGCCAAGCCGCTAAAGTATCGAAGGTTATACTTTCAAATGTTAGTATAACTGTTTGATTATCTTTAGGTTCTGAACGTGTGACAAAACCTGATAATACCTGTTTTTCAAGTTGCTCATCAACCCAAGATATAAAAGGTTTGTTTAAATCTCGGTGAAATTTAGCTTCTATTTTTTGTTGTTCAACGAATAAACTCTTTGAGTTCTGCATGTCCTCATATTGAGTCGTTAGAGTCACAAGCCTCCTTTGCTTTTGTTCTAAAGATGAGGTTAATGGTTTATAGACTAAAGCCCAAAACAAAGCAATTGACAAAATTATCCCACCATAAATTAATAATTTTTGCTCACTTTTACTCAATTGTTTCATCCAATTCATCAGAGTTTCTCCATGGTAATTACAGAACTCACAGAACCTTTAGCCGCCTCTCTTGTGCCTGTTCTGATGTGACGTGTTAATGCAATTTTTTCTAAACTTTCTTGAAACTGGTTTAGTTTGCTCACATTGGGTGCATTAATTTTAATTTCTATTTTATTATCCCGCTGTCGGATGGATACAATTTTTATGGTTTGGTGGTGGCTAAGTGTTTGACCAACATAAAGTAAAGATTCTATAAAGCCATTTCTGTTATTGGATTTATTTGTCTGAACATATTTAAGACGTGATTGAATTGCCGAATAAGGATTATTCAATTCGCTTGAACTTGCGTTGGGAATAAGTTTTATAAGTAATTCATGTTGCTTATATTTTATTTCTTCAATCCGTTGATTAATGTTCCAAAGCTGAAATAAATTAATAACCAACCAACTCATTACAAGCACTGCTACTAATGTTAAAGATTTTTTCCACGGCTTTATTTGATTTTCTTTGTCTGTATCTTTATCGTATAATCCTTGAAACAGATTTACCACTCGGTTGTTTAGTAATACTTTTGCCTGAAACAAGTGAATATCGACTTGTTTATATTCGATTGCTACGCTAGTTAAATTAACAGGTTTGTCTGCATAAAATTGAATTTTTTTTGTATCAGTTAATGATATGTAGTTATTAACAAGTTGTTGGGTGAGCCTTGTGCCTTGATTGTTGTTATTTATTATAAAATAATCATCAACACTTAAAATTGAGAGAATTTCTGGTGATGCGGGCACACTAAATATTTCTGAATAAAGTTTTTTGCACTCGAGTTGACTCTTTTCAAGTTGAAGATTAATTTCCTGCATAACCTTTTTAGCTACAACGCAAACATAAAATAAATTTTCACCTGATTTGCAATACGCAAAATGATTTTCTTCAATTTCAGTAGAAAGGTTTTCTTCTATCGCATAAGGCAATGACTGTTTGATTACCTCATCATTTTTACTTGGAATCTTAACCTCTTTTGAAAAGACCAATAAAGCAGGTAAAACTAAAATAAGTTCTTGATGAGTTTGAAGCTTAATTTGCGACCAAGAAGAGACAGCAGAGCTTTGGACACTGGCTATTTTAGTATTGTAATTAATTTGAAATTCTGGAACTAATTGTTCATTAATTCGCACAATGACGTAGTCAGACATATTATTTGTTTTTTACGATTTGACTTATTATACTCTCTAACAACAAATTATTGCTAGAGAGTATTTGAGTCTATCTAAATTAGCTGGGGTTTCTGTATTTGGGCATTAACCAATAAGCCAGTGCTGGTAAAACAATTAAGGCTCCCAACATGTTCAAAACAAACATAAATGCTAATAAGACTCCCATATCTGCTTGGAACTGCAAATCACTAAACATCCACGTACCTACTCCTACTGCTAGTGTAATCGCAGTAAAAAATACCGCCTTGCCTGTCAAGCGTAATGTGGTGTAATATGCATCGTATAGACTGTAACCTTTCTTTAAAAATTCTTGCATTTTACTAAAGATATAAATACCGTAATCTACTCCAATACCCACACCCAGGGCAACAACTGGCAGGGTGTTAACTTTTAAACCTATTCCCATAAATGCCATAAGAGCATAGGCTAAGAATGAAACTAAAGCTAAAGGAATTACGATTGCTAAAGTACCAAACAATGTTCTAAACGTTAATAAACATAACACGATTATAGCTGCATAAACCATAATTAACATTGGGTTTTGTGCTTTTTTAACCACGTCGTTAGTTGCTGCCATTACACCCACATTACCTGTTGCCAATCTAAATCTGACCTCTCCTTCGGCAAGTTCATCGAGATTTGTTAGCTTTTTAGGATTATTTAATGCATAAGTTGAGACTTCATCAGCAAGATATTCAACATCTTTTGCGTTATTGGCATCCAAATTATACACGGCCTCTGCAATACCCGAAAACTTTGCTGCAGGTTCTTCTCCTAAATAGCTCGCTGCATCAATTAATTTTTTAATTGATTTTTGATTATTTTTATTAAATGCATAAATTGATTGAACCAATTCTGTCATTTTTTTATCAGTTTTAGCTGGATATGTTTCTCTAAACTCTTTAACCGCTGCCACTACTGTATTGATTGTAGAAGCTTTATGATCCTCTGTAAATATCATTATAGGCATTGTACTACAATCCTTATTCAATAAACCTGTATCTGTTTCAATACTTGATAAACTTTGACGCATAATAAATTTGTTACGTGATAAGGCTTTCCATTTTGGATTTCCTTCATTCCAACCCGCAGTAATTATTTTAGCAAATTGTGAGAGGGTAATAACCTTCTGTACTCCAGGAACATTTTGCATGTGCCAAGCAAAACGATCAATTTTTTCCATAGCAGCATAGCTCTCTGTACAGGCATTTGGACTGGATTCTGCAATTACACTTATCATATCTACGCCTAAAGAAAATTGGGCACTAATGGTCTTCGCATCCACATTGTATTTTGCATCAGGACGCAATTCTGGAACTCCTGTTTGGGAATCACCAATCTGCATTTTCTGAGATTCAATGTAACCAAAAGCAAACAATCCTATCAAACCAAGTACCGACAATGTGGCAAGTGGTGTTTTTGCAAAGCCAGCAATGGCACGCCAAAATTTTGAGTCTTGGTTTTTCTTATATAGACAAGTGTCACAAAAACTACCAAAGTTTTTAGTGTTTATGGTAGAAAGTAATATTGGCATTAACACCAAATTGGTAATGATAATTAAAGCCACGCCAATAGTAGCAGTAATTGCCAATTCTTGGATAATTCGAATATCAATAAAATAAATTGTTGCAAAACCTATAGTATCACTCAACAAGGCAATACTTCCAGGGGCTAGAAGAACTGCAAATGTGTATTTTGCCGCTTTCTCACCGTCCCATTGACCTTTTGCGTGTGAAATAATTTCATCGGTCCAGGTTGATATCATCTGAACCCCATGGGATACACCTATAGCAAAAATCAAGAATGGGGTAAGAATATTCATTGGATCAATACCAAAGCCTAAAAGTTTTAATGCTCCAAGTTGCCAAATGACAGCCACAACAGAACAAACTAATGGAAATATTGTTAATTTGATATTGCCAGAATACCAATACAATAGCACTGCGGTAATTAATAAAGCCAATGCAAAAAACACCAATACCGATTTAGCTCCTTCTGAAATATCACCAACTATTTTTGCGAAACCTATAACGTGCAAAACTTGTTCATTGCCTTTTTCGTGTTTTGCTCTAATAACCTCTAATTGTGCAGCTACGTCTTGATAATTAATTTTTTCATGTGAAACAGGATCTTCTTCTAGCAACTCTGCCCATACCATTGCCCCGTTAAAATTTTCAGCAACTAATCGCCCAACAACTCCAGCTTTTACAATATTTCCTTTTACTGTTTCAAACATTTCAGGGGAAGGCTCAAAGTCAGATGGTATGACATTACCACCAGCGAATCCATCCTCAACCACCTCTACAAATCGAACATTAGGGGTAAAAATCGAGGTTACGCTCGCAGGACTTACGCCTTTAATTGAAAACACATCATCAGTTACGGCTTCTAGAGTTTCAAAAAAGCTAGGGTTAAACATATCCCCTTCTTTAGTCATTACCGCAATAAGTAAACGATTAGCTCCTCCAAATTCCTTTTCATAATCCATAAAGGTTTTCATGTATTCGTGCTGCAGTGGCAACTGTTTTTTAAATCCTGCATCAACCTTTAATTGGCTTGCAAAATAAAGCATAGCAATCGTTATTAATGTCAAGATTAAGAGTATGATTTTCTTATTATTAAATATAAGGTTTTGCAGAAATAATACGGTTTTTGAATTAGTCTCACTCATTAATTATTCCCCATGATTTTAGTGCTTATTCCTGATTCACTAATAAATATAAGCTTATTATTTTTAATTGATAATACTCCAGTAAAATCTCCTTCACTGCTTTGCATATTGATTTTCTTCAAACTCTTATTGTTGTATTTTAGAACTGCACTATTAGCTCCGACTATCAATAAACTATTATTGGATGAAATAGTTGAGCCAAATAAACTATTGAGAACTGGCGATTCAAGTTGCACAAACGTATCACCGAAATTATCTGATACCAAAACGTGCCCACGTAAACCGTAAGTAATAATCTGATTATTATAACTCACCACTCCAAACATTGATCCAGGATAAGGGAGTTCAATTAATTCCCAGTTCTTTCCTGCATCAAAACTTCTAAAAGCATTGCCTGCTTCAGCCACTACAAAATAGCGGTATTCATCAACTTTAATTATTTTATTCAAATGAAAGTCTTGGTCTTCAGCTATTAACGAATCATTCCAATTTTTACCGCCATCATAGGTGGTAAGGTAAGTTCCATAAGCTCCAATAGCAAAGCCTTCACTTTCATTAATAAACATAACATCTAACAAAGGCATTTGTCGGTCTTTGTCTTCAAATTGCACAGTCCAGTTTTCGCCTTCATCACTGCTGTATATAATCGTTGTATCGTGGCCAACAGCCCAAGCATTTTTTCCAACCATAGCCACCGACGTTAACGTTGTCCGTGTGGGAACACTTTTTGCTTGTTGCCATGTACTGCCATAATCTTTACTTAAAGCAACATGCCCTCTTTCACCAACAGCAATAACCGTAGATTTATTGGTTGTTATTCCTAAGTAGAGGGAATTTAGAAATCCATCCATTTTTTCCGCCTCAATAGCACTAACCATATTTGATGCAATAAGTAATATTGCACAGTAAACAATTTTCATATATTTCTCTCTTAACTACACTTTCACAATAGAGAAAGGTTGAATAAACATTCAACCTTATCGCTATTTGTATTTAACTATTACCTTCGGCCACGTTTTCTTAGTGCCTGGGGTGTATAGTTTGCTTCGCTCAACGGTACGTCAAAGGTATTAACTGGATCTTTATTATCTAATCCAACTGCGACATAACGTCCAGATCTCAAGTCATAATGTGCTTCCACAGTTGACCAAAAGGTTGGAACCTCATAATAATTAATACTATGAGCCTCGGAAACACGCCAGATTTTACCACGCTTATCGTAATGGTCTGTTAATAGAATTTGATAACTGTCTTCATCCAAATAGAAAGTTCTTCTGGAATTTATATGGCGAACTCCTTCTTTCAAAGATGCTTCAATAACATGAACCCGATGCAATTCATAACGCATTAAATCAGCATTCAAATGACCAGGTCTAACAATGTCAGTATAATCTAAATCTCCACTATGCACCTTATAGGAGTTATAAGGCACATACATTTCCTTCGTTCCAACAAACTCCCAGTTAAACCTATCCATAGCACCATTAAACATATCTGTCATGTCGTTGGTTCGTAAACCATCGGATGCTGTACCTGGATTGTCATAGGCTACATTGGGTGCACGACGTACACGACGTTGGCCTGGGTTATAAACCCATGCTTGTCGTGGTGTTACTTGTTGATTCATGGTTTCATGGACTAGTAAAATTCTACCTGCTAGACGTGCAGGTGATTCGACTTCTTGATAAAAATACAGAAGGATGTTATTGATGTCCTTAATAGTATTACCTGGTTTATAATACTTGCCAAGCAACTCTTCTTTTAGTTTTACGACGGTAAACCGCCCTGAAGCTGTTGGTGCAACTTGATTATTATACCTTACACCTCCAACACCCTTGTATTTTAACTTATGATTAAGAATGAGTTCATAAGCATTGGTGAAATTTGGAAAGGGAAAACCCTCTGCCACATTTTCAGCTCCTTCCCCATCAGCTGATAATTTTCCAGTCTTAGCATTTTCAATGGTTTTTTGGTAAATTCTTTTTGGAAAGGAAGCCGAGCGTCGAGTTTTATAAACGTGCATTTTGTAAGTATCAGGATACTTTTCAAACAGGGCTTTTTGTCCCACAGACAATTGATCGGCATATTGTTTATAATTTGAGGCATTTATAGTAAATAATACTTTATCATTGGCAAATGGGTCTTGATGGTGGTCTCCCTTTTTATACTCAGCAGGGGGTTTAGTAATTCCACCTGTCCAAGCAGGTATCGTACCAGCAGCATTGCCTGCTCTTTGCGCTCCAACTGGAGTCTTTTCACTGGCAGATAGTTGTTTCTTAACAGTAGGTTTAGTTTTTTTTGCAACACTCTTTTCTTTTGCTAACTTAGCAGCTGTTAATTTTTGTGCTTCTTGTTTAGCTTGTTGTTCTGCCAATCTTTGTGCTTCTTGTTTGACTTGCAGTGCTTGTTGTTCTGCCAATCTTTGGGCTTCTTGTTTGGCTTGCAGTGCTTGTTGTTCTGCCAATCTTTGGGCTTCTTGTTTGGCTTGCAGTGCTTGTTGTTCGGCTAATTTTTGTGCTTCTTGTTTAGCTTGCTGTGCTTGTTGTTCTGCTAATCTTTGGGCTTCTTGTTTAGCTTGCTGTGCTTGTTGTTCTGCCAATCTTTGGGCTTCTTGTTTAGCTTGCTGTGCTTGTTGTTCTGCTAATCTTTGGGCTTCTTGTTTAGCTTGCTGTGCTTGTTGTTCTGCCAATCTTTGGGTTTCCTCTTTTGCTAACTGCTTTTTAACTTGTTCTTCATTGCGACTGGTCTGTTCAACACCATTAATTTCTTGCCTCTCTGAAGAGTCTTCTTTAATTGTGTTTTGCTTGGAGCAACTGGCTAATATCAAAGAAATAAGAATCAAAGTAGTTATTATATATTTTTTCATTTGCGTTCCCCTTTTTATAATTTTAAAAACCAACCTTTACCCCGTAAATTGAGTAAAGGTTGATAAAATGACCTTACCTTTTACCACGCTTTCTTAATGCTTGTGGAGTATAATTTGATTCATTCAACGGTTCATTAAAGGTGTTAACAGGATCCTGATTATCCAAACCTACCGCAACGTAACGACCTGACCTTAAATCGTGGTGAGTCTCAATGGTTGACCAGAAAGTGGGGACCTCATAATAATTAATACTGTGAGCTTCTGAAAAACGCCAAATATTTCCACGTTTATCGTAATGGTCTGTGAGCAAGATTTGATAACTGTCTTCATCCATATAAAATGTTCTTCTTGAGTTAATGTGGCGAACACCTTCTTTAAGTTTTGCTTCGACAACCCAAGTACGATGAATCTCGTATCGCATTAAATCTTGATTTAAATGACCTGGTTGTACTAAGTCTTTATAATTCAAGTCACTGCTGTGAGACTTGTAAGAGTTATAAGGTACATACATTTCTTTTTTACCTACCACTTCCCAGTCAAATCTATCCATTGCTCCATTAAACATGTCTGTCATATCATTGGTACGCAGTCCATCTGATGCAGTACCAGGATTATCATAAGCCACATTAGGTGCTCGACGAACACGACGTTGACCAGGGTTATATACCCAAGCTTGACGCGGTGTTTCCATCTGGTTCATGGTTTCATGAACAAGCAATATACGCCCAGCTAAACGTGCAGGAGATTCAACTTCTTGATAAAAGTACAATAGAATATTATCGATGTCTTCAACGGTGTTCCCTTCGGTATAGTATTTACCTAGTAATTCTTCTCTTAACTTAACAACTGTATAGCGACCAGAGGCTGTAGGTGCTACTTGATTATTGTAGCGAACACCACCTGAACCTTTATATTTTAACTTGTGATTAAGCATTAGCTCATAAGCATTTTCAGGAAATGGAAACGGAAAGCCCTCCGCAACACCAGCAACACCTTCTCCACCACCTGTTAACACTCCTGTTTTACCATTTTCAATTGTTTTTTCGTAAACACGTTGTGGAAAAGAAGCCGAACGTCTGGTTTTATAAACATTCATTTTGTAAGTATCAGGATACTTTTCAAACATGGCTTTTTGACCGACGGATAGATTATCAGCATATTGCTTATAATTTGACGCGTCGATAGTAAACTCGATTTTATCATCAGCAAATGGATCTTGGTGATGGTCTCCTTTTTTATATTCAGCAGGTGGCTTAGTAATACCGCCTGTCCATTCTGGGATTGTTCCTGCTGCATTTCCAGCTCTTTGTGCACCAACTGGTGTTAGTTCATTTGACAAACTGTCTATTTTTTCAGGGTGTGCTCCAGCAAATGCTGAGCCTACTACCACACTACAAGTCAGTGCTATGACTAATGATTTATTTATTAATTTCATCTATATCTCCTAAGTAATTAAAATGAGTACTTAATATTAAGAGACACAAAATCTCTGTCATGAATTAAGTTTTGAATGCCAGCTCCAAAAAATGAAGTGTAACTAATATCTGCACCCCATGTTTCAAGGTAAACGGCATTAAGTCCTATTGTAAAAGACTTCCTGCCTTCAATAAAGTTCCCCCCAGGACCAGGAGTGATGCCTTTTACGTCGTGATTGAATCCAATTCTTGGGAAAAGATTAACCGGTAAACCAAAGGCATTGTTAAAGTCAAGCCTTGTAATTAAACGATAGCCCCAAGAAAATGGGGTTGCAAAACTTTCCTCTGGTTCCGTTACTGGGTTTCTGCCTGAACCGCCATCCAGCGTACTGGCACCTCCACCTGTATCTGTGCCAGGCCCATTGTACCTAAGCACGCTGGGATCAGGTAAATCCCAGACATTGGTAAAGCCAACTTCTCCCAATAAAACAATTTGATCAGCCCTAAATATATTGCCTGAGCCAAATAATTTTGTGGCAGTAAATTGTAACTGACTCATCTCATGCCTTTCCCAACCTTGAATAATTTCACCTGGAGCAAAATCTCCTAATTGTGAGGTGAAATGATTATACTCTTCTGGAATTAACGCATTAAGCGGGCTTAATGCAGCAAATAAAACTTCAACATCATCAATCTGTAATGGCACATTTGGACGGTAAGACAACTCACCTTGTAGTGACATTCCCCAGCTATTTATCGTGGTATTAAAACTTAAACCGTATAAATCAATGTCCTCAGGGTATTCAGTGAAATAACGACCTGTACTCGGGCTTGTTGTTGATAGAGCAATACCGCTAATTAAAGGCAGGCGAGAATGGTAGTTTAAATAATAAAAACCAAACTCCGTGTCATTAAGTTCAGGAGAGAAATACTTAAATGAAACACCGTATTGCCCATCATCACGTGCACCATTAACAAACTGCCTAGGGATGGTAAAGTTTACAATATTTGAAATCAGTTCATTTAACCCTGCCCTCACCTCTGGATCAGGATGAAACTGTGCGCCCAATCTAAACTCGTCTAATTGAGAAAACTCAGGAACAATACCAAACCCAAGCATCACGTATTCAGCACCAGGTGTGGCAAAGTCATTACTTGAGAAAAAAGTTCCCGCTGGATCTGGGTCAATTTGTTCAAACTCTAACATGTATAATGCTTCAACTGATAAATTGTTGGTTATATCAAAAGAACCATAAATCATGTCAATTGGCAATAATGCCTCTTTTAATTCTGCTCCTGCCACACGAATCTTTGAAACATCGACCGGGTTAATCACATTGATGCCCTGTTGAATAAAGGTTGACTCTCCCCAACTAACAACCTGACGTCCAAGACGAACTGATCCTGAACGTTCTCCAATATCAAAATCTTTGTAAACATAGGCATCTAACAATCGTGTCATAGACCCAACAAACTCTTTGGCAGTATCACTCAAACCTTCTTTACTATTGTTGGTGAAATCATAAAACGATGTTGCTCTAAAAAAGCCACCAAAACTGCGGTAACTAAAACCAAATTCAGTGGTGAATTTTAACGCATTGGAAATTTTATCCCACTGATCGTAGTTCAAATTACCATTGTCAGAGTTTATTGACCAACGACCAGGTGCTTGAATTCGACCATTCAAATCTAGACCTCCTACAGAAGGATTCAAATTTGCTTTACCAACTAAATCATTATCTCTTTCTTGTGCTCTTAATCCAATACCATAAGATACGGTGGTATCCCAACTGCCTGAAAAATCACCTTTGCTAAAGTTAATTGCCTGAGCCAATGATACAAGACCAAGAGAAGTGGTTACTAAAGCAATTTTTAATGCTTTATTTAATTTATTTTGTTTGCTGTTTTTCATTTTTCATCTCCTCTTTATTGATCTTGAATGACTGAAGTATCTGTTACAACAACTGTCGTACCCCGTGTAGCAATCATACTTGCCATTTGCGTTTGCATTTCTACTGTTGCTGCTAATGAACCTACTGGACTAAGTAGACTGCTGTGATTACCTGCGGTAAATC
>Ga0256839_1003392_pt1 | contig 16462 bp, 15 predicted proteins | sample 354166metaG_FD_185968 | JGI IMG/M metagenome (GOLD analysis project Ga0256839, IMG submission 185968) | Hydrothermal vent microbial communities from Mid Atlantic Ridge, Atlantic Ocean - 354-166 | ecosystem: Environmental > Aquatic > Marine > Hydrothermal vents | place: Atlantic Ocean: Mid... | reverse complement strand
CCTTGCCCAGCAGCCTGCCGTAGCCCTCAATGACGGTGATGTCGTTCTTCTTCATCAGGTGCGCCACGCCGCGGCTCAGCCGTTCCGACACCTTGCGCGAGCGGGCAATGACGGCCTCGAAGTCCACCGCCACCTCACCCACTTTCAGGCCGAAGTCCTTGGCATGGCGCGCCAGGTGCAGCACCTCCGCCGAACGCAGCAGCGCCTTGGTGGGGATACAGCCCCAGTTCAGGCAGATTCCGCCCAGATGCTTCGCCTCGATGATGGCGGTCTTCATGCCCAGTTGCGCGGCGCGAATGGCCGCCACGTAGCCCCCCGGCCCGGCACCGATGACGATGAGGTCGAAGTTGTCAGCTCCCATGCCTATTCTCCAAGAAGGTTTGGAATACCGAGATTATATCAATTCCGTATTTCCAAGGCGCTTAACTGTTTATACCCCCTTCTGATAACACCAGCCATGAGCTTTCTTCTTTTGCCAAGGAAGTCCGTATATTCATAGTGATACCAATCATTCCACAATGCATGCAGATCATACATTTTGTTCAATGCCTCTTCAGTAAATGCCTCCTCCTGTTTTGGTGCGTAGACGGCTGGATCATCATCGGAAATTTCTATGTTCTTGTGCCACTCCAACAGAGCATAGTTGGCCACCTGATTGATCATTCTGTCCTCTGTAATGCCTTTCCTTTTCAGGAAATTGCGCGGAAAAAGATGGTGGCGCTCCAAGGCTGATTTCATGCTCTTTATGTCTGGACGCAGGAGATCGGAAACCTTCATGTTGGAATAAAGAACGGAAGCATCCAGCAAGACTAGCGATGCATAAAAAGCAAACTGGCCTGGTGATCTTGCCGCAGCGGAATCCAGCTCTGAAGGTAGCGTTACCTCCCAATAATCAGGCGTAAATATGGAATCTATTTGCTCATTCAGCACATTTATGAACGTATTCTTGTCCTGCGCGGTACGCAATCGGGCCAAATCCTGCTCCATGGTGCTTTCCGGAGAGCTTGAATATCGCCCGGTAAGCGCCACCATGAAGAACCATCGGGATATCATTGAGCGGAGCTCTTCATAAGACATTTTATGCTCTATCTTTCCAATAAGCCAAAATGCATAAGAATATATTAGGGCTGTCTCTGATGTAATCATTGCTCCACTAAGGTAGCCAGCAGCATGGACAGTCTTCAGAAATTCATGCCAGTTTTTCAAGTCAAGGACATGTGCTTGCGCCTCTTGGAGGAGAGCAAAATTCTCTTCTCTCTGCTCTGGCGAGAATTTTCCAGTTTCCAGGTTCTTTCCCCGTAGGATGGAATAAACATGCGACAAGCGCGCACGCTTGAAGGCCAAGGCAATGCTGACGCGCAAAAGCTGGTCAGGGGAGGGGTGTATATAAAAATTGAAGGGAGAAGGAGATTTGTCCTGAGGCGCTATTCTCGACATTCTGGAGAAGTCTTCCAGCGCATGGCGTCCTTCATCCCAAAAAACAGACATTAAGGTCAAAATAAAGTCGGATTGATTCAGTTGTTTTCCCTTGCTATTAATCCTTACAAAAATGTCAGAAACCTGCTCTTCATCGGCGCTTGAGGATATTTCTAGCGCTGTAATTGGGTAATCTTCAAGCTTCGAAAGCCTTTCAATGCTGCTAGATACTTTTTCAATATCTATGTCATGGGAATATTCTTGTTCAGAAATTCTTGATATATATTTATTTACAAAAGAGTAAATGCTCGATCCCTCGTCCCATATATCGCTAATATCAGGTGTCCATTCTGGATCCTTTGCAATAGCAGCATTATAAACCTCAAACTTTTTCGTAATTGGATTGAAAGATATACGTATCCTTTGGGGTGAATGGTTTTTATCAATGATCTCTTTTTTCTTCATTACTGCATAAAGTGAGGTTAGTCTCTGCTGGCCATCCACAATGAGAAGCCTGGGAATCTTTTGCTTTTCTTTTATTCCTATATATTTTATGTCGTCATTTTCAGCATTTTCCCAAAACAAAAAAAATCCTATCGGGTATCCCCGATACATGGAATCAAATAGATCACGAACCTTGGTTACTTTCCAGACAAAGGGACGTTGCAACTCGGGCAGACCGATTTCTCCGAGTTCTATATCATCGAGCAATTTGCGTAGCGGATATTCTGCTTTCTTGAACAGCAGTGAAGACATGCGCATCACCCCTCCAGCAGCATCAGCATCGGCTGCTCGATGTAGCGCCTGAAGGCGGTGAGCGCCTGCGCGGCGACGGCACCGTCCACGGCGCGATGATCGGCGGAGAGCGTGGCGGTCATCACCGTGCGCACCACCGGTTGGCCGTCTTCCGCCACCACCCGCGGCGCGCCTTCGCCCACCGCCAGGATGGTCGCCTGCGGCGGGTTGATGACGGCGGCAAACTGCCTGATGCCGAACATGCCGAGGTTGGACAGCGACGTGGTGCCGCCCTGGTATTCCTCCGGTTTCAGCCGCCGGGCGCGGGCGCGGCTGGCGAGGTCGCGCATGGCAGCGGAGATCTCCTTCAGCGACAGCGTTTCGGCGGCGCGGATGATGGGGGTGATCAGCCCGCCCTCGATGGCCACGGCCACCGATACATCGACGTGGGCATGGCGCAGCAGCCCGGCATTCGTCCACGTGGTGTTGGCGTCCGGCACCTTCTTCAGCGCCAGCGCCCAGGCCTTGATGACGAAATCGTTCACCGACAGCCGCCACGCCGGCTTGCCGTCCTCGCCTTGCGGGGCTTCGGCATTGATGCCCTTGCGCACCTCCAGCAACTGGTCGAGCACGCAATCGACACTGAGGTAGAAATGCGGCACCGTCTGCTTCGACAGGGTCAGCCGCTCGGCAATGGCGCGGCGCATGGAGTCGATGGGCTGCACCTCGTAGGAGCCTTGCGGGTAGAGCGCCAGCACCTCGGCATCGCTCATGCCGCCGGTCTGCACTCCGCCAGCCGTGGCCATTGCCGCCGCCGGAGCCGGTCCGACGCCGGCGGCAATGGCCGCCTCCACGTCGCGCTTGATGATGCGCCCGTGCGGGCCGGAGCCGGTAAGCAGCGAAAGGTCGATGCCCTTCTCCTTCGCCAGCCGCCGCGCCAGCGGCGAGGCGAACACGCGCCCGCGTGCGCGGGCTGGGGCGGGTGCAGGCGCGGGAGCCGGAGCTGATGCGGAGGGCGTTGCGAAGGCCGGTTGCGATGCGGCGTCGGCAGCCTTGGCGGGTGCACTATCACCAGCGCCACTGCTGCCAGCAGCGCCGCCGCCGCTGCCAGCCGCCGGAGCGGATTGCTTCAGCGCCTCGACATCCGCCTCGTTCACCTCCTCGCCGTCCTCCGCCAGCACGGCGATGAGCGCGTTCACCGGCACGCCTTCCGTCCCTTCCGGCACGACGATCTTCGCCAGCGTGCCTTCATCGGTGGCCTCCAGCTCCATCACCGCCTTGTCGGTCTCGATCTCGGCGATGATGTCGCCGGCGTTCACCGGCTCGCCTTCCTGCTTCAGCCAGCGGGCGATCCGGCCCTCCTTCATGGTGGGCGAAAGCGCCGGCATGAGAATGGCTATGGGCATCGTGTGCGGCTCCCCATGTCAGTCGCGATAGAGCACGGCCTTCGCGGCGCTCACCACCTCTTCCACCGTCGGCAGCGCCATCTTCTCCAGGTTGGTGGCATACGGCAGCACCACGTCCTTGGCGTTCACCGTCAGCACCGGCGCATCCAGCCAGTCGAAGGCCTCGGCCATCACCCGGCGGCAGATCTCCGCGCCAATGGAGCACACCGGCCATGCTTCTTCCACGGTGATGAGGCGGTTGGTCTTCTGCAGGCTGGCGATGACGGCAGGCATGTCCAGCGGGCGCAGGCTGCGCAGGTCGATGACCTCCGCCGAGATGCCTTCGCCAGCCAGCGCATCGGCTGCCTGCAGGGCGTAATGCATGCCCATGCCGTAGGAGACGATGGTGATGTCATCACCGGCGCGGGCGATGCGGGCGCGGCCAATGGGCAGCACGTAGTCCTCCACCTGCGGCACCGGGAAGGAATGGCCGTAGAGGATCTCGTTCTCCAGGAAGATCACCGGGTCAGGATCACGAATGGCCGCCTTCAGCAGCCCCTTCGCATCCGCTGCCGAATAGGGCATGACCACCTTCAGCCCCGGAACGTGGGCATACCATGCCGCGTAATCCTGGCTGTGCTGCCCGGCCACCCGCGCCGCCGCGCCGTTCGGCCCGCGGAAGACGATGGGCACGCTCACCTCGCCGCCGGACATGTAGCGCTGCTTGGCCGCCGAGTTGATGATGGCGTCAATCGCCTGCATGGCGAAGTTGAAGGTCATGAACTCGACGATGGGCCGCAAGCCCGCAAACGCCGCGCCGATGCCAAGGCCGGCAAAGCCGTATTCGGTAATCGGCGTATCCACCACGCGCTTCGGGCCGAACTCCTCCAGCAGCCCCTGGCTGACCTTGTAGGCGCCCTGATACTCGGCCACCTCCTCGCCCATCAGGAACACCCGCTCGTCGCGCCGCATCTCCTCCGCCATGGCATCGCGCAGCGCCTCGCGCACCGTCTGCTCGACGAACTCCGTGCCCTCCGGCAGCGCCGGATCACCTTCCGCCGGTGGCGTGATGGAAAGGTTGCGGGCCGGATCGGGCGCGCCGTTCAGCGCATAGGCCTCGGCATTCGTTTCCACCGGCGCAGCGGCGGTGCCCACGTGCACCGCGGGGCTGGCGGGCGTGGCATCCGCGCCCGTGGTGTCCTCGGCTGGTGCGGCGGCTTCCTCGCTCCCGCCGGTGGCAGCGGCAACAGCGCCACCCGATTCCGCCAGCAGGGCATCGAGGTCGAAGTCCTCGCCCTCCTCGGCGATGACGGCAATCGGCTCGCCGACCTTGATGCCCGCCGTGCCCTCCGGCACCAGCACCTTGGCCAGCACGCCTTCCTCGTCCGTCTCCAGCTCCATGATCGCCTTGTCGGTTTCCACCTCGGCAATGACGGTGCCGGGCGAGACGGCCTCGCCTTCCTTCACCAGCCATTTCGCCAGCGTGCCCTCCGTCATGGTGGGCGAAAGCGCCGGCATGCGAACCACTACGGCCATGTCAGCAAATCCCCTCGACAATGCGGAACGACCCGGAGCCAGCCCCCGGAGCCGCCGAATGTCTCACGCCTGCACCGGCGCATAGACGTCGCGCCACAGCTCCTCTTCCGGCGGCTGCTCGGCACCGGTGGCGAAGTCGGCGGCCTCGGCCACCACCTTGCGCACCTCCTGATCCACCGCCTTGATGTCCTCTTCCGTCGCCCAGCCGGCCTCCAGCAGGCGGCGCTTCACCTGCTCGATGGGGTCGTGCTCCTGGCGCATCTTCTGCACCTCCTCGCGCGAGCGGTATTTCGCCGGGTCGGACATGGAATGCCCGCGGTAGCGGTAGGTCTGCATCTCCAGGATATACGGCCCCTTGCCGGAGAGTGCGTGCTGCAACGCCCGCTCCGCCGCATCCTTCACCGCCCGCACGTCCATGCCGTCCACCTGCTCGCCGGGGATGCCGAAGGCCGCCCCGCGCATGAACAGCTCCTCCGCCTTCGCCGTGGCGCGGCTGATCTCCGTGCCCATGGCGTAGCGGTTGTTCTCGATGACGTAGATGACGGGCAGCTTCCACAGTGCGGCCATGTTGAAACTCTCATACACCTGCCCCTGGTTGGCCGCACCCTCGCCGAAGAAGGTGAAGCAGGCCCTGTCCTCGCCATTGTATTGCGCGGCGAAGGCCAGGCCGGTGCCGATGGGCACCTGCGCGCCGACGATGCCATGCCCGCCCCAGAAATGCCCGGCGACATGAAACATGTGCATGGAGCCGCCCTTGCCCTTGGAGACACCGGGCAGCCGCCCCGTCAGCTCCGCCATCACTGCCTTCGGCTCGGCCCCGGCCAGCAGCTCCTGCGCGTGGCAGCGATAGGAGGTGATGACGTCATCCTGCGGCCTGCGCGCCATGAAGATGCCGGTGGCCACCGCCTCCTGCCCGATATACAGGTGCAGGAAACCGCCGATGTGCCCCATGCCGTAGAGCTGCCCGGCCTTTTCCTCGAAGCGGCGGATCAGCAGCATGTCGCGCAGCGCGCGCTGCTCCTCCTCCTGCGTGAAGGCCGGCGGATGATTGGCCTTTGCCTTGCCGGCAGCCTTGCGTTTGCCACCCTTGCTGGCGGTGGAAGGTTTCGATGCCATGCAATGCTCCTTCAGCGCCCCGTGAAAGACGGGCCTTGCCGATTCTCAGGATGCCCCCGCACGGCCAGCTTATAGCCGACAGAGGCGGAAAAACACAAGGGAGGGCAAATTAACCGGATTTCGGTTAATCATCCTGAAGGCGCGAAAAACCGGCAGGTTGCGTGAATGAAAAATGGCTTCAGCCTGCTTCTGCCACCTTTCGTGCCTCTGTTTTCAGTCGTTCGATCATCGCCGCCAGGCCGTTGGCGCGCTGTTGCGTCAGGTGCTCCTGCAGGCCCAGGGCCTCAAGCTTGCCCTTGATGTCTTCATCCATGATCTCGCCGGCCTTGCGCCCTTCCACCATGCTCAAGAGGATGGCCACCAGCCCGCGCACGATGAGCGCATCGCTGTCCGCCGCGAAGTGCAGCACCGCATCTGGCCCTGAGCCTTCCGGCATGGTCTTCAGCCACACCTGCGAGACGCAGCCGTGCACGCGGTTTTCCTCCGTGTGATCCTCTTCCGGCAGTGGTGGCAATTCCTTGCCCAGCTCGATGATGTAGCGATAGCGGTCTTCCCACTCGTCGAGGAACTCGAAATCGGCGGCAATGTCGTCGAATGCACGCATGGGAACTCCTGCTCCGGATTGATGTGGCAGGCACTGGTGCAGGCAGGTATCAGCAACCGATGCACCAGTTGCCACGTTCATGCTCTTCGGCTCTGGCAGTAGCAGATTTGGCGCGCTGCACGAAAGCATGTTGCCCGCATCATGCCATTGCATGGCGAGTCTCATGGCGGGGAGGATGCCGCACGGGTGGCATTGGTACACATGGCGACAGGGGGGAATACAGGGGGAATCAGGGGGCTGGCGCGCGCTGCGGGCGGGCGCGCGGCATGGGTTGCCGTGGCTGGGCATCTGTTGCGGTGGTGGCATTGCCCGCCCTGTTGGCAGCGGCACCGGCGGCACCGGCATCACTGGCCAGCGGCACGCTGCGGCATTGCAGCTCCGAGACCAGGTCGCGCACCAGCCGCACCTGCCCGGGATGCCACGGAAACACCTCCAGCACCATTACCGCGCGCGGCACCGTCAACGGCACCACCAGCTGCCGCTGCTGCATGCGGGGCAGGGCGATGATGCCATTTTCGGCCGGGGGGCGATGCTCGAAGCGGATGTCGATGGTGCCGGCAGGCACGTGGCGGTCGGTGATGGCGTAGATGACATCTCCGCGTGGCGAATGCACCGTCAGCGCCCACGGAGCACGCAGGGCCGGGCCGCGCAGGATGGTGGCCTGCTGCGTTGAAATGTCCAGCACGCATGCGCCATAGGTGGCATCCGGCAGCGGATGACGCACCAGCCGCCGCAGCAGGGGGCCTTGCAAGGGGGTGAAGGCATTCACGCCCAGTTGCTGGTGCAGCCGCCCCACCAGTGCCCGCGCCTCGTATTTCGGCATGATCAGCACGAACACCAGGTGCGCCACCACCGCCCCCAGCAGGAAGACACCAATCCAGTAGAACAGGCGCATCATCCGCAGGCCCCCCTCATGCACACTTGCCGCGGCGAATGCTGAAGGGTGCGCGCTTCAGAATGCGCTCGCGCTCCAGCGGGCTGATGCCGAACAGGTGCAGCACCAGCCGCAGCCTGCCGTCATCCGGTGGCAGCGCCAGCCAGTTGCCCGGCTGCACCTGCCGCCCCAGCCGCACCCGCACGCTGCCGTCCGGTTCCAGCACGGCATCCTCGGCGTGCAGCAGCGCGCTGGCCGGTCCGCCATGCACGGCATGCACGCTCATGATCCAGCTGCGCACCGGCAGCATGCGTCCCTGCAGCTCGTAGTCGCAATCGCTCACCAGCGCCTTGCCGTCATCATCACGCAGTGCCAGCAGCTCCAGCCTGTCCACCGGCGACGGTGGAAGCGCGCCATCCAGGTAGTAGCGCAGCCGCGCATAGGGCATGGCATCGGCCACGCCGGCATCGGGCCAGGCCTGCCATGCACCGGCGCGCGCCGCACCGGCCAGCGTGGGATGATCCGCCGCCCAGCGGGCACTCATCACGCCGGCAATGGCCCCGGCCAGCAGAACGATGAACAGGACAAGCATTTCGCGCAACATGCCGCCTTCCCCCGGTATGCCCACAACCATGACGGCCGCAAGGATGCATCCTCCCCGGTCCTTGCGCACTTCTGCTCCGCCTGATCAGCAGCAGCATCGCGCCGGCTTCCCGAATATCCCGTGCCATGTGCCATGCCGCCCGGAAGGCCTCAAGGAGGAAGATGCCGCAGTGCCCGGTTGTGTGCAGGCGTTGCTTCCACAACCCGTGCTTATGCCATGTTTGCACACGAAAATCGACCGCCCCGCAAGGGAGCGGCCGCAATCTCGTCCCCGGCACAGGGGCAGGAAGCCTTGCCGCGGAAGCGGCTGGCCGGTGCGGCAGGCATCCGCACGGCATGGCTGTCATTCGCTGCCCTGCAGCGGCGGGATGAGCGTGGTGATCAGGCGCGTGATCTGCGGGTTGTTCCAGTTGCGCGCACCATAGGCAACGAAGGCGATGCTGCCATCCTGCGCCAGCACGTAGGTAACCGGCAGGTGCAGCGCGCCCCAGGCCTTCGCCACGTTGCCGCCGACATCCTGCAGCACTGCCATGTTGATGCCGTTGTCCTTCAGGAAGGCGCGCACCTTGTCTGCATCGCCGCCAATGTGCACGCTCAGCACCTCCACGTCCATGCCGCGCAGCCTGTCGCGCAATTTCTGCAGGGTAGGCATCTCCGCCCGGCAGGCCGGGCAGGCGGTGGACCAGAAGTTCACCACCACCACCTTGCCGCGCAGGTCGGCAAGGCGCAGGTTCTTGCCGCTGTTGACATCGGGCAGGGTGAAGTCCAGCGGCGCGCGCCGGTGCGACAATGGCAGCAGCAGTGGTGCGTTCTCCACCTTCTCCGCGCTGCTCATGTCGCCCACCTGCGCCTGTGCCGGCGCATCGATGCCCGCGCCGCCAAGAGCAGTCAGCACCATTCCCGCCGCCAGCAGGCCGGATGCAAGGCCCCTGGCCGAGCACCGCTTCACGTTTGCCAGCCGCCGCCCGCCACCAGCATGGCCTTGCCGGATTTCCACCTGCGGCGTCATGCAGCTGATGTTTTCGTTGCTCATGGATTCACCCTCTCTCTGTCTGTTCACGGCATGCCGTTGAAGGCATCCATGCCATGTTCATTGATGTGTGGTGTCCGGGGCAGGCCCATGAAAGGGGCAGGTGCAAGCCCCGCCCCGCATGAATCGCAACAGGGGCGCGAATCCCCGGCTTCACCTGCATTCATGATAACATTCTTATATGAGAAGGAATTGATATATATCAGGTGCGCGCACAAGCCCCCTGCAATGCGCTGCTTTGCCGCACCTGTTGCCATTTCGCGCGCCATAGGGGGGCGGCTCGCCCGTGGATGATCAGGATTCGTGCCGGAAGAAGGTTTCAGTCAGTGCCGCGGCTGCACGCCGGTAAGCGGATCTGGCCCGCCAGCAGCCCAGGCCAGCAGCTGTGCGTAATGCACCACGGGCAGCAAGGCATCCTGTTGCAGGTTCTGCATGCAGCCGAAGTTGGCGCTGGCGATGACATCGGCATGCCCATGCTGCAGATGATGCAGCTTGCGCCGCCGCAGCTGCTCTGCCACCTCCGGTTCCAGCACCGCATTGGCCCCGCCAGCCCCGCAACACAGGTGTGCCTCTTCCGGCTCCAGCAGCGTGAAGCCCGCTGTCTGCAGCAGTTGCGCCGGTTTTTCGGCCATGCGCAGGTGGTGGGTCAGCGAACACGGTGCATGCCACATCACCCGCCATGCCTTCGGTGCACGCCATGCCGGCAGCTGCGGCAGCGACAGCAGCAGCTCGGAAAGCTCGAAGGCCCGGGCCGAAAGCCCTGCCGCTGCCTCGGCAAGCTGCGCATCGTCGGCCAGCAGCGCGCCATGCTCCTTCACCGTGCCGGCGCAACCCGAGGCATCGATGACGACGGCCTCCACGCCTGCCGCCATCCATGCCCGCACATTGGCCGCCGCCCGCGCCCGCGCGCGCTCCCGCAGGCCCAGATGCTCCTCCATGGCGCCACAGCAACCGGCGGCGGGCGGAATGACCACATGAAATCCCGCCTGCCGCAGCACGAACAGCGTGGCTTCCGACACGGTGCGGCCAAACACCGATTGCGCACAGCCTGTCAGCAGCGCCACCCGCCGGCCATCACCGGGGCCATCTGCCAGCGGCGGATAGTCGCCATGCAGCGGATGCTGCGGTTTCCGTCCGTGCACCATGCGCAGCATCGCTGTCAGCGGAGCTGCCGTGCTCCTCTTGCGCAGCAGCGGCAATGCCAGCGGCGCCGCCATGCGCCCCAGCCGTGCCAGCAGGCGCAGGCGTTGCGGCTCCGGCACCGTGGCCAGCAGCAGCCGCCGGATGGCGCGCCTGAGGGCGGGGCGTGTCTTGGCGTGCGCGGTGCGCCGCCGGGCAATGTCGATGAGCCGGTCATACCCCACGCCGGAAGGGCAGGTGGTGGTGCAGTTCAGGCAGGTGAGACAGCGGTCGAGGTGATGCAGCACGTCCCACTCCGGCGCACCGCCTTCTTCCCCCCCTTCCTCCAGCAGGGTCCTGATCAGGTGAATGCGCCCGCGCGGCGATTCCAGCTCGTCGCCGCTGATGCGATAGGTGGGGCAGGTGGCCATGCAGAAGCCGCAGTGCACGCACTTGCGCAGCTCCGCGTTGGCGGCGGCGATGTCCGGATCCTTCAGCTGCCGTGGCGTGAAATGCGTCTGCATGATGCCGCCAGAAGACCTGTTGCCGTTTTTCCGTCCGCGCTGCCCCCGTCAGCCGTTGGCAGGTGTTCTCACGCTGCCGCCGTTGCCGGGAGGCGACGCAATGCCGTTGGTTCGCCGCCCCCGCTCCGGGCAATGCGCTCCACCGCCGCCTGCAGGGGTTCTGTTGCCACCTGCATGTGATGGGCATTGGCATGAATGATGGTGTGTTCGTCAAGCAGCATGGCCACGTGCCCTTTCCAGAACACGAGATCTCCACGCTGCAACCGTTCGGGAGCCTGCAGCCAGGAAAGTGGCAATGCCTCGCCCACCTGCTCTGCCTGCGGCCCGGAATCGCGCGGCACGTTGCGTTGCCCCGCCATCGTCAGCGCCAGTTGCACCAGCCCCGAGCAGTCGATGCCCGCCATCGTGCGCCCGCCCCACAGGTAGGGCGCATGCAGCAGCATTTCGGCCATGCCGGCGGCATCCGCTGGCATGGTGTCGCCCAGCCGATGCACATGCGCCGCAAACACGAAGCCCCCCTCCTGCAACGGCAGGAAATGCCCGGACGTGCCGCGCCCGGCCACCGGCACGCCGGCGGCATGCAGCAACGCGCCCATGAACAGCGGCTGTGTCGGCGCGCTCTTGATGTCGGCTTGCGGAAACAGCAGGGTCTGCGGCACGCACACCACGTGCGAAGGCGGCGTGTCGGGGGCAAGGTCGAAGGCCTCGCGCGGGGCATAGCCCTCGTAACCATCGTGCAGCAGCCGCACGCGCAGCCAGCCGCGTTCGCGCGAGTGCGGGGGCAGCGCCACCTCTTCCAGCTTTTCCGCCTGCTCGCCGCGCAGGATCTGGCTTGCCATCTCTGCCCGGCCGCCGGGCATGGTCTTCAGCGGCGCGCTGGCCCAGCGGCAGATGAGCCGCACTGCACCGGCGGCGGGGGGCGGGGTGGAGGCGGCACTGTCAGCAGGTGCGGCACTGCCCGGACTGCTGCCGGAATTGCTTGCGGGATTGCTTGCAGGATTGCCGGCAGCCCTGCCGCCAGCGGCATCATCGGCATCAGCGCAAGGCATCGGCATGCCCTTTCTGCATCGGTTCCTCTGCCGTGTCCTGCGCCTTGCGCGCGCGTGTTTCTTCCTCTGGCGGCAACGCCTGCGCCCCGTCTTGCCGGCAAGCTTCGCTCGACGGTGCCACGTCCGCCTTCATGCCGGGCAGGTTGCCGCGGGTCAGCACGTTTCGTTCCGGGGCACCGGCCTCCTCATGCCCGTCATGCCCATCTTCTGCCTCTCGAGCATCATATGTGGCCAGCATGTCCTCCTGCTCCACCCGCGCCGCCTGCTCGCGGATCATCTCCGCCAGCGCCTCCAGGTAGAGCGCACCTTCCAGCGTGCGATGCACCAGCACGTTGCGCTTGTCATGCTCATCGCGCCGGCGCTCGACGAGCTTGTATCGGCTCATGGCGTTCAGCGCGCGGGTGATCACCGGCTTGGTAACGCCCAGCTTGGCCGCCAGCCCGCGCACCGTGTGCGGTGGTGGATCCAGGTAGATGCTCAGCAGCACTGCCATCTGCCGCAACGACAGATCCGGCAGGTCATCGCGCACCTGCTCCAGCACCACGCCGCGCCACAGCTTCAGGGCCTGCACGTCGCTCAGTTGCATGCTGCCTGTTCCGCTTTGCGAGAAGTGTTTGTGCTCACTCGTTACGCCTCCGTTTCATTCAAGCGGATTTCTGCCATCAACGCAAGCACGGGGTAGCACGCTGCCCGCAATTCGGGCTTGGACAACAGGCATCATTGTGCTAGCCTGCGCATATGCGGAAAACCAGATATTCAGGCGTGCTCTCGCCAGCACGCGCTGCGGGTCGCAAGCATGTTCCGCGCACGGGAGGGGTACACAGCAAGAAGGGAAGGAACCGCAAGGGAGGAAGAGATCATGCCCACCACCATGGAAGAAATCATCCGCCCCGGTGCCGTGCAGGCTTCTCCGGGCTTTCCCGATGCACCGCCGCACTGGTCGCCCCGCCATGCCGAGGCGCTGGCGCAGGAGCTGGGGCTTGAGCTGGAGGATGATCACTGGGAGGTCATCCGCACTCTGCAGGGTGCCTATCGCGATGAGGCAGAGCCCCCGCTCAGGCGCCTGCACGAGGCGCTGGACGGGCGGTTCTCTGCCAAGGGCGGCATGAAATATCTCTATGTCATCTTCAATGGCGGCCCGGTGGCCCGTGGCTGCCTGCTGGCCGGGTTGACGCCACCTGCCGGAGCCATTGATCCCAGCTTCGGCTCCGAGGCCTGAAGGGGCCGGTGGCATTCTGGCTGCAATGGTGCCGGCACGTCATGGCGGGGCATGAATTGGCGGGCCGCATGACAGGCGGCGTGCTGGGCGGGCGGTTGCCGGGCACTGAAGGTGAGGGCAGCGGGCAGGACAAGAGTTTGCCGCTTTCCTGCAGGGAGAGAAAGCGGCGTGGCCGGGAGCAACCCGCTTCTTGATGGGGGCTGCGGCCGAGGGTAATCGGGGGCCGGATGCACGGGCACGTTGCTGTCTGTGCAGTCGTTGATGCCACGGCAATGCCAGAGCCATTGCACGCCATAGGTCTTCAGGTGTGCTTTGGTATCTTCAGGCATGGGTCGTCTTGCCGTCGGGCCGACAGTCAGGGAGCATGAGGGCAGCATCCGGCAAGCCCCTCTCGTGAAGTTGATCGCGAGAGGGGCTTTTTGCGTTTGCCTCTCATCTGCAATGCGGCAATTCTTGCGGCATCGGCTGGCCGTGTCCCGGCAGTGATGACAGGGATCACGAAGGTGCAGCCACCAGAAGGCATGGCCAGCCGATGCCACCTCGGCGGGCATGGCTGAAGATGTGATCTTGCAGGATATGGCCGTGCCGATTGTCGGCAGGAGCGGGAGTAAACAGCATGCAGTTGTCGCGCCTGGTGCCAATGGCGGTGTTGCTGGCTGGTGGCCTGCTGGTGGGCTGGATATGGTTCGGTGGTGGCGCTTCCCGCCCCGGTGGCCAGCAGGCGCAGGCAAGCCTGCTGCGCCCGGACGATGCACAGCTGGTGGCCCGCGGAGCAGACCTGTACGCCCGCGCCTGTGCCAGTTGCCACGGTGCCAACCTGGAAGGGCAGGCCGGCTGGCGCACCGACCGCAGGTTCGCCCCGCCACATGACCAGACAGGCCATACATGGCACCACCCGGATCAACTGCTGTTCCGGATGGTGAAGGAGGGCACCATCCCCATGGGCGGCACCATGCCGGCCTTCAAGGGCATGCTGACGGACGAGGATATCATCGCCGTGCTGTCGTATATCAAGAGCCGCTGGCCACGGCGCATTCGCGAAGCCCACGACGGCATCAACGCCCGCGCCGCCCGTGGCGCGGGTGGTTGAAACCGCTCCTCGGCCGGAAGAAGCATTTGATGCCGTGGGTGCAGCAGGCAGCCTTGATCATTCAATATTAGAAATTTAGAATATCATGATAAATTGATCGCGTGCACCACCCTGCACGTGGTGGCCTCCGCCATTGCCATGAACTCATCACCGCAGTCATCGTTCCTTTGAGCATGCGCGTGGCAGTGGCGGGAATGTGCAACCCAGGGGCATGGAGAACATGACATGGCGCATATCGTCGTGATGGGGGCTGGCATTGGTGGCATCCCGGCAGCTTACGAACTGAAGGAGGCGCTCGGCAAGGAACATCGCATCACGGTCATCAACAAGGCACCGTTCTTCCAGTTCACGCCATCCAATCCCTGGGTGGCGGTAGGCTGGCGAGACCGTGGCGGCATCACGCTTGACCTGGCCCCCATCATGGGCAGGCACGGCATCGAGTTCATGGCGGCAGAGGTGCTGAAGGTGGTGCCGGAGGAGAACAGGCTGGAGCTGAATGACGGCAGCACCATCACCTATGACTACCTCGTCATCGCCGCCGGCCCGGAGCTGGCCTTTGACGAGATCGAGGGGCTTGGCCCCGATGGTGGCTTCACGCACTCCGTCTGCACTGTTGACCATGCCGAAAAGGCTTATGAGGAATGGAAGAGGTTCTGCGCCAATCCCGGTCCCATCGTCGTCGGCGCGGTGCAGATGGCTTCCTGCTTCGGCCCGGCCTACGAGTTCGCTGCCATCATGGATACCGACCTGAAGAAGCGCGGCATTCGCGACAAGGTGCCCATGATCTTCGTAACCTCGGAGCCCTACATCGGCCACCTGGGCCTGGGTGGCGTTGGAGACACCAAGGGCATGCTGGAGTCCGAGCTGCGCGACCGCAACATCAAGTGGATCACCAACGCCCGCGTTGACCGGGTGGAAGACGGCAGGATGTTCGTTACCGAGATGAACGAGGACGGCAGCGAGAAGAAGAAGCACGAGCTGGACTTCGGTTTCTCCATGATGCTGCCGGCCTTCCGTGGCGTGAAGGCCTGCGCTGGCATCGAGGGGCTGGTGAACCCGCGCAACTTCATCATCGTGGACAAGCACCAGCGCAACCCGAAATATCCCAATATCTTCGGCGTTGGCGTGTGCATCGCCATTCCGCCGCTGGAAGAGACACCGGTGCCCGTGGGCGTGCCGAAGACGGGTTACATGATCGAGTCGATGGTTACCGCCACGGTGCAGAACATCAGGCAGCTCATCGATGGTCAGCAGCCGACGCATGAACCCACGTGGAATGCCTTCTGCCTGGCCGACCTTGGCGACAAGGGCGTGGCTTTCCTCGCCAAGCCGCAGAATCCGCCGCGCAATCTCAACTGGGCAGCCGAGGGCAAGTGGGTGCACTGGGCCAAGATCGCCTTCGAGAAATACTTCCTCTACAAGGTGAAGAGCGGCATCTCCGAGCCGTTCATCGAGCGCCTGCTGATGCGCGGCATCAAGATGTTCCGCGTGAAGTAGGCATGGCCGGAACGATCATGAAAAGGGCCGCCCTTCAGGTGAAGGACGGCCCTTTTGCTGGGGAGGGAAGGAGAAGGCGGAATGAAGGGTCGAAAAGAAGGCTCAGCCTGAAATCTCGTCGTCATCGGCCAGCGGCGCGATGGTATCCGGCGCAGGCGTTTGCGGCAGCGGCTGCGGGCATACCGGCGTCATCCACGCGCGCCAGCTGGCGGTGCCGCGCATCGTCGGCTCTGCGCTGCCCGAAGCCCCGGCAGCATGCCCGCCACCATTGGCCATCACCTGCCAGTTGGGGCGTCCCCGCGCTCCGGAAGGCCAGCAACGTGCTGTCATGGCTTGCATCCTCCTGCAACCAACGCTACCAGCCCCACACACCGCAGCATTGCGGCAACAATGCAGCAATGAACGCCAGCAGCAGCATCCTGTTACTGCAATGCTGCCCCAACATGGTTAATTCCTGGTAAAGAAGCGCAGGCCGCTGTCAGCCGCTTCATCTGCGATCAGGCCGCATCATCAGAGGTCAGGGCATGAGGCACACCAGGGCAGCAATCTGCCCTTCCTCACTCGGGCTCGCCAAAGCGCTCGGAAATCAGTTTCTGCAGGGCATCCAGCGCTTCTTGTGCCTGCGGGCCTGTGGCCTGGATCAGCACGCGGCTGCCCGGCGCGGC
>Ga0256839_1003391_pt1 | contig 16468 bp, 16 predicted proteins | sample 354166metaG_FD_185968 | JGI IMG/M metagenome (GOLD analysis project Ga0256839, IMG submission 185968) | Hydrothermal vent microbial communities from Mid Atlantic Ridge, Atlantic Ocean - 354-166 | ecosystem: Environmental > Aquatic > Marine > Hydrothermal vents | place: Atlantic Ocean: Mid... | reverse complement strand
TCCAGGTGCGAGCTATCCCTCCCCAGAGTAAGACACCTGACCGACCATGGGACGTCGACCACCAAACGATTGGTCTCAACACATCACTGACGACACGTTCCGGTCCGCGCTGCCCGCAGGATATCCTCGCCCGTCGTTGTCAGGCTCCTCACGTAGTCCGGCGGCGTCGGGCGTAACGGATCCCAAACGCCACCGCGAGCATCCCTATCGCCGCGATCAGAATCAGCCAGAGGTGCAAGGTGAAGTCAGTCGCCGCGGCGCCCTCTTCCACCCCACCGGAGGGTTTTACTCCCACGAGCAGATGCAGGCCAGTTTCATCGAGGATGCCATAAGGCTTCCCGTCGCGCAGCACGAGCTGCGACGCTGCCGCGCCGTTGGCAGCGATGTCCAGATCGTCCCGCGTGAGACTCGCCACATCCAGCTTTCCATCCTCCGGAAAGCTGTCCGCCTTCAGGCCCTGAATCCAGCTAAGTTCCTCCGTGATCTCCATCACAAACTCGGACGGATCCGGCCGACCGGGGTCCCATTTCACGAGCTCCGTGACGCGCAGGGAAACCTTTTCCTCCTCTGCGTGCCAGGAGATCGACACCGTCCTCAAGGGAACCGGCACCCCGTTGATGTCAACAAACTCTTCGTTCCGCCGGATCCACGGCCGGTCGGGGCTCGTCGCGCCTCCCCAGAAGCGCGCCTCTAGAAACACAGGCATGGCCCCTGAAACGTCCAATTCATACCGATCGAAAATGACCGACTCCTGCCGCACCGTCCTCCGTTCAATCGTGTAGACTATCCGGCCCTTTTCCCGCTGCACCTCCCGGGTAACGCTGAGAAGCTCCGCCTTCGGAGCCTCCAGGAACCAGATCCGTCTCAGCTCCCCTGCGTCCACCGCAACAAGCGGCGGCGCAAACGGCAGAGACTCCGCATACACGGGGTACTGCGCCAAGCGAATCCCGCGCTCGATCTTATCCTTCGTACACTGCAGACCGGTCCGCCAGTCCTGTTTGATGATCAGCACACGGGTCCCCGGCGCAGGTTGCGCCCGTACGTGACCCAAGCCCGTAACCTGTGGAGCAGGCTCTTTGATCTCAAGTCGCACCATCAACCCATCGACCGCGCACCTCCCCCAAGACTCTCGACGGGGACCACGCAGCCACTGCTCATCGTTCGGTGACCGCTTCTCCCCCGTCACCGTGCGCCACTGGCCCGTAAACCTCCACTGCGCCCGCCATGTCGTCAGAGCATCTGCAAGTTCCAGCAGTCCTTCGCGCGCCTCTGCGCCGGTCCATTTCTTCACCTCCGGAGCTCGGCCGTCGGCCCCGGGAGCTTCGGCCGACGGAGCGGCCAGAAAGACGGAGAACACGAACCACGCAGCCAAAGGTAAGCTACGCATAACGCTAACCTACCGTCTGGCGCACACCGTCCGTTCAGACGTAAGCCAACCCCAACGTGAGCCCGTCGGTGCCACCCGTTCCGCTGTCTTCCGCAAACACCACGTCTAAGAAAACTGTCGCTCAGATTGAGTCCGCTGGTACAGCTCGCTCTTGACGCCACAATTCGCGCAGTGAGCCTGTTTCCCAACAGACTTCGGCTCCTCTTCCGGTCCGCCGCCTATACTAGTTTCCACCGACCCGGCGCACCCGATGAGAGCCCCACACCGCCCCCAAGAACGGAGTTTGGCCCGCAAACCTGTCTGGGTCACGTGACCGGCACGGGCAGGCAAGGCGCTTGTTGTGAAACCGCGCACGATGCGTGAAAACTGGTTTAGCCCGCGTGCTCGGCATAGCTGACCACGCCCCCCGCCATCATGCACCGTAACCGCGTTTTCAGGCGGACCCATCTCATGCGCGCCGCAGGCTCGGATATCCCGAGCAAGTCGCCGATCGTCCGAAAGTCAAAACCCCGCACTACGCGATACTCCACCAGCAACCTCTCCTGAGGCAGCAAAAGCTTCAGGTATTCCCGGATGCTCCGGCGCTCGACATCATCCAACAGGAGCCCCGTCCCGTCGTACTCCCGGGCCTCGATGACCGGTGCCTCCCCAAGCAGCGTCACTCGCTGCCGACTACGCCCCCATTGTCGGCACACGCGCCATGCGACCGACCGGGTCACTTTTGCTAGATCCGCCTCCGTCAACGCCACCAGGGACAGCCCCTTCCGATCCAGGTAAACCAATACCCTCAGAGTGGTCTCCTGGACTTCTTCTTCTTCTTCTCGATTCCGTGCCCATGTGTACCGGCGCACTGCGCGGCGGGCGAGATCCAGCAGCAAAACCCCCATACGATCCACCTCGTCGCCCGGGGATTGCCCCCTCTTCACAACCACACCAGACATATTCCAGTCTCCGAGAACGTGCTGCAGTCCCTTCGTTAACGCACGCCATTTTACCACAACCGCTTCGGACGTCGCTGCTTCCTCGCTCCCGAGGCCTCGCCACCCACCCGGCGGGACCTCCGGAAATGGACAGGACGGCAGCCAGCCTGCTGTCAGCCTGTGCGGTGAAAACGGGTGCCAACCCCGCAGATGGGGTCCCCCTGGGCTGTTGGCGTTGGGAACGGCTCTCGAGCGGATGCGCGCGCCGTACGGGTTCCAAGCCGGGCGCAACCAGATGATCGGATTACCAAAGGAGTTGACGGCCCCCGCGACGCCGACCGGGGCACCACGGGCCGGTGGTTGCACGGCTCGTCGAAGCCATCGCCCCGTCCGCTCCTGGACTACGACTCGAAACCGCCGAGTGTTGCGCGGAACGCCCGGTGAGCATTAGAAGATTATGACAGGCGCGCCTGGCACCGTATTCGGGCTTCGGACTACGGACAAGGAGAGACATCATGCGCAACCGAGTCATCCTCGGATCCGGCTGCCTTCTGGTTGCTTTAGCCGTCACGGAGTATCTGGTTCCTTCGTCCGAACTGGAACCGCTTCCCGAATCTGTGGCGCAGGCCATCAGCGGAAAAGGGTGCGGAGGTTACATCCCGCTCAAGGATTGCCTCTCGTACCGGTCTCCTGGAGCCTGGCACTCGCTGTGTGACTACTGTGGCCAACCGAACACATGTCAGTACTAGGACATCGATTACGGGCTCGATACCGTTCGCCGCGTGCAGGTCTGGTGTACAGATATCATGGGACGTCGTTGTGGAGCCGTGTACGTTGGCTTTGCAGGGTTCGGTTGCTCGCCGACGCCGAACTAATTCGTCCGGAGACACCGATGCGCCGTCTTGGGCCCAAGTCCCTCAGTGATTGGTCTCTGCTTGTGCTGGTCGGTCTGATCATCGGTCTGCCCCTCAGGGCTCTTTCAGGTGCCGCCTCTCCGGGAGCGGAGCGGCCCGATAGCGGCACAGAACCGGCCCGGCCCAAATCGCACGGCCACGAGCCTGCCCGTTCCTGCGGTGCCGTTGCACTCTTTGCCGCCCTCCGGCTCGCCGGCTTCTCCCCGCCCGAACCGGAGCAGCTCGCCGAAGAGGTCGGCCGCGAGGAACTCAGTCTCCAGGACCTGGTGACCCTGGCCAGGCGATTCACACCGAAAGCCGAAGCGGTGTTCGTCCGAAGCGGGAGGATTAGCGATGTCCCGACACCGGCCGTTCTCCACGTCGAGCTGGAGGCCCGTGGTGGCCACTACCTTACGCTGGTGTTGATCGAAGAACCCCCCCGTGGGCGGCCCGCCGCCGTGTACATCGACGGTTCGACCGGCGCGCTGCTACGGATGCCGCTGGGTAACCTGGAGCGAATCTGGACCGGATACGCCGTTGTACTGGGCCGGCCGCGGCCTACCCATCTAGTGCGTGTGGTTCTTGTGCTGGGCCTTGTCGGCAGCGGTGCGGTTGTCGCTCTACTGGCCATCGCGGCACGGCGGTACCGATGGCCACTGGCGACAGCCTCGGCTGTGATCATCGCGGCAGCCTGCTGCGTCGCCGTGCTAACCCTCTCGGCGAAACCCCCCGGAAAGGAGGCAACCGCTGCTCCTGGCGCGACGCCCCATGCGGTGCTGCGGCCAGTTCCCCGAACGATTTCCGTGTCACGCCCCGCCCTGCAAGTGCCGGCACCCGCCATGCGACGTCTGCTCCAGACACTGCCGCAACACCTGCCCCCTGACAACGTGGAAGCCCTCACCCACCTGGTCCGGTTAGCCCCCTGGCTAGAACCCTCCGAACCGGACAAGCCTTCGGCCTGCCGGGCTTACTTCGAGCCCGACTCGTGGGTTCGGTACCTGGGACCGCCCCGTACCAGCGCGATTGCGGTTCGGAGTCACTGGGGAGTTCGGCACTTCGTTGGCAACTCGGTCCGGACGCACCGGCATCCGGACCAGTTTCTGGCCGCTCTCGCAGAGATCGGTACGCCAATAGAGCGGCCTGTTCTTCTCGACGGAGCACACGAAGCCCCCCTCCACGACTGGATCATGGATAGCCTGGCCCGTTTCTCACCCGAGCAAGAACTGGAGTGGACCACGATCGTCGTCGCCCTGTACACACGAAACGGCCGCTGGCGCGATCGATTCGGTCGCCAGTGGGAACTGGAAGAGCTGTGCCATCGGTTGCTGTCACAACAAGATGGCGCTTGCTTCGGCACACACCGGCTGTACGCCCTGGCGGTTGCCCTGAACGTGGGCAAACGGGAGAAGTTGCTCGGTCGCGACACCCTCCGGCAAATCCGCGGCGTGCTGACCGAAGCGAGCGAACGGCTTGCGAAAACGCAGAAAGCCGACGGCTACTGGTGCCCCACAGAAGGAACCGGAAGCGACGGCTCGGACGCACTGCTTAGTGATTGTCTCCGACTTACCGCGCACCATCTTGAATGGCTGGCCGTGGCGGGAGAGGAGATACCGATTGACCCGACGCTCGTACGTCGGAGCCTCGGCGGCCTTGATCGGCTCGTTGACGCGGTGCCCTCGATCGATTACGGTCGGTTCTACGCACCCTTGTCGCACGCACTACGGGCGTGGCTGCTCTGGACCGATCCGGAAGCTTTAAACGGATCGCGGAGCACCGGAGAGGACACCAACCGGAGGAGTACCTTATGAAACTCGCTTTGCTCGGCCCCCTGCTGGTCTGTGTGGGCCTGGTCTTGCAAGCTGAGCCGGACGGCTCGGACGACGCCGTGATCGAGTCGCTCCGCCAACATTGGAACCGCCAACTCGACCAGCTCCGCCGGGGTTACATCCGGTTTCGTGCCACATCAAAAGCCATTACCCTGGATCCCGAGGAAATCACCCCGTACGCGGAATACTGGTTTTGGTGGGATTATCCGCGGTGGCGGGTCAAGCGAAAGCTAGACGTGCCCGCCGCAGAGTTCCAGGTACGCGAGACGGCCGTGGATAAGGAAGGCCCGGTGCTCTTCGTGCCGGGAACAGGCACAGCCTGGCTCTTACGCCCGGAAGATTATCCAAGCACAGGAGTCAGCTACTTCACGCTTCTTTCCCTCCCTGTCGATCCTCGCGATCAGGCACTTGCCCGGGAAGGACGTAACCCGTTCTGGCTACCGTTCTGCCTGGACGCTACGTCGTACAGGATACGCCGTCAGGAAGACTACCTGATCCTCGAGCGGGAAAACCACGACCGGATCGTCGTCGATCCCGCCCGTGGAAATGCCGTCATTGAGCGGTGGGCTTACTTCAGTTTCCGCCCAGCGCCCGACGGCCTCGAACAGCTCGTTCACGTCAAGGCTGAGCGTCACGTGCAGTGGGAGGACGACCTTTGGGTGCCGAAACGCGGAACAGTGCGCATCTATCCACCGGCAGTCCAATGGCAAGAGGCGGAGCAAGCCAGGCCAGAGTCGGTACACACGATCGAACTGATCGAGTGGAGCACGGCCCCCCCGGCCGCGGAACTTGCGATCGCATTACCCGCCGGGACAAAGGTCATCGACCAGCGTGAAGGGGTTGAGTATGTCCTGGGAGAGCATGGCGAACGGCTGGAAGAAAGCCTCATGCGTGCTCAGGACCTCCAGCGTGCTCGGCGTGGAATCGTCTGGAATTGGCTCGTAGTTGGCCTTGCGCTGGTGACGGTGTTTAGTACTCTTGCGTACGTCTTCTGGATGCGCAGGAGGGCCTAGTGGGGTTCCGAGACGTCTTCCGTGCCGTACGGCCAGCCCTGATCGCGGTAGCGGTTGTGTCCGGGCTACTGGCGTTCGTCGCGCGGCTCGTGATTCTCGGCACCGGGCGCGTAAACATTTGGGAGGCGACGTCCGTTCTGTTCGCATTCCAGAGCCCGCGCGAGCTGCTCAGATCGCTGGCTTATGATGTTCATCCGCCGCTGTTCTTCCTGATCGGCGCCATCTGGGTTAAGCTGTTCGGGGCAGCCCCCCTTAGTCTTCGACTCTTTGGGGGGGTCTGCTCCGGTCTGCTTGCGGCGACCGCGGCCGCGACGAGCTGGTATCTGTCGGAAGCCGGCGAAGACCGGCGGGTGCTGAGCGCCCTGACGGCTGGGCTCTATGCAGCGCTGAGTCCGGCTGCCGTGGCCAGCACCGGACTGTTCCGCATGTATGGGCTCACTGCACTGGTGGCTCTGTTGCTCTTTTGGTGCGCCGTGGTGGTGGTCAAGCGGCCGTCTCGCGGGGGCTTGATCGGTATCGCGGTTTTAGGGGCGACGTTGGGCTACCTCCATTACGTGGGCGTCATGCTCTGCGTTGCACTCCTTTGCGCGTGGCTGTGGACTGCGCCTGCCCGCGCTAAGACGCGTTGGAGGGTCGCGGCAGCTATCGCCTTCGCTTGGACCATCTTTTGGGCTCCGTGGGCCTTTACAGTTGCACGCCAGACCGCGGGATACTACGAGGCCGCTCCAGCTACGGACACACTGGTGGCGGTCGCCCAGTCCCTCTGCTACTGGCTAATTGGGTTCCGGGAAGCTCCTGCCACTCTCGCCGTGCCGGCAACCCTGCTCGCCGCCGTCCTGTTTCTGGTCCTGATCCGACGGGCTGGGCCGTCGCGCCTTGTGCTGGGCGGTGCCGCGGTCGGGGCTGTGCTTTTGACCACCAGTGCCCTGCTGCTACAGCCGATCGTGACGGACCCAAGGTTCTGGGGGCCGATCATGTTGCTGGCCGTCGTCGGCACGACCGCCACCCTCGCCAAACGAGCGTTCGGGCTCCAACTGGTGGCCTCGGGAATCCTTCTGGCGACCCAGTTGCTGGGGCTGCTGCACACCCCACCCCAGCTCGAGTGGGTAGGCGCGCGGAGAAAGCTTCTGGTCATGCAATTCGCCAGCCGAGGGGTACCGGTCACACTGGTGGCGCGGCCGGCGGAAGCGGTCATGCTCGAGTACCACCGGCGGCTTCGCGGCTCCGACAATGTCCGCATCTTCTGTTTAACGGAGATGGCGGCGAGCCGGCACGAACCGCAGCGTGCTGCGTTACCGAGAGACTCGTGGGTTACCTACGATGACATCCAGACCCTCGAGCCCCCGATCTATCTCGTCCAAAGTGGTCGCGCGCTTCCGTGGACACCCGGCCAGGGTGACCGGCCCATCCCTTGAGCCCGTGTGCCATCGACCACGGCACCGGGTAGAGCGGTTCGCATCCAAAGCGCGGGCGCAGTTGGCTCCCGCGGGATTTTGACGGGGGCCGCGGCTGCAGAAGAGCGCCACACGCCCGCCGCTCTCTGCCACCGGGCTTGTGGGGCCTACCGGTCGGGCCGATCAGGAAAAGCGCTCACATGGGGCCGGTCCGACGTGGCTGCGGCGCCTGTGCAAAGGCGACTATCCTCGTCGGTCAGGACCGGTTCCGAACCGACGCAACACTGCAGGGGACCGTAGAGGGGAGCGAAGGCGGGAAATCGACGAACCGGTCTTTCCCGTATGGTCCTAAGGTTTTGCGACCAACTCGCGAGGGTGGACGACGATAACACCTAGGCCGTTAAAGTCGTCTGGATTGAGGGTGACAACGCTGTCAATGGCATGCTGTGTCGCAAGAGCGACAAGCCGTGCGTCATGCGCCCGTTTGCCGCAAACCCGGGCTCGCGTAACAAGATCAAGCCACCGCTGCAACAACTCATGAGTATCCGGAAACAGTTCGAAAAGTTCCAGCAAGCCATCTATCTGCCGGCGTGCTACGTCGGGATTCCAGCCGTAGCCATTCTGGCCGATCGGCCTAGTGGCAACCACCCAGAACTCGATCAGAACCTACGGCACCACACACAACTGGGCCCCCCGGCGCTTCAACGTCTCCACCGCCTGACGGCACTGATTGTGCTGGGGATCTGCGCTGTTGGTTCGCCTTGGAAGGACGTTTGCGTCGAGGAGGTACTTCTCCATCACCCATAGATTCGCTCGCGCCTCGTCGCTTCCTGGGGCAAAGGGGGCGCAGGTGGGGCGGATTTGATCCAGCAGTCCAGGCGTTTAAGCCAGTCTTCTAACGCATCGCGCTCCCCCATCATTTCAATCTCTACCGATTCCGAACGGCTGGCCTCCAACAGAAGGGACTGCCAACCGCAGAGTCGGTGACTCTCCTGCGTGGCCCAGTCAGCCTGCTCGACCTTCTCAACAGAGAGATCAACGCTCACTCCTTGTTGCTCCGGGAAAAGCACCGACGGCATTATGGCTCCTCCCCCGTCGCAGATCGGCCTCAGACGTTCGAGGGCGTGGTCGTCAAGAAGCCGGAACAACAAATTTCGTGTGCGATTGTGCATGTCGTCCAGCTTACCTTCGACGACCGCCCACGGATCATCTGTGGAGGTCTCAAAACGTAGGATCGTCTGGATATCGACGATGGTCCCGGTGCAACTTGATCCGTTGTGGACAATGACCTTTGCCGGGCTGGTCAACTGCACAACTTGGACGAAAGGCGGCTCGGAAAGCTCCGTTCTCAGGTACACGGGCCGTCTGCTGAGATCGTGGGTCGCGAGCTCGACCCGCACCCGCAAGCCCGACAGAGAGGGGGGAGACTCCAGTTGCAAGAGGTCAATGTAACGCAAAGAGAACTGTTCCGTAGCACAGATCAGGTTCGTCTCCCGCAACACCTGATTCAACTGTTGCACGTATCTTGAGAATCTGCGCCAGCCCTGGTAGGGCCGCCAGTTGTTGAACGAGACCACACGGTCCCCCACTTGAATCGCGAGTGGCCGGTCGCCGGTCGCCTCTAATCGGACAGTCGGCAGGTACCTGAGCTCTCGTACCTCTCTCGCGATAGGACGAGGGATGTTTGCCGCGAGCAGGCGAACAATGCGAGGAAACTGTTGGTGCATCGCTTGGTACAGTGCTCCAAGCAGGATCTCACCCGTGGCACCTTCGCAGAGCTCGAACCGCTGTTCCCAGATAGCCTCGACCAGAGGCTCCTCTGCCAGACGCTTAGGAATGCGTCGCTCACGGACGCCGGACATGCGGTAGGACTCCTTGCGTTTCCTTCGTATTCTAACGCTTTGTCACACGCTGTCCGGGGCCTCAAAGGAGTCGACGAGAGCTTCGCCAGGGGTAGCGAGCCCCGGTTGCTCAGGGCCCCTCCCCTCCGAACCGTACGCGCGGTTCTCCCGCATACGGCTCTCCGGTCGGTGGTCTTACCTCAGAGAGGATGGACAGCAAGAACCATGGCCAAACACAGGCTAGCTGACCATGGTCCCCGGAGCTCCTCAAGCCCTGGGCAAGTGAAAGCGGCAGAGGACTGCCGCTTTGGTTTCTTCGCTTGGTAGCGCGACCCGGCGTCGGGTCCGCCACAACGCGCGCGGAGAAAGCTGCCGTCGGACTGCCGAAGCAGCCCGCGCCAAAAGAAGAGCCGGACGGCGGTCGCGCCGGCTACGGCGCATCACTACCCCCCTGGCCCTGGCGCAAAGGAACTACTCGCCGGCCCCAGCCGCGTGCGCGCAGGCGCATTCTTCTCCAGCGGCGCCCAGCCTCTCCATGCCCTGCGTCTGCCCCGGGTTCGGCAAGCGAAGAGAAAAAAACCGACGGGTCGCAAGCATGTGCATGTGTGTGGCAGGGGGCCTGTGCCGTGCAGGCACAGAACCCACCCCCGAGGCCTCCTGCGCGCCGGGCAGATGACCACCCGCTTCGGGAAGCCAGGCTATGGTAGCCAGCTTATGCCGTCGCGTGGCGGGCCACGGACTTCCTAAAGTCGTGATAGCTGACATAATAGACATAATAGACAGGGGTTGCGCGGGAGCCGTTTGGACCGAGTGGTCGACGACCTTCTCGCATGGCGTGACGTGGAACCAGACGAAGCATCTGAGGAGACGAGGGAAGTTTCCGCGAACCGTCCTCGCGGACCCGGTGAAACGCGCCCGCCGCGAAATGCTGCACGGTGCGGTCCGCTGCTGAGGGGGTTGCCCGGAAATACCCAGATCCTCGGGAGGCATCCTATGCCGAACAGCAGCCCTGACAGTTCAGAAGAACGACGCGTCTGGGAAGCTGCTGACGACGATGAGCAGAAGGTTGTGGGAAACAGCCCCTTGCACTCGTCCGGCGAGCCTCCTCCACGGGAGATCCTCGCTTTGCAACAAGCTCCAGCCGTAGGCGAATCGGCCAACAGCGGCAGGCCAGCCGGTGAAAGCCGACCGGGCGGACGACAAACCGAGGTAGAAGCTGAATCGAGCGGGACTACCGGCCTGGATGCCCTGCTGGCGGGAAAGCGGGAAGCCCTGGAGGCAATCTGCCGTCGCTTCGGTGTGCGGCGTTTGGAGGTTTTCGGGTCGGCTCTTGAGGGCGCGTGGGGAGACACCAGTGACGTGGACTTTTTGGTGGAGTTCGATGTGCCCGAGATCGCCGGCTATGCCGACCGCTTCTTCGGGCTGAAGGAGGCGCTTGAGCAACTGCTCGGGCGCGGGGTCGACCTGGTGGTCGCCTCAGCCATCACAAATCCGTTCTTCCGCCGGGCAGTAGAGGAGAGGAAGGTCCTGGTTTATGGAGATTGAGGCAAAGAAGTACCTGTACGACATGCATCAGGCGGCGGAGCGGATCGCCGAGTTCACGAAGGACAGGACATTCGCCGAGTACGAGCAGGACGTCCTACTACGCTCTGCTGTGGAACGGCAGTTTCAGATCATTGGCGACGCACTCGGAAGGCTCGCCCGGCTGGACCCTTCGCTCGCAGAGCGCATCACTGACTACCGACGCATCATCGCCTTCCGCAACATCTTAGTCCACGGATACGCTGAAGTAGACCACCGGATCGTCTGGGACATCGTCCAATCCAAGTTGCCCACCCTGCGGCGCGAAGTCGCCCTTCTCCTGCAAGACCCGTAGATGGCGGCAGACCAGCAGAGGATCTCCTTCGCACCCCCTGCCCCCAAACCACGCGGAGCACAGCCGACGGGGGCTTGCTGAAAAACCCAAAGCGGCACGGGAGTGCCGCACTCCAAAAAGCCAAAGCGGCACGGGAGTGCCGCACTCCAAAGAGCCAAAGCGGCACAGGGGTGCCGCACTCCAAAAAGCCAAAGCGGCACAGGAGTGCCGCACTCCAAAGAACCAAAGCGGCACAGGAGTGCCGCACTCCAAAAAAGCCAAAGCGGCACGGGAGTGCCGCACTCCAAAGAGCCAAAGCGGCACGGGAGTGCCGCACTCCAAAGAACCAAAGCGGCACCGGAGTGCCGCACTCCAAAGAACCAAAGCGGCACAGGAGTGCCGCACTCCAAAAAGCCAAAGCGGCACAGGGGTGCCGCACTCCAAAGAGCCAAAGCGGCACGGGGGTGCCGCACTCCAAAGAGCTAAAGCGGCACGGGAGTGCCGCACTCCAAAAAGCCAAAGCGGCACAGGGGTGCCGCACTCCAAAGAGCCAAAGCGGCACAGGGGTGCCGCACTCCAAAAGAGCCAAAGCGGCACGGGAGTGCCGCACTCCAAAGAGCTAAAGCGGCACGGGAGTGCCGCACTCCAAAGAACCAAAGCGGCACAGGGGTGCCGCACTCCAAAGAACCAAAGCGGCACAGGAGTGCCGCACTCCAAAGAACCAAAGCGGCACAGGGGTGCCGCACTCCAAAGAGCCAAAGCGGCACGGGGGTGCCGCACTCCAAAAAACCAAAGCGGCACCGGAGTGCCGCACTCCAAAAAGCCAAAGCGGCACGGGAGTGCCGCACTCCAAAAAGCCAAAGCGGCACAGGAGTGCCGCACTCCAAAGAACCAAAGCGGCACAGGGGTGCCGCACTGCAAAAAAGCCAAAGCGGCACAGGGGTGCCGCACTCCAAAGAGCCAAAGCGGCACGGGAGTGCCGCACTCCAAAGAGCCAAAGCGGCACAGGAGTGCCGCACTCCAAAAAAGCCAAAGCGGCACGGGAGTGCCGCACTCCATAGAAAGCGGCACAGGAGTGCCGCACCCGCGTGCTCTCCCGCGCGTACGGCATTCACTCGCCCGATCTGGACTGCTTATAATTGCTCGGCTTGCCGAAGTGGCGGAATTGGAAGACGCGCCGGATTCAAAATCCGGTGGGGTTCACCCCCCGTGCGGGTTCGACTCCCGCCTTCGGCACTGCTTGCGGTGTTGCCGTTGCAGTACGACCGAAGCCCTCCCAGACCGGCTCCCCCTTGTCAACCCTCAGAAGTGCCTTCCTAACCCAGGCTCCTTTCCCTATCTCGCCTCAGGAAGTCGTCCCACCAGGAACAGACCAGATCCACAATGTCCTTGCGGTCGGTGAACTTAGGGTTTTCATCGTGGGGATCGGGGCTGACAAGTGGTACGCCTGGAGACTTTGAGGCGCCCGTCACGTTGACTATCCCCACCTTTCGGAGTTTAGGGCGCGGCACTGCGCCGACGAGCTTTACCCCGGAACGTAGGTGGATAAAAATGCACGGCTCCAGGCTCCGTTCGTCCGCTTCCCAACCGACAATGGGATCCTCTTCCGTCGCCTCGCGAATGCGGTAGAACTTGACCCCCTCAACCTCAGCAACTACCTTTGGCTCGCTGCTCATAGCTCGACTCCCCGGTCCCCCAGCATTCTAGCAGGGCTCCGACCTCCCTGCGGCGCAATACGATCGTGGTACAGCAGCAGCCCCCTCAAAAGCGCCCCCCTTACACCCATCAGGGTTCGGGAGGTCCGGTGTCAATACGGACACGTGCGTTTCCCATAGTGCGTGCCGGACCTTGCGGCTATTTGACGTGCGCGGACACGAGCCATCGGCCTGCTTTGCAGCCTCGTCGATGTGCCGCATCACCGCGAAAGGATCCGCGGCTCAATAGCCGCCTGTGCGCCGTGCCCAAGAAGCCCTCACGGAACCTACCGCGGACGAACAACCGTCCGTCGCCGGCCTAACGCCGGCCACGCCGGTGCAGCTCGCCGAGCCGCCGCGGATCGCGAAGCTGTGACTTCAAGCGCACAGACAGAACGCTCGGCGCCGGTTTGTCGGCGCCGAGCGTCGGGTTAGCTGAAGCTCGGCTGACCGCCAGGACTAGTGATCGTGTTCGCCGTGCTCGTGCTCCTCTCCTTTATGCTCACCTTTATGTTCGCCGGACTCCTGAGCCGCACCTTCGATCTTCGCCAGGTACTCCTGAGGGTTCTCGTCGAACTTGCCCCGGCAGTGGTCACAGCACAGGAAAACGACCTTACCGTCGACTTCCACCTTCACGGGCGTGCCCATTTCGCCCAAAGCCTCGCCACTGACCGGACAGGTGCCTTGCTTCTCAGCGATAGCTCGATCCTCGGGTGGCAATGCAGCCAGCCCCTCGGCCTCGCCGCCGGTATCCGTGGCACTGCTCCCTTCAGGCTGAGCCTGCTCTTGCTGCTGCCCTCCAGCACCGGCGCCCGTATCGGTGCCCGACTGCTGGCACCCGACGCTCCACAAACCGACTGCAAACGCAAGAACCAACCACAGACCAAGTCTCCGCATCCTTTCGCCTCCACTCTACCACGGTTTCTCCCGGTAGCCCACACGGCTACGGCGTTGCAGATTATATACGGCATCACCGGGCGGCATGTTGGCGAGTCCGACAATTGGGCCAGCACAAGGGCTGGCCAAACACATCACGTACGTCCGCTTCCTCTTGCCCCAACGGGGGCAGGATCGCGCGCCACCCTGCAGCTCCGCATCAATCCAGGAGCTGGATTTCGATATTCCGATAGAACACCTCCGCCCCCTCCGCCTGGAACAGGATTCGCCCCCGCTCCAGAGGGATCATCTTCTTGGGATTGTCCGGCGCCGGCCGCCGCAGGTCCCGGCCACGGTTGACCAGTTTGCCGTTCACGATGTGCACCGCCTCCTCAGCCCCGTTCACAACGACTTCGACGGTGTTCCAATCGGTGAGCGAATCGACCGTCTGGGCCTTCACGATGCGTCCCCCTCGTTGCACCCAACGCACCCCCATGGGGTCAAACTTCAACGGCCGCTGCTCCGTCGACACCACCGTCGTCGTGATCTGTGTGCCCCCAACCATGAAGAAGTCCCCGGTGTCCCCTTCCTGCACCTGACACTCCAAGCTCATCGGCCAAATCCGGTCCTCTCCCACAAAGTGGTACAGGATGCCACTATCCCGCTTCGCACGATCCCGCGGGGGAAACTTCTTCTTGCCCCACTTGTACTGGAACCGAATCCGGTACCGGGAGTACTCGCGTTCGGTGGCGATGTAGCCGAACTCCTGCCGTTCCCCCGTCACGGGAATATCCAGAATGTGGATCATGCCATCATGGACCTTGAACACGCCTTTTGGGTCCTTGTTTCGCCCCGTGGAGGGAAGCCAGGTGTAGAAGCCGGAGAGATCCCGTCCGTTGAAAAGCGGTTGCCACTCGGGCACGCGCTTCGCATGGCCCGGAGCCGCCACACCACATACCACGAGCGAAACCGCTGCCACAACGGCCAACAGGTGAGCGATCGATAGCCGCGAACGAGACATCTCGTGTACCTCAAAACGCACCAACGAGTCGTCCGGTTCCTCTCCCAAGGGGGCCATCCCACTTGGGTCGTTAACCGATTATGGCCATTCGAGGTGCCGGTTGCAAGAGACCAGCGACTCCGTTTGGCAACGGCTTTTCGCCGCGAAAGGGGTTCGGGACTCGAGTCCTCCCCCCGAAGGGCCTGGGCGCAGACGGTCGGCGTAGCGATCTTCTCATCACCTCGCTCGGCCGGTGCGTGGCACGCTCATGACTGCGCGAAGACCCCGGGGCTGCCGTAACAATCGAAGGCGACCTGCTATTCTGAAAGAAGGACAGTTCGCACGCGGTCCCCGAGCCGCGTAACGGCTTCTCTGAGAAAGCAGAACGCTCGTTGGAGGCAACCCTGCCGTGGGTTTGCGATTGAGTTGCGTCGCGCTGTGCTCTGTGCTGCTGTTCCCGGCGGCCAACACCGTGGCGGCTGAGCGGCCGAACATCCTGTTGTGCATTGCAGACGACTGGGGCTACCCGCACGCGGCAGCGTACGGCTGCGCGTGGGTATCGACCCCAGGCTTCGACCGAGTCGCCAGAGAAGGGCTGCTATTCACTCGTGCGTACACGCCAAATGCGAAATGTGCCCCCTCGCGAGCTTGCCTGCTGACAGGTCGCAATTCCTGGCAGCTCGAGGCGGCCGCCAACCATGTCTGCTACTTCCCCGCCAAGTACAAGTCCTTCATGGAAGCTCTCGCGGAGGCGGGGTACGTGGTAGGGCACACCGTGAAGGGATGGGGGCCGGGCGTGGCGAGAAACGCGGACGGAAGCCGGCGATGGTTGACGGGGCCGGCGTTCAATCGTCTGAAAACCACGCCTCCGGCCCGTTTCATCAGCAACGTGGACTACGCGGCGAACTTCGCCGACTTTCTCGATCGAGTGCCTGAGGGGCGGCCATGGTGCTTCTGGTACGGGGCCATCGAACCGCACCGCGCCTACGAATACGGCGTCAGCGAACGGCTTCGAGCTCGGAAGCTGTCGGAAGTGGATCGGGTGCCGGCGTACTGGCCAGACAATGAGGTGGTCCGCCGCGACATGCTGGACTACGGCTTCGAGGTGGAGTACTTTGACAGCCACGTTGTGCGCATGCTGGAGGAGTTGGACAGGCGCAAGCTGGCGGACAACACCATCGTGCTCGTAACATCCGACCACGGCATGCCCTTTCCCAGGTGCAAGGGCCAGTGCTACGAAGCGTCGAATCACGTCCCTCTTGCAATCCGCTGGCCGCGGGGGATCGAACGCCCAGGTCGGGTGGTGAACGAATTGATAAGCTTCATCGACATCGCCCCCACGTTGCTCGAATGTGCCGGTATATCGCCCGAGAAAGCTGGACTGGCCCCCATGACAGGGCAGTCGTTAGTGCCGTTGTTCCGGGGGCAGGATGAGCTGGCGAACCGCGACTACGTGCTGATCGGAAAGGAACGCCACGACGTAGGGCGGCCGCACGACTGGGGCTATCCCATTCGGGGGATTGTCACGCGACGTTGGCTGTACCTTATTAATTTCGAGCCCGACCGCTGGCCAGCCGGCAACCCGGAGACCGGCTACCTGAACTGCGACGGCAGCCCGACGAAGACCGAAGTCCTCAAGGCTCGCAGGGATCCTTCCACCCGGCGATACTGGCAGCTTTGCTTCGGCAAGCGACCGGCGGAGGAGCTGTACGACGTCCTGGCCGATCCCGACTGCGTCCGCAACCTGGTCTCCGACGCGAAGTACCGCT
>Ga0256839_1003390_pt1 | contig 16474 bp, 17 predicted proteins | sample 354166metaG_FD_185968 | JGI IMG/M metagenome (GOLD analysis project Ga0256839, IMG submission 185968) | Hydrothermal vent microbial communities from Mid Atlantic Ridge, Atlantic Ocean - 354-166 | ecosystem: Environmental > Aquatic > Marine > Hydrothermal vents | place: Atlantic Ocean: Mid... | reverse complement strand
ATATTTATATAATTCTGCTGATCCTGACCGAAACATGGCGCGCTTGTCTTTATCGACCAATTGAATACGCATACCCTCTTCGGTTATATCCAGAAGCATCTGATCCTGTAATTTGGATAATTCAGGGCTCTCCTGAATTGCGACCTTGATTTCTTCAGACATTTGTTCAAAATAGGCCTGTTCTTTTTTAGCCACCATCGCCGCGAATTTTTCTTCTTCGGATTCAGTTTCTTCCTCGTCCGATTCTTTCGGCGCAATTTCTTCTGTTGCCGGGATTGAAACGGTGACGGCGCTGGCTTGCGCCCCGTCTGAATTGAGAGAGACACCGCCAAGAATACCGTCAGAGCCTGATGATGAACTTGTTGATGCGGTCGTTGGCGTAAAATATTCTGCCAGGCCTTCTTTTTGTTCTTTGGTCGTGGCGTTCAGCAACCATAACAGCATAAAGAAAGCCATCATTGCGGTCACAAAATCCGCATAGGCCACTTTCCATGCCCCGCCGTGCGCCCCGCCGGATACTTTCTTAATTCGCTTAATAATTATCGGGCGAGCATCATCCGCCATTTTTCATCACCACTTAGTTCTCTGTTTTCAAGGTCTTTAAACAGCATAATGCGGCCCTAAGGTTAACATAATGTTAGCCCGTTAACTATAATCAGAAGAATGGTAACTATAAATCAGAAGAACGGTTTACATGGACGGTAAATCCCGCAGATCTCAGCCCATTGAGGATATCCTGTAAATTCTCTCTGTCCCGGGTTTCAAGGGTGACGTTGGAATAAGTTTCCTTGGCAGGCAGCTCCGTGAATAGCCGGTGATGGGAGACATCAATGATATTGCCGCCAAGGCCGCCAATGATTTCCGTGATCCGAGCCAAAGCCCCCGGAACATCAAGTAAAACAATGCGTAATCGCGTGATTCGGCCTTCCCGAACCAGGCCGCGCATGAGCAGAGATGCAAGCAAGCGGGGGTCGATATTTCCGCCGCTGATAATCATGGCCACTTTTTTATCTTTAAAAATTTCAGGATTGCTGATGACGGCGGCAAGCGGCGCCGCGCCGGCCCCCTCGGGCACCGTTTTTTCAATGGTCATTAACAAACATACGGCTTCTTCCAGAGCATCTTCAGAAACCAGCAGCATATCATCCATTAAATCCTTACATATTGGGTAAGTTTTGTCGCCAATATTTTTAACCGCGATCCCTTCGGCCAATGTGGAGCCTTGCTGTTGATAGTCATAATTGTTAAGGGCGCGGTGAAGGGAGGGGAAACGCTCAGCCTGAACCCCTATAATCTTTATCTGTGGATTAATATGCTTTGCCGCCAAGGCAACGCCGGAAATCAATCCGCCGCCGCCCACAGGAACCAGAATAATGTCAAGGTCGGGGCAGGCCGCCATTAACTCAAGCCCAATGGTGCCCTGTCCGGCGATAACATCCAGATCGTCAAAGGGGTGAACCAATGTCAAGTTTTTCTCTTGGGCAATTTTTTCAGCTTGCGCGGCAGTATCATCAAAACGCTCGCCAGTAAGAATAACTTTCGCCCCATATTCTTCGGTCTGACGCACCTTAACAAAGGGCGTGTTGACGGGCATGACAATTGTGGTTGGAATTCCCAGACGGCTGCCATGGTAAGCCACCCCTTGCGCATGATTGCCCGCCGAAGCCGCGATGACTCCATTATGTTTTTGTTCATCTGTCAGATTGGTTAATTTATTTAAGGCGCCCCGTTCTTTAAATGAGGCGGTAAACTGAAGATTTTCAAATTTCAGGTAAATTTCAGCACCGGTCAATTTAGAGAGGGTAATAGATTTATTTAAGGGCGTTGCTATGATGGCCCCTTTTAAAGCTTTTGCCGCCTTTTGAATATCTTCGAAGGTTACCGAATGCGTCTTTTTACTCATCATCAATCCGAATTTTAATGTTAAAAATGGTTTATTTTCTGCATGATATATTGTTTTTAAGGGGAAAAGTCCAAAATAATTTCCAGTATGGCAATATTAACGTCAAATCACATTCTGGTTAAATAAGACAAAAAACGCCGTAGCAGCTATCAAAAACATATTTAAAGAAGAAATACAGAATGATGTCCATGCCCGTTAAAATCAAACCAATGGGCAGGGCAATATATTTTAGAATATAATAATAGGCCCATTTGGTTGGTTTTGGCGCTGAAATTTCATAGCCCATAACAGCTTGCCCTGTTTTTTTTCTGCCAAACATAGAATAACCGTTTAATTTAATTTTAAAATCTGTAACCTGTGACCATTCATATAGCTTTTATGGTTAATATAAAGAAAAGATGTCAAAAATTAATATCAACTGGAATGGCATATCCCGGAAAGAATGGGATATCTTGTTAAATCGGGCTGATCACTGTGCTTTTCAACAGGCCTGGGCCTATGGCGCGATATTTGAACAAAATAATCGGCAGGTCAGCCGGTTTGTCGCCCGTGATAAGGGAGAGGCTATCGCGATTGGTCAAGTTATCACGCGGCGATATTTTGGTTTTTTAAAATTTTCTTTTTTACTAAAGGGGCCAATTTGGCTGAAAAAACTTGCCATAGGTCAGAAAAAGGAAATTCTGCAAAATATCCGCGCGCGTTATCCCCTGAAAAGATTTAATCTCTTTGCTTTTAGCCCTGAAGAAAAAGCCGGAATGGAGAAATATGAGGATATGGGGTTTCGTGAAATCATAACGGGAAATTCCACGGTCCTTATTGACCTTACTTTGTCAGAAGACGCGCTTTGGAAAAATTTATATGGCAAAAACCGAACAGATATTCGCAAGGCAGAAAAAAGTGATTTTGAGGTAATCTTTGGCGACCATAATGCCGTTCATGCAGGTTGGTTATTAAAAAAAGAGCGCCGCCAGCAAAAAGAAAAAAAATATCAAGGGCTTCCCGCTGAATTGAGTAAAATTTACGGTCAGCTTTATTTTCCGGAGCAGGGGGTGTTTACGGCTTTTGCGGTTAAAAAAGAACAGAATTCGACCCATGATTCGAGCCATGATTCTCCCCATAATTCTCCAATGTCGGGCATTTTAATTTTGCGCCATGGAAAATCTGCGACATACCATATCGGCTGGAACGGGAAGGAAGGTCGAAAATGTCGGGCGCTAAATCTTCTGCTATGGCGTATGATGCTTAAGTTAAAGCAAGCGGGCGTGGAAACATTGGACTTTGGCGGAATTAACACGACGAAAGCCGCGGATATCGCCCGTTACAAACTAAGCTTTGGCGGAGATGTTGTCGAAATGAGCGGCACCTTTATGTAGCTATGGCTTAATATAGCTTTTCCGTATGATTAGCTTTTGAGAATATATTAAATAAAATTTTCCCTAAATAAGACTTTTTTAACATCCTTTTCTTATAACTGTCTCAAATAGGGACAGATTTTCTGTTCTCAAAGAAATTTATAAGGCTAAAAAAGGCTTCTGTTAATATGCTTGTTATTATTGGTTTGATTTTTACCATGTGTATGGTTTTCGGTGGATTTGTGCTTGCGGGTGGTAAAATGGCACCTGTGTTGAAGGCTTTACCTTTGGAGGCCATGATGATTGGCGGCGCGGCTGCCGGGTCATATATGGTTGCCAATGGCGGCGGAATTGCTAAAAAAGGTATGAAGGGACTTGGTCATGCCATTAAAGGCCCCAAATGGAAACCACAAGACTATCTTGATTTATTGTCTTTGATGTTTTTACTGACAAAGCTCATCAAGACCAAAGGCGTGATTGCTTTGGAAGCCCATATCGAGGACGTCCATGAAAGCAAAATCTTCAGTAATTTTGAACGGGTCAGTGCTGATCATCATGTGACGGATTTTATCTGCGATTATTTGCGTATGACGACAATGAATTTTGATGACCCTTATCAAGTAGAAGACGTCTTGATCAAAGACCTTGAAAAACATCATCACGAGGAAAGCGAAGGGGCCCATGCGTTAGCTTATGTTGGCGAGGCATTTCCGGCCCTTGGTATTGTCGCGGCGGTTCTGGGCATTATTAAAACCATGGGCAGTATTGACCAGCCTGTTGAAGTGCTTGGTGCCATGATTGGCGGGGCGCTTGTGGGAACCTTTCTTGGTATTTTGATCTCTTATACGATTGCGGCCCCATGGGCGGTCAGGCTGCAGCAGGTCATTGATGAAGAGAGCCACTTTTTTAATGTGGTAAAGGATGTTATCATCTCGCATTTGCATGGTAATGCGCCGCAAATTTCCGTCGAAATTGGCCGGAAAAGTATCCCGGGACATCTACAGCCAACTTTCTATGAACTTGATGAAGTCATTAATGAATTACCTAATGATTTGCTGACCTGATAAATATCCAACGAAGTATTTTTTGGATTCCGCTTATGGTTTTTTGGGTTCTGCTCAGGCGCCGCTAGGGGCTGCGCTCCCGCTTGGTCGCTAGGTCGCTGTGCTCCTGTTTTTTGGATTCCGCTCAGGCGCCGCTAAAGGCTGCGCTCCCGCTTGGTCGCTAAGTCGCTGTGCTCCTGATTTTTTGGATTCCGCTCAAGCGCCGCTAGGGGCTGCGCTCCCGCTTGGTCGCTAAGTCGGCGCTTTGCGCCTCCTGTCTTGGCTTCTTCTTCAACCTCATGTTATGGGGCGGGGGATCGCCTGCGCGGTTCAGGCTTTTAACATTTCCGCAGCCTTTGGGGCAAAATAGGATAAAATTCCGGATGCGCCAGCTCTTTTGAAGGCCATCAGGCTTTCCATCATCACCTGATCAAGGTCAAGCCAGCCATTCCGGGCGGCGGCATGGAGCATGGCATATTCCCCGCTTACCTGATACGCATATGTGGGGAAATTATATTCACTTGTCACGCGCTGGATGATATCAAGATAGGGCATTCCAGGTTTTATGATAAGCATATCGGCACCCTCATCAATATCCATCACGACTTCCCTTAAAGCTTCGTCGCTGTTGGCGGGATCCATTTGGTAGCTGTTCTTGTTACCAGACTTGATATTCCCTGCGGAACCAACAGCATCGCGAAAGGGGCCATAAAAACCCGACGCATATTTCGCCGCATAGGCCATGATTTGGGTATTGACGTGGCTATTTTCTTCCAGGGCTTCCCGTATGGCCCCTATGCGTCCATCCATCATATCTGACGGGGCAAGGATATCGCAGCCTGCCTCTGTTTGAATAAGGGCTTGTTGGGTCAATATATTTATTGTTTCATCATTGGCGACGTAACCGTCAATAACTATGCCGTCCTGCCCGTGGCTGGTATAGGGATCAAGGGCCACATCACAAATGATGCCGATCTCTGGAACCGCGCCCTTAATGGCTTTGATGGTACGGCAAACAAGATTATCCGGATTAACCGCTTCTTTGCCATCATCTGTTTTGAGTTCTTGCGGCGTTTGAGGGAATAAGGCAACAGCCGGAATTCCCAGCTTTGCCGCCTTTTCAATTTCGGGAATGAGCAAATCTATTGATTGACGCATGACACCCGGCATAGAGGTTATTTCAGTTGTCTCCTTGGTGCCTTCCTGAACAAAAACCGGCCAGATCAGGTCATCTGCAGATAATGTATTTTCACGAACCAGTCTTCTGGACCAATCACTTTTGCGATTTCTTCTCGGGCGATGATAGGGGTAGCAATGGGATGCTGATATGTTGCTCATAAATTTATTCCCTGGGGTTTATTACCTTCAAAAAGTAAAGCTGAATAACGTTAAAAGTTTTTGGGTTAGTTAAGGTCTTATTAGTAGTTGTTATACTATAATTATTCCGAAACATAATGAATTACAATATTACAGGGATAATTAGAATGTCATCGTTAGGTCATAGCAGCAGTTTGATTGGGGGGCATGAGACCCCAGAAGCAAGGTCAAAATTGAATTTTTTGGAATGCCTTCGTTTAATAGAAAGACTCCATAGAAGAATGCTTGATATTGTCAAAAACCGATTGGACAGCGTGGGCATGAATGATGTGAATAGCGTTCAGGCATTATTGCTGTATAATATTGGTGACCATGAGATGACGGCTGGGGATCTTCGCAATCGGGGATATTATTTGGGTTCAAATGTTTCATATAATCTAAAAAAGCTGGTAGAATCCGGTTACATTAATCAGGAACGGGCAGAACATGACAGGCGGGCTTTGCGAATATGGCTAAGCACAAAAGGTAAAGAAGTCTGCGATTTAGTCGGCAATCTTTTTGACGAGAATCTTGACGTTGTAAAAGAGAAAAAAGTATTTGAGGATGATGATGTTTCTGAACTTCGTAATTCATTGCGCAAATTAGAGAGCTTTTGGTCAGATCAGCTGCGGTTCCAATCATTCTAGGTGAATATATACGCCTTTGATATGCATCAAGTAAATTCATAACACAGTTTAGTATATTGCATCTGTAGTTTGACAGAATATCATCTGATAGATATTGTAACAACCTCGTTTCGTTATTTAATATTGTGTTTTATTGTATATATATGATAAAGCCATATTTCAGGCTCTAAAATTACTGAATTGTGAGTCAGGCATGTTAAGTAATGTAAGCTATGATTTTTTAGATGGACCATGCAATGGATTATAATCAGATATTCTCTGATTCTTTGAATACTGTAAAAGAAGAAGGCCGTTATCGTGTATTTACAGATATCGTACGCCAAAGAGGAAATTTCCCAAACGCTGTTTGGCACACAGAAGATGGTGTGAAAGACATCACTGTCTGGTGCAGCAATGACTATTTAGGGATGGGACAACATCCTAAAGTCATTGACGCAATGCAGCAGTCGTTAAATCTTTCCGGCGCTGGTGCCGGCGGAACAAGAAATATCAGCGGCACCAATCACCTTCATGTATTATTAGAGCAGGAATTGGCGGACCTTCATAGCAAGGAAGCCGGCCTTCTTTTTACCTCTGGGTATATTTCAAATGATGCAACGCTGAGCACGATGGCTAAATTAATGCCGGGCTGCGTTATTTTTTCCGATGAACTCAATCATGCTTCCATGATCGAGGGGATCCGTCATAGTGGGTGCAAGAAACATGTTTTTCGTCATAATGACATCGAACATCTGGAAAGCCTGCTGAAAGCCACAGACCCTGACCTGCCCAAACTTATTGCTTTTGAATCTGTTTATTCCATGGATGGTGATTTTGCGCCAATAAAGGAATTCTGCGATCTTGCCGATAAATATAATGCCCTGACATATCTTGATGAAGTGCATGCGGTTGGTATGTATGGCAAGCGGGGCGGCGGCATTTCAGAACAGGAAGGCCTAAGGGATCGCCTCAGTGTTATTGAGGGAACTTTGGGGAAAGCTTTTGGTTTGATGGGCGGATATATCACGTCAAGTTCGGTTATAGTGGATGCCATTCGCAGCTATGCGCCGGGCTTTATTTTTACCACATCCCTGTCGCCCGTTATTGTGGCCGGTGCCCTTGCGAGCGTACGTCATTTAAAGGAAAGTCAGGTCGAACGCGATATTCATCAGGAACGGGCCGCTTCCTTAAAAGAAAAACTAAGCTGTGCCGGACTGCCTGTTATGCCATCCGTTAGCCATATTGTCCCTGTTTTGGTTGGTGACCCTGTTATTTGCAAGCAAGCGTCGGATATTCTGCTGAATGAATTTAAAATTTATGTTCAACCCATTAATTATCCAACAGTACCGCGCGGTACCGAAAGGCTGCGTTTCACACCAAGCCCGCTCCACACAGATGAAATGATAGACCATCTGGTCAATTCTTTGAAGACTGTTTGGGCGCGGTTGGATATTAGTAAATTTGCCAAGGCAGCCTGAAGCGGTATTTCTTAAGTCAAGGATATGTGAATGAACAATGATGAAGGCAAATTTTTTGTCGAATTCATTCAGATAGGAACATCTGTGAAGGTTTCGGCTGTTGACCCTGTGACGGGCCGTGAAGTGTCCATCGTTGGCCCCACATCAGCCACCCGTCATCATTTATCACAGGTTGCCGTTAACAAGCTAAAATATATTCTCGCCAAAGAAAAAACAAAATAATCTATCCACAATAAATATTGTTTTTTGGATTGTGCTCAGGCACCGCTGGGAGTTTTTTTAAATTACGCTCAGGCGCCGCTAGGGGCTGGCTCCCGCTTGGTCGCTAAGTCGCTGTGCTCCTGTTTCTTTGGATTCCGCTCAGGCGCCGCTAAAGGCTGCGCTCCCGCTTGGTCGCTAGGTCGCGATGCTCCTGTTTCTTTGGATTCCGCTCAGGCGCCGCTAGGGGCTGCGCTCCCGCTTGGTCGCTAAGTCGGCGCTACGCGCTCGTCCTCCTCTTTAATCTCCTTTCATGGGGTGGGGAATTAGTTTTCCGCCTTGAAAAACGACAATTTGTGTGTTTATTTCATTTTTCCCATACATATGGTAGGAAAAGCTGTGACCATATGATATGTAGGCCTTATATGGTCGGAAGGGCGTGAAGTCCTGCCTGATATATTGATTAAGGTAATGATATATGTCTAAAGAAAACATTGTGTTAGCGGCTGATCACGGCGGGTATGACTTGAAGGTTATCCTCAAGGACTTTCTTTTGAATCAGGGTTTGGATGTTCTGGATTTAGGGTGCCATGACCTTAAGTCGGTGGACTACCCGGATTATGCGCGCGCCCTTGCGGCGGCCATCAAGGAAAATAAAGCTTCAAGAGGGGTTCTTGTCTGTGGTTCAGGCATTGGTATCAGCATTGCCGCCAACCGTCATCCCCATATCAGGGCGGCATTGATTCATGATAGATTAAGCGCAGAATTAAGCCGCCAGCATAATGACGCCAATGTCATCGTTTTTGGCGGACGGCTCATCGGCACGGATGTGGCAAAGGATTGCCTGAAAGCTTTTTTGAATACGGAATTTGAGGGCGGGCGGCATCAACGGCGAATTGATAAGATGTCGTGATTTTTTTAAAAAATATATGTTGATTTAGGATTTATAGAATATGACAACTTCCACTGATATGACTGATTTTTTTAACACGACTCTAAGCCAAAGTGATCCGGAGCTGTTTAAATCCATTGCTCTGGAATTAGGCCGCCAACAGGAGCATATCGAGCTAATTGCCTCAGAAAATATCGTCAGCCGCGCCGTTATGGAAGCGCAAGGCTCCGTCATGACCAACAAATATGCCGAAGGCTACCCGGGACGGCGTTATTATGGGGGGTGTGAATATGTTGATATAGCAGAGAGTCTGGCTATTGACCGGGCAAAAAAGCTTTTCAATGCAGCCTATGTCAATGTTCAGCCTCATTCAGGCGCACAGGCAAATGGCGCGGTTAATCTGGCCTTGTTGCAACCGGGGGATACTATTCTTGGCATGTCGTTGGCGGCTGGTGGCCACTTAACCCATGGCGCGCCGCCCGCCCAGTCAGGCAAATGGTTTAATGCGGTTCAATATGGTGTGAGCAAAGATGATGCCATGGTTGATTTTGATGAGGTGGAACGCCTCGCGAAGGAACATAAGCCAAAGATTATCATTGCCGGGGGTTCGGCCTATCCCCGCTTCATTGACTTTAAGCGTTTCAGGGAAATCGCCGATGAGGTCGGGGCTTATTTTTGGGTTGATATGGCCCATTTTGCGGGTCTGGTCGCCGGCGGCGTTCATCCAAACCCGCTGGAACATGCCCATGTTGTGACCACGACAACTCACAAGACATTGCGCGGCCCGCGCGGCGGCATGATTTTGACCAATGATCCTGATTTGGGCAAGAAATTTAACTCTGCGGTATTTCCGGGCTTGCAAGGCGGGCCATTAATGCATGTGATCGCGGCAAAGGCCGTTGCTTTTGGAGAGGCGCTAAGGCCGGAATTCAAAGACTATGCAAAAAGGGTTGTTGACAATGCGCGTGCTTTGGCAGCGCGGCTTAAGGAAGGCGGCTGCGATATCGTATCCGGTGGTACGGATACACATTTAATGCTTGTGGATTTGCGGCCTTTGGGTTTAACAGGCCGTGACGCGGATAATTCACTGGGCCGGGCCAATATAACCTGCAACAAGAATGGTGTTCCCTTTGACCCTGAAAAACCCATGGTGACATCCGGCGTTCGTCTTGGCTCGCCGGCCGGAACAACCCGTGGTTTTAACACAAAAGAATTTGAAATGATTGGGGAATTCATTATTGAAATTTTAGAAGGCCTGCGCGCTAATCCCGATGATAACAGTGCCGCAGAAGAGGCCGTTCGGAAAAAGGTTATAGCCCTTTGTAAAGATTTTCCAATTTATTGAATATTTTTAAGGCCAGATTTATAAGGAATTAATATATGCGGTGCCCATTTTGCGGAAATGACGATACTCAGGTAAAAGACAGCCGCCCGACCGAGGATAATTCGGCCATCCGCCGCCGGCGATCCTGTAATGGCTGCGGCGCACGTTTTACCACATTTGAGAGGGTGCAGCTGCGCGAATTAGTCGTTGCGAAAAAAAGTGGCAAGAAAGTTCCTTTTGAGCGGGTCAAACTGGAGCGATCCGTTAATCTCGCCCTTCGCAAGCGGCCCATTGAAGAAAACCGCATTGAGCTATTAATCAATGGGATCGTCCGGCAACTGGAAAGCCTTGGTGAATCAGAGGTCCAGACAGAGGATATCGGCAAGTTGATCATGGAAGGGCTCAAAAGTATGGATACCGTAGCCTATGTAAGATATGCTTCGGTCTATAAGGATTTCAGGGAAGCTCAGGATTTCGAGAAATTTGTCGAGCAAATTGCGGACCCCGTCCAAAATGAATAGGTTCAAAGTGAATAAGTCAGGTTAAACTTGAAACAGAAAACCGACAGTCATTATATGGAAATGGCCCTTGGCCTTGCGCGCAGGGGGCTGGGAAGTACGTGGCCCAATCCGTCTGTTGGATGTATCATTGTTGATCAAAAAGGTCATGTTGTTGGGCGCGGTTACACGGGCCAGGGGGGCAAACCGCACGGCGAAATAACGGCCCTGAAGCAGGCGGGCAGGGCCGCAAAAGGGTCTACGGCTTACGTGACTCTGGAGCCCTGCGCCCATTATGGCAAAACCCCGCCCTGCGCCGAAGCGCTGTTGAAGGCCCAAATATCAAGAGTGGTTGTGGCCACAATAGACCCGGATGAACGTACTTCGGGTAAAGGTATGGAAATCTTGAAAAAAGCGGCTGTTCAGGTTGATTTGGGGGTCTGTCAAACAGAAGCAAAAGCCATAAATCAGGGTTTTTTCAAGCGGATTACGGCAAGCAAGCCTTTTGTCACCCTGAAAGTGGCAACCTCTTTGGACGGCATGATTGCCGCGTCTTCGGGCCAGGACGGATGGATTACGGGACCGGAATCGCGAAGGCGGGGGCATTTGCTCAGGGCAAATCATGATGCTATTCTGGTTGGTGTCGGGACGGTTCTGGCGGATAATCCGTCTCTGGATTGCCGGCTTCCGGGCCTTGAAAATCGCTCTCCCGTCAGAATTATTCTGGACAGCAGTTTAAGAACGCCCGATGATTGCACTGTGGTGAATACTGCAAACAGCATTCCCACGTGGATAATAACCGGGCAGGGCAATGATCAAAAGAAAGCTCTGCTTGAGAAAAAATCTGTGCAAATCATCTGTTGTGATTTAAATCAAAAAGGCCAAATTGATCTGGAAAAAATGATGCCGATGCTCGCGGCAAAAGGCCTGACAAGGATATTGTCAGAAGGCGGCGCACAAGTTAATGCTTCCCTGATCAAAGCAAGTCTGGTAGACCGACTATATTGGTTCCGGTCAACAGATATTATTGGCGGTGATGGACTGCCGGCACTATCCTCAATCGGGTTAACTGAATTGCTGAAAATGCCGCAATTTTCATTGATTCGAACAGGCCGCACCGGAAAAGATATTTGGCAGGAATATAGGATCTAAAATGTTTACCGGAATTATCACCGACGTTGGTACCATCAGAAAAATTTCCAGAAATGGCGATGCGCGCATCTTGTTAAATACTTTATTTGATACCAATACTATTGATATTGGGGCCTCTATTGCCTGTTCAGGGGTGTGCCTGACGGTTGTTGATAAGGGGGATGACTGGTTTGCCGTTGATGTGTCAGCCGAAACGCTTTCCTGTAGTAACCTTGGGGACTGGACAGAGGGCGTGCCGGTAAACCTTGAAAGAGCCTTGAAGGTCGGCGATGAACTTGGCGGACATATCGTTACAGGTCATGTGGACGGCGTGGGAGAGGTTTTATCAATCACGCCCGAGGGTGAAAGTAAAAGATTTTGTTTTTCTGTGCCCGCCAATTTGACAAAATATATTGCTGAAAAGGGATCAATAACCATCAATGGTGTTTCTTTAACCGTTAATGAAGTTATTGATGAAAAAGATAAAACAAGCTTTTTTGGTATCAATATAATTCCCCACACACAGGAAAAAACAACATTTTCCGAGATGCAAAAAGGCAATAGAGTTAACCTTGAAATAGATGTTCTGGCGCGATATGTCGCCAGAATGAATGAATGCCAGAATCCATGAATAATTTTAACGAATTAGAGTTTTTTTAATATGCCACATAGTTCTTTATCCCCCATTGAAGATGTTTTGGAAGACGCTAAAAATGGCCGGATGTTTATTCTTGTTGATGATGAAGACCGTGAAAATGAGGGTGACCTGATTATTCCCGCTCAAATGGCCACGCCGGATGCGGTTAATTTTATGGCAAAATATGGTCGTGGCCTGATCTGCCTGACAGTGGATAGAAAAAGGGCCGAAATACTTGGCCTCCCGCCTATGAGTATCAATAACAGGGCAAGGAATAATACGGCATTCACCGTCTCGATTGAGGCTAAAGAAGGCATTACGACAGGTATTTCAGCCGCAGACAGGGCCCATACAATTGCCGTCGCCATAAATGCTGATCTGGGGGCCGATGATATTGTCTCGCCGGGGCATGTTTTCCCCATTGTCGCCCGTGACGGCGGCGTTCTGGTCAGGGCGGGACATACGGAAGCCGCCGTTGATATGGCCCGTCTCGCAGGCCTTATTCCCGCCGGCGTGATTTGTGAGATCATGAATGATGATGGCACCATGGCCCGTCTGCCGGATCTTATAGAATTTGCTAAAAAACATGAACTGAAGATCGCAACGATAGCCGATTTGATAGCCTATCGCCGAAAAGTTGATAACCTTGTGGGCTGTATAGAGGAAACCGTCATAAATTCAGAATATGGCGGCGAGTTCAAACTGCGGGTCTATGAAGTGAAAGATGACCATACCCAGCATTTTGCACTCGTCAAAGGCAACCCCACAAAAGATTCGCCCGTATTGGTGCGTATGCATCCGTTCAATATGTTTGATGATCTATTAAGTGCCAAGGGCGCGCGAAGAAGCCAGTTAAATCGGGCCATGACAGAAATTGGCGAAGAGGGATGCGGCGTTGTGGTTTACTTGCGAGAATCTTCCAGTACCATTATTACAGACCAGATCGCCCGTAAAACCGGCAAGAAAAACATATCCTCGGAAAGCTTCCTGAGGAATTATGGTATCGGGGCGCAGATATTGGTGGACTTGGGCGTTAAGGATTTGATCCTTCTGTCAAATACGGAACAACATGTTGTTGGCATTGAAGGCTATGGCCTGAATATCGTAGAGCAACGTAAATTTGACCCATCTATTGATGTGGGTCTGATACGTAAATAATTGCCCGAAGTTAAGATCAAAAATTAACAATAGAGAATAATATGTCCAAGCTATTACATTTGTTGCCATTACATCTGCTCATCGTAGAATCGCCCTATTACGAAGATATAACCAACGAATTGATCAAAGGCGCTGTTGACGCTCTGGAAAAAGCTGGCGCAACCTATGACCGGATCAGTGTGCCGGGGGCTTTTGAAATTCCGGCGGCCATTCGCTTTGCCGCTGATGCCGCCCAAAATTCCAATGATGCTGCGGGGCGCAAAAATTATGATGGTTATGTGGCCTTGGGCTGCGTTATTCGCGGCGAAACATCCCATTATGATTATGTCTGCGGTGAAACTGCGCGGGGATTGCAGGAATTGGCAATCAAAGATAGACTTGCCATAGGTTACGGTGTATTGACCGTTGAGAATCGTGATCAGGCTTGGGCTCGGGCCTCAGTGGACAAAGGCAATAAAGGCGGCTTTGTTACAGAAGTTGCCCTTAGAATGATTGAATTGAAACAAAAATTTGGACTGATTGAGTAATGAGTAAAAAGGCCAACAAACAGACAGCCAAGCAGGGCGGCGCCAGAAGTGCATCAAGGCTGGGCGCGGCGCAAGCGCTGTATCAGATGGATATTGGCGATCAGTCAGCGCAGCAGGTCATTGCTGAATTTATTGATTGTCGCCTGGGTGAGGTCATTGATGGCGATCATTATGCCGCGGCGGATACTGTGTTTTTTAATGATCTTGTCAAAGCTGTTGAAGAAAGAATGACAGATATTGACGTGCATGTGGCCGGCGCATTATCAGAAGACTGGACTTTGGCCCGTATTGAACCCGTTGCGCGCGCAATTCTGCGGGCAGGAACCTATGAGCTAATGGGCCGTCCTGATATTCCTACCTCTGTTATTATTAATGAGTATGTTGATGTGGCCAAGGCGTTTTTTGATGACAGCAAGCCCGGTTTCATCAATGGTGTGCTGGATAAACTTGCGAAGACTATCCGAATATAACTCTAATTTTTTGGGAGCATGCAAATGAGTTCAGGTGAATTTGATCTCATATCGCGATATTTAGCCCCCTTGTCAGGCGTGGGTGCCTATGGCCTGACCGATGATGCCGCTGTCCTGACCCCGCCTGAGGGCAAAGATCTGGTTTTTACCAAAGATGCGCTTATCGCGGATGTCCATTTTTTTGCAGATGACCCGCCGGACTTTATTGCCCGTAAAGCCATGCGGGTCAATCTTTCAGATTTAGCCGCGATGGGCGCGGAGCCGCTGGGCTATCTTCTGGCGCTTGCTTTTCCAAATGACATGGAAAATATTGACGGTTTTATGGCCAAATTTTCCAGCGGTCTGAAACGGGATCAGGAAGAATTTGGCTGGTCTTTATATGGCGGTGATACCGTATCAACATCCGGGCCGCTGATGATTTCATTGACGGCTATTGGCATTGTGAACAGGGGGCAGGCCTTAAGGCGGCGCGGCGCGAAACCCGGGGACAATATATATGTGTCGGGAACGTTGGGGGATGGTGCCTTTGGACTTAAATGCCTTAAGGATGAATTTAGGGCAGCAAAAACATCTGTCACCCAGCCGCTGATTGATCGTTATCACTTGCCCCGCCCAAGGCTGGAGCTCGGGCAAAGACTATGGGGAATAGCCACATCCACCATGGATATTTCGGATGGGATGGCCGGGGATTTACGCCATATTTGTGACTTGGGCGGCTTTGGTGCAGAAATTGACGCTGAATTAATTCCACTTTCCGACGAGGTTGGTAAGCTTTTAGAAAGTTTCCCGGCGTATAAAAAGCTTGTCTGGAATGGCGGCGACGATTATGAGCTGCTTTTTACCGCACCGAAAGATATGGACGGTAAAATTGAAAAAACAGCGCGGGATATTAATCTTGCCTTAACAAAAATTGGCCATGTCACCACAAAAAAAAATGTGATTATAAAGAACCGAGACGGCATAAATTTATTACAAGATGATGATCAGGGATTTAGGCATTTTTGATATAAGCAGCAGGATTTCGAAATGGCAAAAGAAGAAGATAAAAAAGCAGAGAATGAAGATACCCCGATAGAAGAAAAACCAAAGGGCGGCAGTAAGAAACTTCTTGTCATCGGTCTGCTGCTTGGTCTTTTGCTTGGCGGCGGGGGCGGATTTGGGGCATTTATGATGTTAAGCGGATCTGATGCGCCAGCTGAGCAGGTCGAAGAAATCATCGTAAAAGAAGAAGAGCCAAAGATAGACGCACAGTTTGTCAAAGTGGAACGGGTGAATATTCCTCTTGTATCTAACGGGCGTGTCGTTGGCAATCTTCTGGCGGATTTTTCAATTAAAGTTGATGGTGATGATAATAAAATGGAGGTCATTGTTAATATGCCAGAGATCAGGGACGCCATTTTGCGCCATTTCAGCGGAAAATCCATTGGCAAGAAAGATAACCCTCACAGTATTGATTATCCAATGTTAAAGAGCGACATAAAGGATATCAGCAATAAAATTCTTGAAAAACCACTGGTGCTGGATGTCATGGTCGTGCAGGTCAAGCAATTCTAGGCCTCAATTGCCGGGCTGGACATTTGAAGGGCCGCCGGCTCCAAAACGACCAATATTGCCGAACAACTCTTGAATAAAGCTCAGCTCACGGCCATGGGTTTTTGTCGTATCGCCGACCGGGCTGATGTCATTGTGATCATCAAGGGTATAATTATCAACAGAGGTCACATAGCCATCTTCATCAAAACGAACGGCGATAATATTCAGTTCTGTGATTTTTTCTTTGAAAAAGGCCAGGCTTTCTGATTTTTTGGAATAATAATACCAGTTGTCATTATCGAAAGTCGCGGTTGTAGACGGGCTGCCGAGCATTTGTTTGACGCTTTCG
>Ga0256839_1003389_pt1 | contig 16474 bp, 16 predicted proteins | sample 354166metaG_FD_185968 | JGI IMG/M metagenome (GOLD analysis project Ga0256839, IMG submission 185968) | Hydrothermal vent microbial communities from Mid Atlantic Ridge, Atlantic Ocean - 354-166 | ecosystem: Environmental > Aquatic > Marine > Hydrothermal vents | place: Atlantic Ocean: Mid... | reverse complement strand
CACCGGATTGCCGCGAACGGAGTGAAAAAAACACCGGCGACGGGCGGGCGATCGGGCGCACGAAAGGCGGGCTGAACAGCAAGCTGAACCTGGTCTGCGATGGTGCCGGCCGGCCGGTTCGCATCACCGTTTCCGGCGGGAACGAGGCCGATATTTCCCATGCCAGACAATGCCTTGAACCAGTTGTCCGGAAAGGGGCAACCGTCATCGCGGATCGTGGATATGACGCAGACCACCTGCGTGACTGGTTGCGAAAATGCAAAGCCATAGCCTGCATTCCGCCGCGTAAAAATCGCAAGAAACAGTACCGCTATTCAAAAACGCTCTACAAAAACCGCAATCTGGTCGAGCGTTGCTTCAACCGTCTCAAAGACTGGCGCTCGTTGTCGTTGCGAACCTTCCGATGTCCCGAAACCTTCCTCGCCGCCGCTCACCTCGCCGCTATCGTCATTTGGTATTTATGAGTCTACGCCCTAGGGCTACGCCTTAACCTTTCCTCAACCTTTACCTGCTACAAGAGCGGGGCTAGGCGGGCCGCCAGAGGGCCATTTGGGGTATAATCGCGTCGGGCAAACAGACCATTCAACACCAGCATTTGCCCGATTGTCGGGGATCTGGTGCAGCAGATTTTCGACAGGCCTTGCATCGGGCCGCCCGCGCGATTTGCCACCCTTGCCGATCCGGCTGTTTTATCCCAGACAGCCCACCATGGTCCGAAGCGGACCTCCCCGAGAAAAACACAAAAATGGCGCGGAATCCCTTCGGGTGCCATATTTTTTGTGCCCGTTATTCCGCCAGCGCCTTTGCCAGCCGGTTTTGCCGCTCGATAATCGCGCCAAGCTCGACACCGGTCAGATGGCCCTCGCGCACCACGGCGCGGCCTTCGACGAACAGGTCGCGTACGTTGAACGGGCCGCACAGCACCAGCGCGGCGACCGGATCCCATGACCCTGCCGCCTCCAGCCCCGAGACGTCCCAGACGGCGAAGTCGGCCCGTTTGCCGACCTCCAGCGATCCCAGATCGGGGCGGCCCAGCACCTCGGCCCCGCCGCGTGTGGCGATTTCCAGCGTCTCGCGCGCCGACATGGCGTCGGCGCCATTGGCCACCCGTTGCAACAGCAATGCCTGTCGCGCCTCGGCCAGCAGATGTCCCGAGTCGTTGCTGGCCGATCCATCGACCCCCAGCGCCACTTTTACCCCCGCATCCCGCATCGCCCTGACCGGCGCGATGCCCGAGCCGAGGCGGCAGTTGGAACAGGGGCAATGGGCCACGCCGGTGCCGGTGCGCGCGAACAGGTCGATTTCCTGCGCATCCAGCTTCACGCAATGGGCGTGCCAGACGTCGGCGCCGGTCCAGCCCAGATCCTCGGCATATTGTCCGGGGCGCACGCCGAATTTCTCCAGCGAATAGGCGATATCCTCGTCGTTTTCCGCCAGATGGGTGTGCAGCATCACCCCCTTGTCGCGCGCCAGCAGCGCCGAATCCCGCATCAGTTCCCGCGAGACCGAAAACGGCGAGCAGGGGGCCAGCCCGACGCGCACCATCGCTCCGTCGCGGGGATCGTGAAAGGCGTCGATGACACGGATGGAATCCTCCAGAATCGCCGCCTCGTTTTCCACCAGCGAGTCCGGTGGCAATCCGCCGTCGCTCTCGCCGATCGACATGGAGCCGCGGGTGGGGTGGAAGCGCAGGCCGATGGTCGCGGCCGCCTCGATCGTGTCCTCCAGCCGCACGCCGTTCGGGAACAGATACAGGTGGTCCGAGGACATGGTGCAGCCCGAAAGCGCCAGCTCCGCCAGCCCGACTTGTGCGGATACGAACATCTCCTCCGGTCCCATTCTGGCCCAAATGGGATAGAGCGTCTGCAGCCAGCCGAACAGCAGCGCATCCTGTCCGTTCGGCACGGCGCGGGTCAGTGTCTGGTAAAGATGGTGGTGCGTGTTCACCAGCCCCGGCGTCACCACGCAGCCCCGCGCGTCGATCACGGTATCGGCGGTTTCCGGCACTGTGCCAACGGCCTCGATCACCCCGTCGCGGGCGAAAACCCCGCCGGAAACCTCGCGCCGCGCGCCGTCCATTGTTACTACTACCTCGGCGTTTTTTACCAGCACGGTTGCCATTCAGCCCTCCAGCATTCCGGTTACGCTTTTGCGGATATGGTCCGCCATATAGTCGATAAACAGCCGCACCTTGGGGTCCTGCAAGCGCTTGTGGGGATAGATGCAGGCCAGCGGCGTGGGCTCGGGCGGAGTGTCGGGCAGCACCTCGACCAGCGCGCCGCTGGCCAGATGCCGGGCGATCTCGAAACGCGGTTTGTTGACGATGCCCTCGCCGGCCAGCGCCCAGTCGGTCAGCACGTCGCCGTCATCGGATTCAAACGGGCCATGGACCTCGAATTTCTGCAATCCGTCGGGCATTTGCAGCCGCCAGTAGTATTCCTTCGATCCGGGGAAACGCAGCAGCAGGCAGGCGTGGTTGTCGTCGGTCAGCGCCTGCGGGCTGCGCGGTGTGCCGCGTTTTGCCAGATACTCCGGCGCGGCGGCCAGCACCCGCGTGCAATCGAGAATCCCGCGCATACGGAAATTGGAATCGGGCAGATGGCCGAGGCGGAAGGCGACGTCCAGCGCCTCGGATGTGATATCGACCGAGCGGTCGGACAGGCGCAGGCGCACGTCGATTTCGGGGTATTCGGCGTGGAACCCCGGCACCAGCGGTGCGATCAGGCGCCGCCCGATGCCCAGCGGTGCCGTGACATGGATCGAGCCGCGCGGGGTGTTGGAAACCTCGGCCACGGCGGCCTCGGCCTCGGTGACGGCCTCCAGAATTTTCTGTGCGCCGCGATAGAATATCTGCCCGTGTTCGGTGGTGGTCAGCTTGCGCGTCGTGCGGTTGAACAGGCGCACGCCCAGATGCTGCTCCAGATCCTTGATCCGGTTGCTGGCCACCGCGGGCGAGGCCCGCAGGTCGCGCCCCGCCGCCGAGAGCGAGCCGAGCTCCACGACGCGCACAAACATGCGGATGTTGTTCAGATAGGCCATGTCCCCTCCAATACCTTTAAATCCGGCCTATCATTTTACAGAAATATTTGAAAGTGTGCTGTATGGATTTCGCTTATGCTGGCAGGGCGTTTCTGGCAGATTGGCGCAAAATTCGGGAGAATCCGCATGTTCGACTATCCGCTTGTCATGGAATGGCTGGCCCTCGGCACCCGCTGGGTGCATATCATCACGGCAATTGCCTGGATCGGCTCGTCCTTCTATTTCATCGCCCTCGATCTGGGCCTGCGCCAGCGCGAGGGGCTGCCCGAGGGGGCCTATGGCGAGGAATGGCAGGTCCACGGCGGCGGTTTCTACCACATCCAGAAATATCTGGTCGCGCCCGAGGCGATGCCGGCGCATCTGACATGGTTCAAATGGGAAAGCTATGCCACATGGCTGTCGGGTTTTACCCTGCTGATGCTGGTCTATTATGCCCGCGCCGACCTGTTCATGATCGACACGGATGTGATGGAGATCACGCCGCTGGTGGCGATCTCGATCTCGGTTGCCTCGATCGTCATCGGCTGGTTTGCCTATGATCTGCTGTGCAAGTCGAAATTCGGGCAGGACAACACACGGCTGATGATCTTGCTCTATGTGATCCTCGTGGTGCTGGCATGGGGCTTTACGCAGGTGTTTTCGGGGCGCGCGGCGTTTCTGCATCTCGGCGCGATTACGGCAACGATCATGAGCGCAAACGTGTTTCTTGTCATCATCCCGAACCAGAAAATCGTGGTGGCGGACCTGATTGCCGGTCGCAAGCCGGACCCGAAATACGGGCGGATTGCCAAGCAGCGCTCGACGCATAACAACTATCTGACGCTGCCGGTGATTTTCCTGATGCTGTCGAACCATTACCCGCTGGCCTTCGGGACGCAATACAACTGGGTGATTGCCTCGCTGGTGTTCCTGATGGGGGTGACGATCCGGCACTATTTCAACACCCGCCACGCGCGCAAGGGCAATCCGGTCTGGACATGGGTGGCGACGACCGTGCTGTTCCTGCTGATCATGTGGCTGTCCACCCTGCCGAAAGCCCTGACCGGCGAGCTAAAGGAAGCGGCGCTGACACCGGCGGAGGAACGGCTGGTGGCCTCGGCGGATTTCGGGGATGTGCGCGATACGGTGCTGGGGCGTTGTTCCATGTGCCACGCGGCCGAACCGATGTGGGACGGGATCGGCGTGGCGCCGAAGGGGGTGGTGCTGGAAACCGACAAGCAGATCGCGGCCCATGCCATCCAGATTTATCTGCAGGCGGGGCGCAGCAGGGCTATGCCGCCGGGCAACATTACCTATATGGAAGAGGCCGAGCGGCAGTTGATTGCCGAATGGTATGAAGCGGCAACCAGAGGGTAGGGCATGAAAATATTGCGCGGGCGGGTTCTGGAGTTTCACGCCGAACCCGCAGCGGCGGAGGATCTCGCCGCCTACAGCTATGTCGAGGACGGGGCGGTTCTGGTCGATCGGGGGCGCATCGTTGCAACCGGCGCTTACGGCGATCTGGCGCGCGAGGGTGTCGAGGTCATCGACCATCGCCCGCACCTGCTGATGCCCGGGTTTATCGATACGCACAACCATTTCCCGCAGATGCAGGTGATCGGGTCCTACGGCGCGCAACTGCTGGACTGGCTGAACACCTATACCTTTCCCGAGGAAACGAAATTCGTCGATCCCGACCATGCGGCGCGGATTGCCGCGGCCTATTTCGACGAGATGCTGCGCAACGGCACGACGACTCCGGTTGCCTATTGCTCCGTGCATAAAACCAGCGCCGAGGCCTATTTTGCCGAGGCCGCGCGCCGCAACATCCGCGCCATTGGCGGCAAGGTCCTGATGGACCGCAACGCGCCCGACGGGCTGCTGGATACGGCGCAGACGGGCTATGACGACAGCAAGGCGCTGATCGGAAAGTGGCACGGGACGGGCAGGGCGCTCTATGCGGTCACGCCGCGCTTTGCCATCACCTCCACCCCCGCGCAGCTGGAGGCGGCGCAGGCGCTGCTGGCCGAACACCCCGATTGTTACATGCAGACGCATCTGTCGGAAAACGCCGACGAGATCGCCTATACGATGGAACTGTATCCCGACCATCCCGACTATCTGGGGATCTACGAACACTACGGTCTGCTGGGGGAAAAGGCGCTGCTCGGCCATTCCATCCACCTGTCGGAACGCGAGCGCGGCGTGATGCGCGAGACCGGCTCGGTGGCGGTATTCTGCCCGACCTCGAACCTGTTCATCGGCTCGGGCCTGTTCGACGAGGGCGGGATGCGTAACGCCGGTGTGCGCATTGCCGTGGCGACGGATATCGGCGGCGGCACCAGCTATTCCATGCTGCGCACCATGGACGAGGCCTACAAGGTCTGCCAGCTACAGGGACAGAACCTGCCGCCCTTGCTGGCGTTCTATATGCTGACGCTGGGCAACGCCCGCGCGCTGGGGCTGGAGGCCAAGATCGGCACGCTGGCGGCGGGCAGCGAGGCCGATGTGGTGGTGCTGGACGCGCGCGCCACACCGGCGATGGCCCTGCGTATGGAAACGGTCACGACGCTGGCCGAGGAACTGTTTGTCCTGCAAACGCTGGGCGATGACCGCTCCGTCGTGCAGACCTATGTGGCCGGCGAGGCGATGCTTTAGACTTTCGGCCACTCGGCCCAGGGGAAGGGTTTTTCCTCTGTGGCGTAGCTCAGATAGCGCCCGTCCTGCCGGACCCATTCGGCCAGCGATTCCCCGAATTTCATCAGCCGTTCGTTCGGTTTGCCCTCGATCATGGCCCAGATGAACTGCACCAGTGCGAGCAGGTAATAGACCGCCTCGGCCAGCGAGAAACCGATCAGCAGAATGATCATCGGGATCAGCCGTTTCCAGCGCGAGGGTTTTTCCAGTGCTTCGTATCCATGATAGCCTCCGTTCGATGTTAACCCTCCTCACATATGGGGATGCGGAGGCGGTTTTTCTAGGGCGTGACCTGTGCAAGGAAAGCGTCGATTTCCGCGGTCAGGTCGGGGATGGTGCCGATGCCCTTGTTCATCTCGCCGTGGGTATAGGCCGCTCCGTCAAAGGTCGTGGCGGTGATGCCGGCAGCGCGGAGGCGGGCGGCGAATCCTTCGGAAATCTCGCGGCGCATATCGGCGTTGCCCATGCCGGAATACAGGACCAGAAACGGCGGACGGCCGGTTGCGATATAGGTTTCGGGCGAGAGCCGTTTCCAGCGTGCAGGGTCGTCGCCGAACACCAGCGCATAAACGCCGGGCAGCTTGCCGGTGCCCGAAAGCGCGGCCAGTTTCGCGATGTCATAAGCGCGCACGTCGTTGGCAATCACCCCGCGCAGCGCGCCGGTGTCGATCAGGGCCTGCGCGTTGTCCAGCGGCGCAAGGGCGGCCATCGAGACCAGATGCGCCCCGGCCGAATGGCCGAGCAGGGTGATATTGTCGGGGTCGCCGCCGAAATCCGCGATATTCGTCGCGATCCAGCCGAGGGCGGCGTCGATGTCCTCCAGCTGCGTCTCGACATCGACCTTCGGCACCAGACGGTAGTTTACGGAAACGAACAGATAGCCGTTTCGGGCAAAATGTTCCGGCTTGTCGGTGACGCGCGACCCGTCGCCCGTGACCCAGCCGCCGCCATGCACATAAACGATGACGGGGGCCTTGTCGGCGGCGGGGAAACCGTAGATGTCGAGCGCAGGGGAAATCGTGCCGAGGTCGGGGCGGTAGTCGATGCTCGTGGCCTGCAAGGGTTGTGCGCCGGCGATTCTGGCGAGCATCACAACCGTCAGCGCCAGCAGTAACAGGGCGGATTTGATGGTGAATCCGAGGTTAATCAATCCTGCGGTCATTCTGTATCTCCTGATTGTCGATACAGGTGATACGGACCGCCACAGGATTTCCGGCGGAAAAAATGCGGTTCCGGTAGCGAACGTCGTGCTACCGGGAGGTTTCCGTCATGCGGCGGCGCACATAGCTTTCGGTCATGTCCATCAGCTCGTCCATGCCGGGGTCGAAGAAATGGCCGGCACCCTCGATCACCTCGTGGGTGATGGTGATGCCTTTTTGCTGGTGCAGTTTTTCCACCAGTTCCTCGACCGGCTCCGGCGGGACCACACGATCCTCGGCGCCGTTGACAATCAGGCCGGAGGAGGGGCAGGGGGCGAGGAAGCTGAAATCATACATGTTGGCAGGCGGTGCCACCGAGATAAACCCCGAGATTTCCGGCCGGCGCATCAGAAGCTGCATGCCGATCCACGCGCCGAACTGGAAACCGGCAACCCAGCAGTGTTTGGCGTTCGGGTTCAGCGCCTGCAGGTAGTCGAGCGCGGCGGCGGCGTCGGACAGCTCGCCCACGCCCTCGTCATATTCGCCCTGCGAGCGGCCGACGCCGCGGAAATTGAAGCGCAGGCAGGTGAAGCCCATCTTGTGGAACGTGTAGTGCAGGTTGTGCGTGACCTTGTTGTTCATCGTCCCGCCGTGCTGTGGATGCGGGTGCAGGATGATGGCGATCGGCGCGTCTTTGGCTTTTTGCGGGTGATAACGGCCTTCCAGACGGCCCTCGGGGCCGGGAAAAATAACCTCGGGCATACAGTCTCGCTCCAGCGTCTTTTGCGGTCGATTGAATGCTTGACTTAATTAGTCAATCAACCTAGAAGAATTCTAACTTGAGGATCACCCTCTTGTTACCTGTGGAATGAAGTAAGGCCTGCACGGGCTTGCGTCAAGCTCTCGGACGGGAAAGGCGGCTATGAAACTCAGCACCAAGGGACGCTATGCGATGATCGCGCTGGTCGATCTGGCGCATGAAGGCAAGGACCGCCTGATTTCCCTGTCGGAAATTTCCGAACGGCAGGACATTTCGCTGGCCTATCTGGAGCAGCTTTTCGTCAAGTTGCGGCGGGCGGGAATCGTTGAATCCGTGCGCGGTCCGGGGGGCGGCTATCGCCTTGCCGCGCCGACGACCGAGATACGGGTTTCGGAGATTCTATGCGCCGTGGACGAGACCATGGACGCCATGTCGCGCGGCGCCGGTGCCAGTGGCGGAGAGATCGGCGGCACGGCGCAGGAGCTGACAGACAAGCTCTGGGAGCGGCTGTCGGCGCATGTCTATGTGTTTCTGCACCAGACGCGCCTGTCGGACATCACCGGTGACGAACTGGCCCCCTGTCCGGCGGTTCCGGCCTTTGTGCAGCTGGTGGACGAAGAATGACACGGGTGTATCTGGATTATAATGCCACGACCCCGCTGCGGGCGGAGGCGCGCGCGGCGATGCTGTCGGCGATGGATGTGCTGGGCAACCCGTCCTCGGTCCACGGCGAGGGGCGCGCGGCCAAGGCGATTGTCGAAACCGCGCGGCGGCAGATTTCGGAGGCCACGGGGGCCTCGGGGGCGGATATCGTCTTTACCTCCGGCGCGACCGAGGCGGCGGCGCTGGCGCTGAAGGGGCAGGGGTATCTTTGTGCGGGCGTCGAGCATGACTGCATTACCGCATGGGCCTCGGCCGCGCTGCATGCGGATGAGAACGGCCTTGTGCGGGCGGAGGACCCGAAGAACACTGCCTTGCAACAGGCGAACTCCGAAACCGGCGTGATCCATGATCTGTCGGAGGGGGTGGCGCTGTCCGATGCGGTGCAGGCCTTTGGCAAGATCCCCTATGGTTTCGCATGGAGCGGCGCCGAGCGGGCGATCCTGTCGGCGCATAAATTCGGCGGGCCGAAGGGCGTTGGCGCGCTGTTGATCCGGCAGGGGCTGGATGTGAAGGCGCAGTTGCGTGGCGGCGGGCAGGAAATGGGCCGCCGCTCCGGCACCGAGAACGTGATCGGTATCGCGGGCATGGGGGCGGCAGCGGTTGCAGCGGCGCGCGATGTGGGCGCAGGGCGCTGGGACGAAGTGGCGGAACTGCGCGACTGGCTGGAAGAGGCCATTGCCAGTGCCGCCGAAGACATACGGATTTTCGGGCAGGGCGCAAGCCGCCTGCCCAACACCACCTATTTCGCCGTGCGCGGATGGAAGGGCGAAACCCAGGTCATGCAGATGGATCTGGCCGGTTTCGCGGTTTCCGCTGGCTCGGCCTGCTCCAGCGGCAAGGTCAGGGCCTCGAAAACGCTGAAGGCCATGGGGGTGGACGAGGAAACCGCCGCCAGCGCGATACGCGTCTCGCTGGGGCTGGAGACAACGCGGGGCGAGGTCGAAAGCTTCGCCCGCACATGGATTGAACACTACCGCCGCTTCAAAGCGCGCGCGGCCTGAGAGAGGATTACCACAATGGCTGTTACCGAAGACGTTGCCAAGGAAGGGATCGAGCAGGAAACTGTCGATGCCGTCAAAACCGTAGGCGAGAAATACAAATACGGGTTCGAGACCGATATCGAGATGGAATACGCGCCCAAGGGGCTGAACGAGGATATCGTGCGGCTGATCTCGGAAAAAAACAACGAGCCGGAGTGGCTGCTGGAATGGCGTCTGGCCGCCTATCGCCGCTGGGTGCAACTGGAAGAGCCGGACTGGGCGATGGTGGATTATCCCGAGATCGATTTTCAGGACCAGTATTACTACGCCCGTCCGAAATCGATGATGGAAAAGCCGAAGTCGCTGGACGAGGTCGATCCGAAATTGCTGGAAACCTATCAGAAGCTCGGCATTCCGCTCAGGGAACAGATGATCCTTGCCGGTGTCGAAGGGGCCGAGGATATCCCCGCCGAAGGGCGCAAGGTCGCCGTGGACGCGGTGTTCGACTCCGTTTCCGTCGGCACGACCTTCAAGGAGGAACTGGCCAAGGCCGGCGTGATTTTCATGTCGATTTCCGAGGCGGTGCAGGAATATCCCGATCTGGTGAGAAAATACCTCGGTTCCGTGGTACCGGTTTCGGATAACTACTATGCCACGCTGAATTCGGCGGTGTTTTCGGACGGCTCGTTCGTTTACATCCCCGAGGGCGTCAAATGCCCGATGGAACTGTCCACCTATTTCCGTATCAACGCCGAAAACACGGGGCAGTTCGAGCGCACGCTGATCGTCGCCGACAAGGGTTCGCAGGTGTCCTATCTGGAGGGCTGCACCGCGCCGAAACGCGATATTGCGCAGCTGCACGCGGCGGTGGTCGAGATCGTGATCATGGAAGACGCGGATGTGAAATACTCCACCGTGCAGAACTGGTATCCGGGTGACGAGGAAGGCAAGGGCGGGATCTACAATTTCGTCACCAAACGCGCCGATTGCCGCGGCGACCGGGCCAAGGTGATGTGGACGCAGGTGGAAACCGGCTCGGCCGTCACATGGAAATATCCGTCCTGCATCCTGCGCGGCGATGACTCGCAAGGGGAGTTCTACTCCATCGCGATCACCAACAACTACCAGCAGGCCGATACGGGCACCAAGATGATCCATCTGGGCAAGAACACCAAGTCGCGCATCGTGTCCAAGGGGATTTCCGCCGGACGGGCGCAGAATACCTACCGCGGGCTGGTGACCATGCACCCGAAGGCGAAAAACTCGCGCAATTTCACGCAGTGCGACAGCCTGCTGATCGGCGACAAATGCGGCGCGCATACGGTGCCCTATATCGAGGTGAAGAACAACTCCAGCCGCGTGGAACACGAGGCGACGACCTCGAAGGTAGACGATGAACAGATGTTCTATTGCCTGCAACGCGGCATGGACGAGGAGGAGGCCGTGGCGCTGATCGTCAACGGTTTCGCCAAGGAGGTGCTGCAGGCCCTGCCGATGGAATTCGCCATGGAAGCGCAGAAACTGGTGGCGATCAGCCTCGAGGGGTCGGTGGGTTAGGCCCGCGAAAAACGGAATTCAGCCGGCCTTCGTGCCGCAGATACAAGGAAAAAACCAACATGTTTGAAATCAAGAACCTCAAGGCCTCGCTGGCCGACGAAGACAAGCAGATCCTCAAGGGGATGGACCTGACCATCGGCGATGGCGAGGTGCATGCGATTATGGGGCCGAACGGCTCGGGCAAATCGACCATGTCCTATGTGGCCTCGGGGAAACCCGGCTATGTGGTGGACGAGGGCGAGGTGCTGCTCGATGGCGTCAACCTGCTGGAGCTGGATCCGGCGGAACGGGCCGCGGCGGGGCTGTTTCTGGCCTTCCAGTATCCGGTGGAGATTCCGGGGGTCGGCAACATGACCTTCCTGCGCACGGCGGTAAACGCACAGCGCAAGGCACGCGGTGAGGAGGAGCTTAACGCGGCCGAATTCCTGAAGCTGGTGCGCGAGAAGGCAAAATCGTTGAAGATCGACGCGGATATGCTGAAGCGGCCGGTGAATGTCGGTTTCTCGGGCGGCGAGAAGAAGCGTAACGAGATTTTGCAGATGGCGATGCTGGAGCCGAAAATGTGCATTCTGGACGAGACGGATTCCGGCCTCGACGTGGATGCGATGAAACTGGTGTCCGAGGGCGTGAATGCCCTGCGGGACGGCAAGCGCTCGTTCCTCGTGATCACGCATTACCAGCGGCTGCTGGACCATATCAAACCGGACGTGGTGCATATCATGGCCGACGGGCGTATCATCAAGACCGGCGGGCCGGAGCTGGCGCTGGAAGTGGAACACAACGGCTATGCCGATCTGCTGAACGAGGTGGCGTAATGGCGTTGACGCAACCGAAATCGGACGCGGCAGAGGTGCTGCTGGCGGCATACCCTGCGCCGCTGGAGCAGGGGCAATGGGCCGATACGGCGCGCAAGGCGGCCTTGGCGCGCTTCCGTGCCGAAGGGGCGCCCGGGCGCCGTGACGAATACTGGAAATTCACCAACCCGTCGTTGTTGACGGCGGGCGAAGTGGCGCCTGCGGGGTTGCTGGACACGGACGAGGCGCCGGTGTTCGAGGCGACCGACAAGCTGCTGCTGGTGTTTGTGGACGGGGTGTTCATTCCCGAACTTTCCGGTGATCTGGCGCTGGAAGGCGTGCGGATCGAGCATCTGTCCGAGGCCACGGCCAAGGATATCCACTGGGCCAAGGATGTCTACGGTGTGCTGGAGGCGGACGGGCAGAATCCGGTGCCGCGGCCGTTGGCGGCGCTGAATACCGCTGTGGCGACCGAAGGGTTTCTGTTCCATGTGACCGGCAAGGTATCGAAGCCGGTTTGCATCCGCTATGTGCGCGACGCCGAGGATGCGGATGCGGTTGTGCATCATGTGGTGAAGCTGGACGAAGGCGCCGACATCACCATTCTGGAAAACGGTCCGGCCGCGGCGCGGTTCAACCATGTGCTGGAGGTCGATGTGGCCGACGGGGCCTCGTTCCACCATGTGCGGGCACAGGGACGGGACCACAAACGTATGGCGGCGACGCATCTGTTTGCACGGCTGGGGCGCGAGAGCAGCTTCAAGAGCTTCACGCTGACTGTCAACGGACAGCTGACGCGCAATGAATGTGTGATCAGCTTCAACGGCGACGACGCCCATGCCACGGTGGCGGGAGCCTCGGCCGGCGACGGGGGCGACTACCATCAGGACGATACGGTTTTCGTGACCCATGATGCGCTCAACTGCGAGAGCCGTCAGGTGTTCAAGAAGGTGTTGCGCAACGGCGCGACCGGTGTGTTCCAGGGCAAGATCCTTGTGAAAGAGGATGCCCAGAAGACCGACGGGTATCAGGTTTCTCACGGTTTGTTGCTCGATGACGACTGCAACTTCCTTGCCAAGCCGGAACTGGAGATTTATGCCGACGATGTGGCCTGCTCGCACGGGTCCACCTGTGGCGGTCTGGATGAAACGGCAATGTTCTATCTGGTGTCGCGCGGCGTGCCGGAGATCGAGGCGCAAGACATGCTGATCCTCGCGTTTCTGGATGACGCCATTCAGGAGATCGAGGATGAAAGCATTGCCGAGGACCTGCGCGGGCGCATGAAAGACTGGATGGAACGACATCGGGGACAGTAGATGGACGGTGGATTTGTAGCGCATATCGTCAGCGCATACGGAGACTTCCGGGCCTCTATGCGCCAGGCGATGGCGCGCAATACCGGTGAGGAAAACCTGCTGGCGCTGGTGGCGTTCGGCAGCTTCGTGGTGTTTCTGAGCTTCCTTCCGACGCTGTTCGCCACCGATTTGCGCGACAACCCCGAGCAGAGCCTCGCGGGCGGGGTCATCATGTGGTTTTTCGTGGTGATGTTTTTCCTGCCGCTTGTGCTTTACGGTATTGCGGCTTTGAGCCATTTCATCTCCAAGCGTTTCGGGGCCGAAGGACCGTATTTCAAGGCCCGCCAGGCACTGTTCTGGGCTCTTGCGGTGCTGTCGCCGGTGTTGATTGTCAAGGCTCTGCTGGCCAGTGTCGTACATCAGATCGGCGGCGCGGCAGCGCCGGTTCTGGCAGGCATGCTCAACCTCTGGCTGCTGGTCATGATCATCTGGATATGGGCCTCCATGCTGGCCGAGGCCGAAGGGTTTGACAGCACCTTCAGGGTTGCCCTCGGGATTATTGTAGCATTGTCAACGATATACGCGTTGTTGTTCGGGATTAGCCTGCTGTAGCGCCAGAATGGCCCCAATTCCGCCCCAATTCCGCCCAATTTGTGAATCATGTTCAACCTATCCGAAATTTATCTGGTGGGTGGAACTATGGCTAACGCGGAAATGGGTGCAACGGGTGTGGGCAGGGAGTATTCCCATCGCACCTCTGCCGGTGTCGGCGGCGGTATGATCCGGCGGATTTTCCGCTCTGTGACCGATATGCCGGGGCAGGTGGCCCTGCTGCTGTCCGAGCAGCCTTCCGAAGCACGCCTGTTGTCCTTTGTTCTGCTGTCCGACGTGTTTTTCGCGCTGGCGTGGTCCATCGAGGCGCTGGTTGCACCTTCACCCACGGTGTCCGTCCTGATTGGCAGCGATCTGGCGCTGTTTCTTGTTATCGCACTGATTTTCCGCACGACGCTGGTATATGCGCTGGCGCTTGCGGTCGCTGTTGGCATGCGCTTTGCCGGTTTTGGCGGCACGATCCGGGAAACCCGCACGGGTGTCTTGTGGGGCAGTCTGGTCGCGGCGCCGATCGGCTTTGTCGTGGCCATGGCTGTGCTCGGGATCACCGCCCTGTCCGCGGACAGTTCGGGGGCAGGATATGACGCGCTGCAGGTATTGCCGGTCTGGATCGGCGCGGTTCCGTTCCTGTGGTTTGTTGCCAAAGGGGCGGCGGCGGCGAACCGGAGCGACAAATCGTTCCGCATTTTTGTTGTGCTGGGTCTGGGCGCTGTTGCGCTGGCCCTGATGTTACGAGTGCTGGCAGCCTGAACGGGCTGGGTATCTATCGCAGGGGTTTGATTGAAAGGCAAGATGTGGTATAGGCTGGCCTATTGAATACAAGTTTAGGTGGTCGCTTTGATCCCGTTGCCTTGATCGACCCGTTTGTAGCATCCGGATGCTATTTGCATCCAAGGAGTGGATTATGACAGAAATTTATGACGAGGAAAACGAACTGCATCGCTTTCGGGCCGGTTCCGGTGTTTTCCGTGACGACCGCACCGGGTTGTTCGCCCGCATCATTGACGCTTGGCGGGACATGGCCGGCTCCACACGGCGGTTGATCGACGAGAACCCCTCGGAGGCGCGATTGCTGTTTTTCGTGCTGATGTCGGACCTCATGTTCTTCCTGTCCTGGACGATCAAGACCGTTGTCAACCCCGACTCGATTGTCGCCAGTGCCATGCCAAAGGATGTGGCGCTGCTGCTGGTGGGCGCATTGCTGCTGCGGACCACTTCGGTATACATATTTGCGCTGATCGTCGGCTTGTTCCTGCGGGCCGTCGGAGGCAAGGGAACGCTCAAGGATACGCGCTGCGGTATCTTCTGGGGCTCGTTCGTGGCGGCGCCTTTCGGATTGTTGGCGGCATTTCTGGCGGTCGGGATGTCCTCGCTTGAGGATGTGATCCCGCTGTTCCGCAACGAAACCGTGGCGCTGGCGCCGCTGTGGCTGGGGTTGTTGCCCTTTGTCTGGTTTGTATCGGCCGGTGCGGCCGAGGCGCACGGGTTCAAACGGGTTTTCCCGCTTTTTGCCGGACTTTCGCTGCTTTGTGTTGTAGGTCTGGTGTGGGCGATGTATCTTCGGGCGAACGGAGTTATCTAGGAAGCCCCTCGGCCTTATGACCAACCCTTATTATGACCTTCTGCGCAAGAGCGTGACGCAGCCCGGCGAGGCTGCGCGCGTGCTTGCATCGGTGAAACTCTCGACCTCGGAAATCGCGCAGGCGGCCTTGCTGCTGGCGCTGGTTTCGGTTGTGGCCCGCTACGGGTTGCTGTGGTTTCTGGTGTCGTTCTCGCCAACGCCCGCGCAACTGACCGACTATGCCGTCTGGGCCGATGTGGCGATGCAGTTCGGCGGTATCTATCTGGCAATTTTCGCTACCGTCATTCTGGGGCGGGCCATGGGGGCAATGATCCCCTTTCCGAAGGCCGCCGCAACCTATATCTGGTTCAATCTGCTGGTGACGGTCGGCTCGCTGTTGATGCTCGGAGCGTTCTATTTGCTGGGCGGGGTCGGGATGCTGGTCTCGCTGGCTGTCGGGATCTGGGCCTTGTGGGCGATGGCGCATTTCTGGTCGATGTTGCTAGGGCGGGACAATTTGCTCCTCGGTCTGGTGCTGGGGGTGGTTTCCATTCTGCTGGCCAGCACTATAACGGTGGTGGTTGTGGGCATGCTGGGCCTGCCGGTGATGGAGATTTCGACCGATGTATGATGTGAATGAAATCCGCAAGGATTTTCCGATCCTGTCGCGGGAAGTGAACGGAAAGCCGCTGGTCTATCTGGACAACGGGGCCTCGGCACAGAAACCGCAAGTGGTGATCGACACCATCACGCGGGCCTATTCCCACGAATATGCCAATGTGCATCGCGGGCTGCATTACCTGTCCAATCTGGCGACCGACCATTACGAGGCGGTGCGCGGTGTCGTGCAGCGGTTTCTGGGCGCGGCGAACGAGAACGATATCCTGTTTACCTCGGGGGCGACCGAGGGGATCAATCTGGTCTCCTATGCCTGGGCCGCGCCGCGGTTGCAGGCGGGGGACGAGATCCTGTTGTCGGTGATGGAGCATCACGCCAATATCGTGCCGTGGCATTTCCTGCGCGAACGGCAGGGCGTGGCGCTGAACTGGGTCGATACCGAGGACGATGGCGCGCTTGATCCGCAGAAGGTGATCGACGCGATCACGCCGAAGACCAGGCTGGTGGCAATCACGCATATGTCGAACGTGCTGGGCACGGTGGTGGATGTGAAAACCATTATCGAGGGCGCGCACGCCAAGGGGGTTCCGGTGCTGGTGGACGGCTCGCAGGCGACGGTGCATATGCCGGTGGATGTGACCGATCTGGGCGCGGATTTCTATGTGATTACCGGCCACAAGCTTTACGGGCCTTCTGGGTCCGGCGCGATCTATGTGCATCCCGACCGCATGGCCGAGATGCGGCCCTTTATCGGCGGTGGCGACATGATCGAATATGTCA
>Ga0256839_1003388_pt1 | contig 16475 bp, 18 predicted proteins | sample 354166metaG_FD_185968 | JGI IMG/M metagenome (GOLD analysis project Ga0256839, IMG submission 185968) | Hydrothermal vent microbial communities from Mid Atlantic Ridge, Atlantic Ocean - 354-166 | ecosystem: Environmental > Aquatic > Marine > Hydrothermal vents | place: Atlantic Ocean: Mid... | reverse complement strand
CTACCTGCCGTCCGTCCCGGTTGAACTGACGCGCCAGGATGGCGTGCGCTTCTCGGCGGCCTCAGGCTACGAGCCGGCGGCGGGCGGGCGCATCCTGCAGGGGTTTCTCGAGGGCTCCAATGTCAACGCCGTGCAGGAGATTGCCCGGATGATCGAGGTGCAGCGCGCCTATGAGCTGGGACAGGCGCTGCTGGAGAAGGAAGATGAACGGCTGCGCGGCGTGGTGAACACGCTCGGCCGGCAATAGGAGGTGCTGAAATGAAGGCATTGCAGATCGCGGCCACGGGCATGAGTGCCCAGCAGATGCGGGTTGATGTGATCTCGAACAACCTCGCCAACATGAACACCACCGGCTACAACGCCCGCCGCGCCGAGTTTGCCGACCTGCAGTATCAGCAGCTGGCCCGGGCCGGCACGATCAACGCCGCTGACGGCACCACCCTGCCGACCGGCGTGCAGATCGGCCTGGGGGTGCGGCCCTCTTCGGTGACGGTCAACATCGCACAGGGCTCGCTTTCCCAGACCGGCGGCGATCTGGATCTGGCGATCGAGGGCGCGGGCTATCTGGAGGTGACCCTGCCCTCGGGGCTGTCGGCCTACACGCGCGACGGGGCGTTGAAACGTTCGGCCGACGGGCTGATTGTAACATCCGACGGCTTTCCGGTTGTCCCCGAGATCGTGGTGCCCAATGATGCGCGCTCCATTTCCATCAACGCCGAGGGCGAGGTCTACGCCTATTTCGCCGACCAGGTGGAGCCGCAGCTTCTGGGCCAGTTCACCCTGGCGGGTTTTGCCAACGAACGCGGGCTCGAAGCCTACGGCGGCAACATGTTCCTGGAAACCGCGGCCTCGGGGCCGGCGCTTGTCTCGACGCCCGGCTCGGACGGGCTTGGCAGCCTGCGCCAAGGCTATCTGGAGGATTCCTCTGTCGATGCGGTGCGCGAGATCACCCAGCTGATCGAGGCCCAGCGCGGCTATGAGCTGAACGCCAAGGTCATCACCGCGGCCGATCAGATGCTCGGCGCCACGACACAGCTGCGCTGACATGGGGCGGGGTGTGCTCTTGCTTCTTCTCCTGGCTCTGCCCGCGCAGGCGGTGGCCGAGGTGGTGGTGGCGGCCCGCACCATCCGGGCCCGCACTATCATCACCGCGCAGGATCTGGCCGTGCAGCCGGGAGAGATGGAAGGCGGTTTCGAAAGCATGGCCGAACTTGTTGGCCTGGAGAGCCGGGTGACGATCTACCAGGGCCGGCCCCTGCGCCGTGCCCAGGTAGGCCCGCCCGCCCTGATCGAGCGCAACCAGATCGTCACGCTGGTCTATCGGCGCGGAGGTCTGACGATCGCCGCCGAGGCGCGTGCGCTTGGCCGGGCGGGGGCCGGAGAAACGGTGCGGGTGATGAACACCTCATCGCGCGCCATCGTTTCGGGGGTGGTCACCCGGTCGGGTCTCGTGGTGGCGCGGGGCTCTGCGAGCGGCTCGAAATAGGGGCAATCCATGGATTTTCGGCTTTTCCTCCCGTTGGTTCTGGCGGCCTGCTCGCCGCTCAACCAGGTTGGCCGGGTGCCGGAGTTGAGCACCCTGTCCCAGAGTGTGGACCGCATGGCGATGATGGCACCAGCCCCGGCAGTCGCCGAGGCGCGCCTGAGCCCTTCATCGTTGTGGAACGGCGGGCCGCAATCACTGTTGGGAGACCGGCGAGCGATGGCGCGCGGGGACATCCTGACGGTGGTGATCGAGATTGACGACAAGGCAGAGATTTCCAACACTACCGCGCGCAGCCGAAAAGGCAGTGAATCGCTCTCCATTCCGTCATTTTTCGGCATTCCGCAGCGGATCGACCAAGCCAGCATCGCCGGGGCCACGCTCGACAGCGCGGTGTCCGTCGACTCCTCCAGCGCGGCAAGCGGAAACGGCTCGGTTCGCCGCAAGGAAAAGCTGACCTTGCGCATCGCCGCCACGATCACAGATGTGCTGCCCAACGGGGTGTTGCAGATTCAGGGCTCACAGGAGGTGCGGGTGAATTACGAGATCCGCGAGCTTTTGGTCTCCGGCTTCGTGCGTCCCGAGGACATCTCGCGGCAAAACGAGATAACCTATGACAAGATCGCCTCGGCCCGGATCTCCTACGGCGGGCGCGGGCAGATCAGCGATGTGCAGCAGCCGCGCTATGGCCAGCAGATCGCCGATATCATCCTTCCGTTCTAAAGGCACATGATGGCCAGGATACTTGCTCTCATTCTTGCCCTTGGGGGCCTTGGGGCCGGGGTTGGCGCGGGCCTGATGCTGCGCCCCGAGCCCGAACCGCCGGCCGAGGCCCAGGAAGCCGCTTGCAACAGTGCCGACAGGCCGGAAACATCCCGAGAAGATGCGCAGGAAAAGACGCCGGAGGGCGAGGCGGGTTTCGAGTACGTGAAACTGAACAACCAGTTTGTCGTGCCGGTCGTGGATGACGAGAAGGTCAAGGCGCTGGTTGTCCTGTCGCTCAGCCTCGAGGTGGTGGCGGGCGCACGCGAAACCATCTACCAGCGCGAGCCGAAGTTGCGCGATGTGTTCCTTCAGGTTCTGTTCGACCACGCCAATGCCGGAGGCTTTGACGGGGCGTTCACGAACGGGCGCAACATGACGCTTCTGCGCGATGCCCTGCGGGAAGTGGCGCGCAAGACGCTGGGGCCGACGGTGCGCGACGTACTGATCGTGGACGTGGTGCGCCAGGACGCCTGAGAAGAGGCGCCGGTATCGGCATTCATCCCTTGCGGGGCCTGGCGCGAATCATCTCTTCGAAGGCCGAGGTCCGGCCCACCGCCCGGCTGGCGGCCCGAATGAGAGCCTCGCGCTCTGCCATCAGCCGGGCCAGTTCGCCGTTGAGCCGGGCCAGCTCTGCCGTTTTCCAATTCTCCCAGCGTTCTGCCGCCCTGCTGCCGGCCCAGATCAGGGAGGCCTGAATGTTTTCTCCTGTTGCATCTGGTGAATTGCCCATGTTGCGCATCCTGTCGATTTGCACGCGCAGGGCCTCGCACTGGCGGGTGTTTTCCGCAAGGCGGGCCAGCTCCGTCTCGCGAACCATCTTCAACAGCCCGAGCAGATCGCTTTCCCTCTGCCGCGTCATGGCGCCGTGCCCTTGCCCGCCTTCTGCCGAACCTCTTCGGCAAACCTGATCGCTGCGGCGACGGCGGCGTAATGCTGCGGCCAGATCTGCTCGCCGATATCAAGGACATTGTAGAGCTCTCTTGCGGTAGCCGGATCTCGCCGGATCGGGACGCCGGCGGCCGAAGCTGCCTCGCGGATGCGGGCGGCGATCTCGTCAACCCCCTTGGCCACGCAGACAGGGGCCGCCCCTGGTTCGCGGCTCCATTTCAGGGCTACCGCGTAATGGGTCGGGTTGACGATGACCACATCGGCCGAGGGCACATCGGCCAGCATCCGGTTCATTGCGATCTCATAGCCTTTCTGGCGGCGCTGCTGGCGAATGTGCGGATCCCCCTCCATCTGCTTGGTCTCGTCGGCGAGTTCCTTGTGCGACATGCGGTTCTTGCGAAGGTGCTCGGCCCGCTGCCAGGCCAGATCCAGCACCCCCAGGGCCAATGTGAGCACCACCACCACCAGCAGGAAGGCCACACAGGTGGCAAGCAGGAAGGCGACGACGACCCGCCCTTCCATGTTGACGGAATAGATGATGTCCTGCGCCCACCCGGCCAGAAACAGCCCCAGAACTGCCGAGTAAAGCAGCAGCTTCGCGAAACTCTTGGCGAACTCGAACAGCCCCTGACGACCGAACTTGTTGCGTGCGTTGGCGATCAGCGAAATCCTGTTTGCCTTGATGGCCAGTTTCGAGGGGGCGAACACCAGGGCGCGCTGGGCGATGACCGTCAGGATCGCGGCCAGTGCCGGAAAGGCGAACCAGGGCAGCAGGGCAAGCGAGACCTGCAGCAGCAGGGCCCCACCGAAAGAGGTGCCTCCCCCGCCGAACACATCCTTGGCCAGCCGGGGCGATTTTTCGATCAATCCGGAAAGGCTGTTGCCAAGGGCCGTCAGGCTGGCCGCGCCGGCGACACCGGCCACGATGTAGAAACCGGTGTAGGAGGCGGCGGTGGTGAGGTCCGCAGAGCGCGGCACCTCGCCCTTCTTGCGTGCATCGTCGAGCTTCTTCTGGGTTGGCTCGTGCTGCTTTTCGGTATCGTCATCGGGGCTGTTCATGGCGTCCAGGTGAACGGGGTGTCCAGAAAACCGCCCAGGGCGTCGAGCCAGGCGGCCAGCATGAAGGGGGCCGAGAGGGCCAGCAGGATCAGGGCCCCGGCCGAGATTGCCGGCGCGCCGACAAAGGAGACGAGCAGCTGAGGCATGGCGCGGTTGATCGCACCGAGGGCGATATTGTAGAGGAGCGAGGCGATCACCAGCGGCGCAGCCAGCGAAAAGGCCAGCGAAAACATGCGCGCCACGCCGGCCACGCCCCAGGATGTGAGGGCCTCGGCCAGAGGCATCCGGCCGGGGGGCAGCATCTCGTAGGAAAAGATCAGCAACTCGGCAATCCGAACATGCAGTCCCGCAGTCACCGCCAGCGCGAGCCCGCCGATGACCAGCATCTGTCCGATGGCTGGAACCGGGTCGGCGGCCTCACCGCCGAACAGCTGGGCCAGCGACGATGCCTGGGCGGCCATGGAGCCAGCAACCTGAAGGGCGATGATGAACAGGCGCAGGCCGATGCCTATGGCCAGCCCGGCCGTCACCTCGGAGGCCCAGAGCAGGAAATTTGCGCCCCCTCCCGCGCTGGTGGGGATGGCGGAAATCACCACCGGGGCGACCACCGCGGTATAGGCCAGCGCCAGCGCAAGGCGGATGCGCTGCGGCACCGAGCGCTCTCCCACCGCCGGGAGCAGGGCCATGGCCGTGCCCACCCTGAGAAAGACGGCAAACCCGGCCGCGAAAGCCTCGCGGCCGAGATCTGCGAACTCGGGCGGGAAAGCGATCATGCCGGGACGAGCCCGACGAGGGCGGGCCTGGCCTCTGTTCCGAGCTCCTCATAGGACAGGACGGCATTGAGGATGCCCTTGGCGCTGAGGACCGAGCGCAGGAATCTTCGGCGCCGGGTGCTGGTGACGATCACCGGCGATGTGCCGGTTTCCCCGGCTTGGGCGATCTTCTCGGCCACCGCGCCTGCGAGGCGGTTGAACTCTTCGGGCGGCAGGGCGACATCGCCGCCCTGATCGGGGTCGGACTGGTAGCGGCGGAAGGTGTCCTCCCATTCAGGGGCCAGCTGAATCAGGGGCAGGGTGCCGTCGGGGCGGCGGTGCTCGGCCACCAACTGAAAGCCGAGGCGCTGGCGGACATATTCGCAGATTGCCTCGGGGCTGGCGCCGCCGGGGCGAATCTCGGCGATTGCCTCAAGGATCATCGGCAGGTTGCGGATCGAGACCCTCTCTTCCAGCAGCAGGCGCAGGACGGACAGCAGCAGGTCCATCGGCACCTTGTCGGGGATCAGCTCATCAAGCAGGCGGCGGTTGGCTTCGGCGCGGGACTGGTCGCTGAGGCTGGTCAACTCGTCCAGCAGGCGGCGCAGGGATTTCAGCCCGAGCAGGCGCGCGAGGTTCTTCTTGAGCACCTCCAGCATGTGGGTGGCCAGGACCTCTGCGGGGTTGATCGGGGTGCAGCCGACCAGTGTTGCCTGCTCCCGTTCGGCTTTGCCGATCCAGCGGGCGGGGGCGCCATAGACCGGCTCTCGCACGTCGGTTCCGGGAGGAAGTTCCGCCGCATCGTCGGGTTTGAGCACCAGCAGGCGGTCACTTTCCAGCCGGTCACGGGCCTGTTCGACGCCCTGGATCCTGATCACGTAGGTTCCGACGGGCAGGGCCGCGTTATCGGTCAACCGGATTTCAGGCAGGATGAGGCCGAAGCTGGTGGCGATGTGCCGGCGGATACCATCGATCCGGGCCTCCAGCCCGGTGGCCGGGTCCAGGACCATGGGAACCAGATCAGGCGCGAATTCCACGTGGATGTCATCGAGATCGAGAATGTCACCGAGGGATGGTTCTTTCTGCGGCTCGGAGCTGGTGGCGGGGGTGTCCGGCTCTGCCTGCCGGCGGGCGGCGGCGCGCGCCACCAGCCAGCTGCAGCCCCCCAGCGCGGCCGCGCCGGTAACGAAAGGCAGGAAGGGCAGGCCCGGGAGCAGGGCAAACAGTGCCATCAGCACGGCGACGGTGGCCAGCGCGGCGGGATATTTCCCCAGTTGCGAAAACAGCGCCACGTCGGTTGATCCGGTGGTGCCGCCGCGTGCCAGAAGCAGGGCGGAAGCGATGGAGATGATCACCGCCGGAATCTGCGAGACAAGCCCATCGCCGACGGTCAGGATGGCATAGGTTTCAAAGGCCTGCCCGAAGGGCATGCCGTGCACGACCACGCCGATGACCAGCCCCATCACCAGGTTGAGGAGGGTAATCAGGAGTCCGGCAACAGCATCGCCCTTGACGAATTTGGATGCACCGTCAAGAGAGCCGAAGAAGGTGGTTTCGGCCTGGTCTCTTTCGCGCCGGGCCTTGGCTTCCGTGTGATCTATGGCGCCGGCGGACATGTCGCTGTCGATTGCCAGTTGCTTGCCGGGCATGCCGTCGAGGGCGAAACGTGCGCCCACCTCGGCCATGCGCGCTGCACCTTTCGTGATCACGATGAAATTGACGATCAGCAGCACCCCGAACACCACCAGCCCCATGAACACGCTGCCGCCCATGACGAACATGGCGAAGCCCTCGATCACGTTGCCGGCTGCTCCGGTCCCGGTGTGGCCGTTGCCGATGATGAGTTTGGTGGATGAAACGTTGAGCGACAGTCGCAGCATCAACGTGGCCAGCAGGATCGTCGGAAAGGCCGAGAAATCAAGCGGGCGTTCGATGAACAGGGTGACCGTGAAGATCAGGATGGCCAGGCCGAATGACAGGGCCAGCCCGATGTCGAGCACCCAGGCGGGCATCGGGAGGATCATCATGGCGATGACGGCCATCAGTGCCAGCGCCAGCAGGATGGTAGGCTGGAACAGTCTGCCAGTACTCAGAACCATGGGCCGGCCTCCTTCCGGCCAGGCAGCAGGGGTGCACCCTGCGTCACCCCGGCCGGGAAAAGTGAGCCGGAGGTGCCCGCCCCACTGTCATTGCGCACAAACAGGGGATAGCCGTTGCCGGTTGATATGGGGCGAGGAGAGTCGTTCGTCATGGCAAGCGGCAGGGGCATCGGGGCCGCTTTGCCGAGTTCGGCCCGGATACGTGTGAAGCGTTTCATGTATCGTGCGGAAAATTTCGGAGTGCGGGAGTGGTAGGCTCCGGCAGCTTCAGTCCAATTGCCTTTCTCGCGGTAGAGGCCTTGCAGAAACCGGGCGGCGTAAAGGGCATTCGCGAAAGGATCGAACATTTCTCTGGCCGAGCCGAAGGCCTGGCCGTGCCAACGGTAGTTCAGTTGGAAGCAGCCGATATCAAGGCTGCGCACCCCCTGCTGCAGGGCGCTGTCGGTAAAACTCATGGCCTCGTCCCGGGTGCCGAACCAGTAGCCCTTGCCGGCCAGGTTCACCGTCCAGGGCCATGGCCTGAGGTTGCGATTGCTGCGGCGCCCCGTTTCGACCAGCGTGATGGTGCGCAGGATATCTAGGGGGACCCCTGTGATACGCGCGGCCTGGGCGGCGGCCCTTTCGCACAGGGCGGCGCCATCGGTCGTGGCATGGCCGGGATTTGGAAAAAGGAGCAAGAGCAGGGCCAGCACCGCGATCAGGCGAAACGACAGGCGTAGCTGCCCGACACGGGGGTGGCCGGTAGCGGGCTGGTGTTTGCGGGGGAAGGCAAAGGCTCTGATCATGAGGGTCGCAGTTCTTGCAACACGGTTGGCCCCATGAGTAAGGTGCAAACCTTTAGGATCCGTAATCTTCCACCTTCGCGGCCCTCATTGGCCGAGCAATTGCGCCACGGCGTCTCGGAGCGCCTTACTCTGGCCAAGAAAGCGCCGGCTGCTTTCGATCAGCTTCGGATCTGCCGGGCCTGCAGGCCGGGTTTCACCAGACGTTTGGGATTGGATTTCGCCTTGCAAGCCGGGCGGAGCGGAAGGAGGCTCTTCTTCAGCCGGTGGTAAAGACGGGTTCGCCACGGCCAGCAACTGTGCCGCAGCTGTTCGGATCTTGTCATCTGAGTTGGCCAGCGCAGTGAAATCGCCGCTGCGAAGGCGCGCGCTTTCCGCCAGATCCGTCATGCTCAACGAGGCGTAAAGCCGGGCGGCTGTGGCCAGATCTCCCATCATTTCGCGGGCCATCGCTAGCAATTTCCGTGCTTCCGGGGCATTCATGCCGCTTAGCAATGGCTCCACGGCAGAGGGGTTGTCGTCGGCAAGTTCAATTCTGGCTCGAACCAGCCTTGCCCTGGGCGAGTCGCCAAGCGGATCAATCCAACTGCGGGCCAGCGAAACCAGCCCCAGTTCTGCGAGCCTTTCCGCCACTGCCGCCTTGGCATCCCTGGCTGTACCGGAAAGCTCGGCATCGTGCAGAGGATACTGCAGCACCAGACGGACAAATTCTGCATCGTTCGATGTTGAAGCATTGCGAAGCTGTGCCTGTGCCGCGAGTTTCTCTGCCGGTCCGTTTTCCATCAGCCCGGTTTCCGCCCCCACCCGGGCCGTTTCCAGGGCGGTATCGATCTCGCCCTTTTCCAGCAGGGCCATGACAGCCAGGCGGGCGAGTGTGCTGCCGATTTCGGTGCCGCGCAATTCGGCTGCCATGCTCAGGGCAAGGTCAATGTCCTTGCTCTCGACATCGAGGCCAGCCTGCAGCCGGGCCTGGAGGAACCTGGCCATTGTTTCCCCATTCCCCTCGCCGCTACGGATGATCTGCTGCAACTTTTCCAGGGCCTCGGCAGGATTGCCGCTTCCCTTGGCAAGCGAAGCATCGAGAAGGTTCAACCCGGGGCTGGGGTTGCCGGGGGTGCGGGCCATGATGTTGCGCACGGTGGTGGCTGTGGAGATGTCCTTGCCGGCGAGGAAGCGCTCGGCCAGCGGAGGGCCGAGGCGCTTTTTCAAATGGGGGGGCAGGGCCGAGAAGGCCTTCAGCACGGATTTGCGGTCCGTGAGGCGAGTGGCAGGGGTGTCAGGGATGGCCAGCAGCGCCCACAGGGCGCCTGAGGTTGCACAACTGAGTTGTCGCTGAAGGGGCCCGTTCGGGACCGGGCGGGAGCCATCGACAACATCGGCCATTTGAAAAAGCAGGGGAAATTCGGGAAGTTCCACTTCGAAAGCGCGCATGGTGGCCTTGGCTTCGGCGCCGAATCCAAGGAACAGATAACTGCGCACCAGGGAAAGCAGCTTGTTCGGCTCCGGCTCGTCGAACTCGCCGAGAACCGCAAGGTCTGGTGGTGATGTCAGGCCGTTGGACAAATCCGGCGGCCCCCAACTGGCAATGTCGAACTGGGCCTCGGGCAGGCAGGCGAGGCCGTTTTCGGTAACGGGTTCGATGGCCGGCCAGCTTCGTGAATCCCTGTCGGGCGCTGTCTGAATACTGAAGTGCGGCTGTGCGGCCGGTTCGTTGGCCGCGGGGGGCGGGGCTTGCGCGGCGCCCTCTTTTTTTTCTTCGCGCTTCGGCTTCGTGTTCCTTGCCCGAGGCTCCGGCAACGGGGTGCCGAGACGGATCATGCCCTGGGACGCGGCGCGCGAGAGCTGGAGCAGGAGGGCCTGTTCCATTGCGGGCAATTTTCCGGACTTTCCGGTGGGAGAGAGAGGCAAGAGAAATGTGCTGTCAGGGCGATCTGCCCCGCCGGGCCGTGTTACCGTGCTGAAGGAGAGGGCCGTCTGGGGAAATTCTTGCGGCACTCTGTCTTGCCGTTCTACGGATTTCTTCTGCTGATCTGGACCGGAGGCCGCGGGCAGAATGGTTCGCGCCGGGGCTTCGGGGCGGGCATCGGCCTTCCACACCTCACCCTCGTCCAAAGGGGCAAGTTGTGGAAAATCCGGTGCATCCCCCGGATCGGCCTCATCCTTGATGTCTATGACGATCCGCCCGCCCCGCAACTCGAACACATCCGGGCTGCAGGGGCATCCCAGGCGCAGGAAAAGGCGGCCGGGGGCAGGGGAGGAGACATCGGAGATTCGCGTTCGGGGAATACGCTGGAATATGAGGGACAGGTCAAACTGCGTATCTGTTGCATCGCTGCGCAACTCATACCCGCCCTCCACCATGCCGAAGGTCCATTGCGGCAGGGACGGGAACTGGAGAACCAGCCGGGAAAACCCGGCATGTTCCCCGGAACGGACCACCAGAGGTTCGGCCAGGGCGTGCGCCGGGAAAAGCGCCAACAGGATCAGTGCGCCAGCCCACCTCATGCCGCATCCTGTTTGATTTCCTTCAGGGCCTCTTCCAGTTCTGTGAAGCTCGGGCGGTAGGGGCCCGGCGTGTTCTGCCGGCCAACCTCGATACAGATATTGGTGGAATGGTTGTGGAGGTTGGCCACCAGAACCTCGCGGATAAGCTGGTAGAAATGGCTGTCTTCCTCGGTGACGGATTTCAGCTTGGAGGCGAAGGGCCCGACGATACCGTAGGCCAGAAAGACCCCGAGAAAGGTGCCGACAAGGGCGCCGCCGATCAGCTTGCCGAGGATTTCCGGCGGCTGGTCGATGGAGCCCATCGTTTTGATCACCCCCAGAACGGCGGCGACAATCCCCAGCGCCGGCAGGCCGTCGGCGACCGTCTGCAGGGCATGGCTGGAGTGCATCGCATGGTGAAGGCTGGTGGACATGCGCTTTTCCAGCACTTCCTCGACCTGCAGCGGATCGTCGTAATTCATCGAGGCCGAGCGCAGGGTATCGCATATCAGGTTCACCGCTTCGCTGTCGGCCAGGATTTTGGGGTATTTTCCGAAAATCGATGAATTTTCCGGCGCCTCGATATGTTCTTCCAGCGCAACCGGGTTCTGGCGGGCGAGGCGGATCAACTCGAACAGCAGGCACAGCAGATCGCGGTAATCTTCGGGTTTCCACCGGGGGCCCTTGAACACCTTGCCGATATCCTTGAGCGTGTGCTTGATGGAGGGCAGATCATTGCTGATGACAAAAGCCCCGATGGCGGCGCCGCCGATCATGGCCAGCTCATAAGGGAGGGTTTTCAGGATGATGGCCATCTTGCCGCCGGCAGCCAGGTAGCCGCCGAAGACCATGACGAAAATCACGACAATGCCAATGATCCCTATCACGGGGTCCTCCGATCATGCTGCCTTCGAGCCTGTTTCGGATGCTCGGCCAACAAGGTTAAGAATCCGGGAATTGAGTGTCAGTTTTCTGATTGCCGGGTGTTGCGGCCGGCCAGGATGACACTGATCGAATAGGCAGATTGCGGAGAAAGCCCCGCCATCACCTGTGCGGCCGCATCGGGGCGCATTCGGCCGATGAAGCCGGCCGCGAACTCGGGCGACATTTCCTCGAACAGCACCGCCGCCTCCTTCGGTTTCATGTTTTCATAGACGTCGGTAAGGCGGGCCAGATCATCCTCGGCTGCAGAAAGAGATCGGGCGATGGTGGCTTCCAGTCGTGATTCGGCCTCTTCCAGCCTGGTCAGGTTGCGGCGCAGCTCTTCCTGAGCGAGAGAAAGGGCCTTCTCCCGCTCGGCAAGCCGGCGCTCGCGTTCTTCCAGTTGTTCCTTGCGCCCGCTGAGGCTGGCGAGCACCTCTTCGAGGCGGGGGATGTCCTCGCATTGCCGTGGCCTTGCCTCTGTGCTGCTTGCAGCCCCGGCCGCAAGCAGCTCCTGTGCGATGGCCTGTCCCGTTCCGGATGCCAGGCGCACGGCCGCAGAGGCGATCAGCATCGCCGCGATCACCAGCAGGGCGCCGCGGCCCGTATCCCAGGCCTTGCCTTTCCCTTTCCGGCCGCTCATTCCGCCGCCTCCTGCATTTTCTTGCGACTGCTGAGAAAGAGCGGATCCCCGGGCGGAGAGGAAGCGGAGGCCGTATCATCAGGGGCGGGTTGCAGTGCTGTATTTGCCGGCGGCTTGCCACTGCCGGAAGCCGTCGTTTCCGAGGCCTCGGGAATGTCATGCATGGAGGCAACCAGCAGTTCCAGGCGCCGGGCCACGGCCTCGGCCCTGTCGGTCAGCTCCCGCAGGGTTTCCGCTGACCCGGCCGAGGCCTTCCTGGCGGCGGCGAGGGTTTTCGTCATGTCCTCCACATGCGCGGAGAGGGTGGCGATGGCCCCGCCAACCCCGGTTTCCAGGTCATTGAAACGGCGCAACCGGCGGGCAAGCACGATGCAATAGACCGCTGCCGCCAGAGCGCCCGCGATCAGCAATATGTTGGCGATGAATTCCATTTTGGGCCTCAGTTCAGCACGAATTCCATGATCAAGAGATCGCGCACGCGCCCTTCGCCGGTAACGACCTGAACCCGGCGCAGCATCTGGGCGCGCAGGCGAATCAGGGCGGCGGGCTTTTCCAGCTCCGATGCTTCGATGGCCCTCAGATAGCCGTTCAGAACATCCACCACGCGGGGCAGCATCTTGGTAACCTCTTCCACCGCGCCCGGCTCGACCTCGAGCTGGGACTGGAACCGAAGATGCCTATTCTGCCCGCCCCGGCCGATGTTGATGACGATCGGCTGCACCGGCACGAAGGCAACCTCGGGCAAGGGTTCGGGGGGCGGGGCTTTGGCGGCTTTCTCCTCTTCGGAAGGGGGCGCCAGAATCATGCCCGACCAAACCGCATAAAAACCGCCGCCCCCAAGCAACAGGGCCAGAACAAGGCCGATCAGCACCGGCTTGCGGCTTTTCTTGCCGCCCTCTTCGGTTGTTTCTTCGTCGTTCTCAGCCATCGGAGTCACTTTTTTTCGTCGAATCTCTATAGGCCGAGGCTGGCTAACCGATTGTTAATCCTGATCGACGAATTCTGGCCGTGCCCGGAAATGGCGTCAGGAAAGGAGAACCCCTTGCAGCAGCTACTCTCGCTCTGGCATGCGCTGGACGCTCGCAAGAGGGTCATCGCGGCCATATCGGCGGTGGCGATGTTCGCGGCGGTGCTCGGGCTGGCCAGGATGGCCTCCGCCCCGACCATGGCACTGCTTTATTCGGGGCTGGAGCCGGGAAGTGCCGGAGAGGTGGTGCGCGCGCTGGAGCAGCGCGGGGTTGCCTATGAGATTCGCGGCGATGCGATCCTTGTCGAGGCGGCGCAGCGTGATTCGCTGCGCATGACGCTGGCGGCCGAGGGGCTGCCCGCCCTCAGCAACAAGGGCTATGAGCTGCTCGATTCGCTGAGCGGTTTCGGCACCACTGCCCAGATGTTCGATGCCGCCTATTGGCGCGCCAAGGAAGGAGAGCTGGCCCGGACGATCCTGACAAGCCCGGTGATTCGCACAGCCAGGGTGCATATCGCGGCGCCTCAGGCCCGCTCGTTTCGGAAAACGGCGCCTCCGAAGGCCTCGGTAACCGTCACCACCGCCGGGGGGCCGCTGAGCACAGAACATGCCAAGGCCTTGAAATACCTGGTGGCCGCGGCGGTTGCGGGGCTTGAACCAGCAGGCGTTTCGGTGATCGACGGGAGAAGCGGGCGGGTGATTTCGGGCGAGGCCGAAATTCCGGCACCGGATGGGGGCAGCGAGGTGGCGGCCCGGCTGAAACAGAATGTCGAGCGCTTGCTGGCAGCGCGGGTAGGCCCGGGGCGGGCTGTCGTGGAAGTGGCCGTCGAGACGGTTACCGAATCGGAATCGATTACCGAGCGGCGGTTTGATCCGGACGGCCGGGTCGCAATCAGTTCGGAGACGGAAGAGCGCAGTTCGCAAGCTTCCGGTGCGGGGGGCGATGCGGCAACCGTTGCCAGCAATCTGCCGGACGGGGCGGCGGGACAGGGTGGCGGGGGCAGTTCCAGCACCAACAGCGAAACCCGCGAGGTGGTGAATTACGAGGTGTCCGAAACCACCCGGGAGATTCTTCGCACGCCAGGGGCGATCCGCCGCCTGACGGTTGCGGTGCTGCTTGACGGGCTGGAAACCACCGATCCGCAGACTGGCGAGACGACATGGCAGCCGCGCAGCGAGGCCGAGCTGGCGGCATTGCGGGATCTGGTCGCCGCGGCCGTCGGGCTGGATGAAAGCCGTGGCGATACGCTAACGTTGAAAACCCTCAGGTTCGAATCGCTTCCTCAGGAGGGCAGCCCGGCAAGCGCGGGGCTGATCGAAAGCCTGGCACTGGATGTTACGCAACTGGTGAAGGCGGGGGTGCTGGGCCTCGTGGCCCTGATCCTCGGATTGTTCGTTCTTAGGCCCATTTTCATGGCGCCTCGCCGCGAGGGCCTGCCGGCGATCATGCCCGGCGCACTGCCGACCCCGGCCGCGGATCCGGCGGGGAGCGAGTCCTTGCCGCCTCCGCGGAAGCCTGACCTGGAGGAGCAGGCCAACCGCTTGCAGGAAAACCGTGCCTTGGACGGAGAAATACAGAACGACATGCCGCAGGCCGCGTTCGGGGGGGCGTCGCGGCAAGCGCTCCCAGAGCTGCCCGGCGGAGATGATCCCGTGCAGAGGTTGCGTGAAGCGATTGCCGAAAAGCAGGAGGAAACGGTCGAGATCCTCCGCGGTTGGCTTGAGGAAGAGGAGACGGCCTGATGGCTCTTGCCCTGACGCTGGAAGAGTTTTCGCAAGCAGAGTCCGCGCCGGGACGGGATGGCGAGAGTGACTGGTCGGCGGCCAACCCTGGGGGGGAAGTGAAGACCAGGGGATTCGAGGAAGGTTACAAGGCGGGCTGGGACGATGCCACCAGGGCCGCTCTGGAAGAGAACCAGCGCCTGAACGCAGAGCTTGCCCGCAATCTGCAGAACCTTGGTTTCACCTATCATGAGGCCCGCAGCCACATGGTGCGCGCGGTGGAACCCGTCTTGCGCCTGCTTGTCGAGAAGATCCTGCCTTGTGCCGTGGCGGCCACTGTCGGAGAGCGCATCCTCGAGGAAATTCAGCCGTTTCTCGAAGAAAGCCTGGATGCTCCGGTAGAGATCTTCGCCTCACCCTTGCAAAGTGCCATCGTCGAAGAGAGGCTCAGCGGCCTTGCAACGTTCCCTATGGTCGTCGCGCCAGAGCAGTCCCTTGCGGAAGGCCAAGTTCACCTGCGTCTTGGAAAGTCCGAGAAACTGCTGGATAGCGCCGATTCCCTTGCACGCATTTCCGAGGCGCTCGAAGCAATTCTGAATGCCAATCAACCTGGAGCTGAACATGGATGAACCAAACCCTGGTACGGGTGGCCGAGAGCAGGGCGTGGAGGTGCCGGTATTCGGTGGCGTGCCGATCGAAATTATGATCTCGGTGGGCAAGGCCCGCCCGCTGGTGGCCGAACTTCTGGAGCTGCAGGAAAATTCCGTGTTGCGTCTGGACAGGCGCGTGGAGGATCCGGTTGAATTGTATATCGGCGACCGCCTGATCGCACGAGGCGAGTTGCATGAGCTCGAAGGGGATGAAGAGGGGCAACTGGCGGTCCGCCTGACAGAGCTTGTCGGGCAGCACCCGATGCCATGAGCAGGCGGGACAAGCGCGCGGCCTTTCTGCTTGCGGCAATGGCGCTGGCGGTTTTCGCCGCAGGCGAGGCGGCTGCACAGGGCATCTCACTGTCCTTCGATTCCGAGGCCTCGCTGACGAAGACCAGCATTCAGCTGCTGATCCTGATCACCGTGCTGTCCATCGTCCCCGGCCTTGCGGTGATGATAACCAGTTTTCCTTTCGTGGTGACGGTGCTTTCCATATTGCGTCAGGCGCTGGGCCTGCAGCAATCGCCGCCGAATATCCTGATCATCAGTCTTGCCCTGTTTCTCACCTATTTCGTGATGGAGCCGGTGTTTCTTGCCGCCTGGGAAAACGGCATCAACCCGCTGTTGCGCGGTGAGATGGAGCTTGAGCCGGCACTTTCCGCAGCACTTGCGCCATTCCGCACCTTCATGGCGGCGCGCACGGATGCGGAGACATTCCTTTCTCTCGCCTCTCTCAGGCAGCCGGGTGTCGATGCTTCGGCGCTTGGGCCCGATGCGCGGCTTTCTCTGCTCATTCCGTCCTTCATGCTGAGCGAGATCGAAAGGGCGTTCCAGATCGGCTTCCTGATCTTCCTGCCCTTCCTGATCATCGATCTGGTCGTTGCGGCAGTCCTGATGTCGATGGGCATGATGATGGTGCCCCCGGCCATCGTCTCCTTGCCGTTCAAGCTGGCCTTCTTCGTGGTCGCGGACGGCTGGATGCTTATCTCCGGCGCCCTGGTTCGAAGCTACTTCTGAGCAGTACTCGCGCAGGCGCCTCTGCCCGCCACCAATCACCGGGCGTGGCCCCCCGTGCGCAAGCTTTTCTCCTTTGACAATGTTGCAAGTTCGAGCGCATCACAACGACAGATAGATGAAGGAAAGGATATGCCGTTGCTGGCGCGCCGGGCCTTTCCGAAAGTTCGAAGGACCTGACTCAAACCGGCCGGGCTGTGAGCGGCGGCCATGGGCCATGCACCGCCGTTTCCCGCCAGGGCCATC
>Ga0256839_1003387_pt1 | contig 16476 bp, 18 predicted proteins | sample 354166metaG_FD_185968 | JGI IMG/M metagenome (GOLD analysis project Ga0256839, IMG submission 185968) | Hydrothermal vent microbial communities from Mid Atlantic Ridge, Atlantic Ocean - 354-166 | ecosystem: Environmental > Aquatic > Marine > Hydrothermal vents | place: Atlantic Ocean: Mid... | reverse complement strand
GAGCGATTCAGTAGAGATGAGAAGTGCTAAGAGACTGAGAATAAAAAGTTTACAAAAAACGCAGGAACACCTGAAAGGTATTGCGAGTATTTTTGGAAGTCTTTTTAACTCAGTACATTAGTGCTTACTGCTTTAGTGAATCGCTCAATTTAGGTTAAAATCATATACATTATGAGTACTCGAATTTTTACGCTGCTTGCTTTTTTTTTATTCCTATCTCCAACAGTTGTTTTAGCACATGTTGGTCATGGCACTTTTGGTGGACATCTTCTTTGGCATTACCTAACTTCTCCACTCCATCTTATTTCTGCAATGGCAGTTTTAGTTATTACAGTTTTTAGTGTACGCTATTGGAGGAAAAGAAGCAGAAAAATTAATTAATGTTCGTATGCATGAATTGTCGATAGCACTTGGCATTGTAAAAATTGCGGAGGATGAACAGCAAAAGGCAAACGCTCAAAAAATTGATCGGATAGAACTTGAAATAGGGGCTTTATCGGGTGTTGAGTTGGAGTCGCTTGATTTTGTTTGGCCTATGGCTGTTAAAGATACGGCTCTTGAAAAAGCAATTTATGAAGTAGATTATATAAAGGGAAAGGCAGAGTGTTTAGAATGTGGGCAGGAGTACCCGATTGAAAATTTATTTGATAGTTGCCCTGTTTGTAAAGGATATTTTAAAGATGTGATAGCAGGAAAAGAACTAAGGGTGAAAGCTTTGGAAGTTTCTTAGATTAAATGGCTCAAGGAATGAGTGAATGAATGAATGGGGCAATGAGTGAATGGGGCAATGAGTGAATGGGGGCAATGATAGAATGATAGAATGATAGAATGATGAGATATTCAATCATTATAAACTTAAAAGGAGATTTAACTTAATAATTAATAATTAACTAAAAAAATATGTGCAGTACTTGTGGGTGCGGAGATGCAAATGGAGAAGTAAAGATTACCATTCCGGGTGAGAAGGAGTCCAATGGGCATCATCATCACGATCATAGTCATGACCACCATCATCATTCTCATGAAAAAACTATTTTAGAAATTGAGCAGGACATTTTAAGCAATAATGATTTGCTGGCTCAGCGAAACCGGGGTTTTTTTGAAGCCAAAAACATTACGGCTTTTAATTTAGTTAGCTCCCCAGGGTCAGGCAAAACTTCTTTATTGGAGGCTACCCTACGAGATTTAAAAGAAGAAATTGAGTTTAGTGTAATTGAAGGTGACCAGCAAACTGCTAATGATGCCGATAGGATTGATGCACTAAAAATACCTGTTGTACAAATTAACACAGGCAAGGGCTGCCATTTAGATAGCGATATGGTGTATAAAGCCTTTAAAAAAATGGAATTGAAAGACAATTCGGTTTTGATGATTGAAAATGTTGGCAATTTGGTTTGCCCTGCTATGTTCGATTTGGGCGAGCAACATAGGGTTGTGATTATAAGTACTACCGAAGGCGATGATAAGCCTATGAAGTATCCGGATATGTTTCATAACTCAGATATATGTATTATTAATAAAATTGATTTGCTTCCCTATGTTTCGTTTGATGTAGAAAAGGCAAAAGACTATGCACGAAGAATAAACCCAAACCTTACTTTTTTTGAACTATCGGCCACAACAGGTGAAGGAGTGGATGCTTGGTATAATTGGTTAAAGCAAACCGTTTCTGCTAAAAATAATATTAAAGCTTAATAGAGGTTCCCCTTAAATAATACAGTATGTGTTTGGCAATACCCGGTAAAATTGAAAGTATTGAAAGTCAATTAGACGACATTTTTAGAGTTGGTAAAGTCTCTTTTGGTGAAATAAAAAAAAGTATAAACCTCTCTATGCTACCTGAGGCAAAAGTGGGCGATTATGTGTTGGTTCATGTGGGCGTTGCTATTAGCATTGTAGATGAAGAGGAGGCTAAAAGAACATTTGATTTGCTTTTACAAATGGGAGAGTTAGATGAAATGAAAGGGGAGGAAAACTTAAACCTAAATTGAGCAGGGTATGTAAACCTAACTCTACCTGCGCATAACAAGTAGCACGGCACTCCACCTTGTAATTTAAAGCCTTGGCGTAGGATTACCAATCTGGCTTATCGCTATCTTTCTTTTTAGTGGCTTTGCGCCTGTTTTGTTGAATGTACTGAACTTCGTTATTCTTCATTGCTTCCAAAATCATTTTGGCTTTTTCTTCGCTAATGTTCATTTCTTTTAGTTTATCCGAAGGGGTTGGCTTGGGTTGTTCCTTTTTTTTCTCTTCCGATTTTTCACCATCCTTCTGCTCTTGCTCTTTCTGCTCTTCTTGCTTATCCTTATCCTTATCCTCATCTTCTTTTCCGTCCTTTTTCTCCTGCTCTTTTTGCTCTTGATCCTTCTGTTCCTGCTCCTTTTGCTCTTGATCTTCTTTCTCTTGTTGCTCTTGATCTTCTTTCTCTTGTTGCTCTTTCTCTTGTTGCTCCTTGTCTTGTTGTTCCTGGTCTTTATTCTGCTCCTGCTCCTGCTGTTCTTTATCTTTATTTTGGTCTTGCTTATCTTGATCCTTGTTCTCCTTGTCTTGGTCTTTTTGATCTTTCTTATCCTGCTCTTGATTTTGCTGGTCTTTCTGTTCTTCTTCTTGCTTTTTGAGTATTTTCTTTAGCAGCTCGTAGTTATACCTGGCATCTTGGTTGGCAGGGTTTTTTCTAAGGGCATTTTTATAATGTTCCAAAGCTGGTTCGTATTGTTTTTTATCAAACATTACTTGCCCAAGTTGTTGCTCTGCAATAGAGGCTATGTTTTTATTGGCCGATTGGGATAACTCTTGGTAATTATTAACTGCGTTAGTGGTATCGTTTAAATTATACAAGGTGTGGGCGTAGTCGAGTAGCACTTCTTCCTCGTTTACGCCTAGTGAGTCTATTAATAATTTATATTTATCGCGAGCCGTTTGAAAGTTGTTGGCTAAATAAGCTTTTTTGGCTTCCTTTTTTGCCTTATTTACTTTGGCTATTTTGTCCAAATCTGTTAATGGGCTAAGTACTAAAAGTATAGCAATAAAAAATTTCATATTTTAATTGTTTTTACAGTGGTTAACACATCAATTAATAAAAGAATAAACGCAGCTAATAAAAAATAGATATACTTATTAGCCGAAACATCTACTACCCGAGCATCGCGCAATTCACCCTCTACTTTGTTAATGGTGTTAATAAGCCTTTCGGTATCATTTACGCGGTCGTTAATTTCAAAATATTTACCGCCTGTGCGAGCCGCTAATTTTTTTAACGATTTATTATTGAGTTTGGTAATTACTTCAGTGCCTGTGTTGTCTTTTAAATAGCCATTTTGGGTTTCTATTCTACTGCCTTTGGCCGTGCCAACACCAAGCGCAAATAATTTCACCCCTCTGTCTTTAATTTCTTCCAAGGCTTTGGAGGTTTCTTCCCCAAAATCTTCTCCATCACTAATGAGTAATATTATTTTGGCTTTACTGTCAATACTGCTTTCCTCTTTGGTGTTGAGCTTATTCAAACTCATAGATAAAGCAGGGCCAAAATCGGTGCCTGCATTAGGTACTAAACCCGAGTGCAATGTTTCTATAAATAGATTAAGTGCAGCTTGGTCGTAAGTAAGTGGGCATTGTACAAAGGCTTCTGACGAAAATATAATGAGTCCAATCCTATCGGAACTAAACTCTTCAATAATTTTACTGAGCTCATATTTTACTTTGGCCAATCTAGTAGGAGGCACATCTGCTGCATTCATCGACTGCGATAAATCGATGGCAATCATTATGTCTTTACCAATTGATTTTATTTCGCGCTTAGAACTGCCAAAACTAGGCCCTAATAAGGAAATAATAAATAAAGAAAAATAAATAAGCCGCAACGCAATTTTGCCAAACACTCCATAAACTGGTGTTTTAAGCGCCTTGCCTATTTTAACTACTCTAAAAATGTATAAAGCATAGGCAATAATAAATAGGCCTATTATTATTAATTCGTAAGTTCCAAAAGGTCGATACCAAATCATTTACTAAAAAATTTGAGGGGCAAATATATTCAATTCTTTGTCTTGCACCTTATTTATTTGTTTGTTGGTAAATAGATTGCAAAAAAAGGTAATTTTCTTATTTTTTATACTTGTTTTCACGCAATCATTGCACATTTGCAACTTGTGTTAAATACAAAGGGGTAATGTTTGAAAAATTAAAGGCTAAGTGGAATGTAAAAAGCAATTTTCAGGTGGTAATGATACTACTTGTTTTTTCGATTACAGGCTCCATTGCCGTACGAATTGCTGGGCCGGTGCTGGGTTTTATAAATGTGCATAAAGAAACGATGAACCCATTTCTATTTTGGCCAATTCGCATTTTAATTATTTTTCCTATTTATCAGTTTATGTTGTTAATAGTGGGCACGTTATTAGGCCAGTTTAAATTTTTCTGGGAGTTTCAGAAAAAAACTGTGGGAAGGATGTTTGGGAAAAAGTAATTGTCAAAGTCTAGCAATTTTCTTTTATTTCTAATTCCAGCCCTTATTTGGGGCTCTACTTGGTTTGCAATTACATTTCAATTAGGAGAGGTTGACCCATTGATATCGGTTAGCTATCGATTTTTTATTGGAGGCACTATTTTGCTAATTTATGCTTTGGTGCGAAAATTACCAATGACGTTTACTTGGAAGCAACACCTTAGGGCTTTGCAACAGGGCATGTTGCTTTTCGGGATTAATTATTGGTTGGTGTATATAAGTGAGCAAACTCTTACGAGTGGTTTGGTGGCTGTAGCTTTTTCATCTATCGTGTTTTTTAACATTGTTTTTGGAGCGTTATTTTTTAAAGCGAGTATCAATAGGCGAGTTGTTTTAGGTGCCTTTCTAGGCTTTTTAGGAACAATTTTAATCTACAACGCTGAGTTTGCTTCTTTTCAATCATCGCCTGAGTATTTAATAGCGGTTGCATTTGCATTAGGCTCCGTGATAATTGCTTCTTTAGGAAATATTACCTCAGCTATTAATCAAAACAATGGGATGCCAGTCATTCAAACAGTTGCTTACGGAATGATTTATGGAGCCATAAGTATGGGATGTATTGCACTAGTACTAGGCAAACCTTTCACCATTGATACATCCTTTACTTACCTGGCATCTCTCGCTTACCTCTCGATTTTTGGTTCCATTATTGCCTTTACCTCTTACCTTACATTAATCGGGCGAATTGGTGCGGACAAAGCCGCTTATACCATTGTGTTTGTGCCCATTATTGCCATTATTATATCTGCAATTTTTGAGGATTACCCACTGGATATTTATACCATTTTAGGGATGATGCTAATTGTGGTGGCTAATGTGGTGGCTCTATTTAAAAAGGTATAGTGTTTGAAGCTCGAAGCAGGAGAAGTTGGAAGACGGAAGTTTTAGTCTTACTCCCGCCTTCTGACTCCCGTCTTCTCACTTTCATCCACCTATTTTGAGTTAATTTTTCTTGAATCCGCCAGTTTTACGGCTTCGTAGGCATTCACAATGCCGCCAGATACTGAAAGCGCTGAAAAATCAATCATTTCATCTTTGGTTCCTGGCTTAATTACTTTTAGTCCGTCAAAAGTTCTTACCGATTTCATTAATATTTCTTTTACATCAACTGGTGTTAGCTCCGGAAAGTAGCTGAGTAATAAAGCTGCTACACCCGCAGTTACTGGAGAAGCCATAGAAGTGCCTTGTGCATTTTTATATTCGTTGTCAGGAGCCGTGGAATATATTTGTACCCCAGGCGCAAAAAGATCTACATTTACTTTGCCGTAATTACTAAACGAAGCAGCTAATTTATCTCCTTCGCCCCAACTAGAGGCACCTACTTCAATCCAGTTGCTGGCTACTTTTTTCTTGCCAAGATTCTTGGTTGGGTAATTATTTTCAACATCTGTATCTTCGCCAGAATTACCAGCTGCGTGTACTAATAAAACACCTTTGCTTTCCGCATATTTAATGGCATTATCAACATACGATTTATTGGGCGAAAAAGCTTTGCCAAAGCTCATATTAATTACTTGAGCTCCATTATCAACCGCATATCGAATGGCGTTGGCCACATCTTTGTCTCTTTCATCGCCATCGGGTACGGCACGTATTGCCATAATTTGAACATTATCAGCCACACCATCTATGCCAATGCCATTGCCACGTTTAGCACCAATAATGCCTGCTACGTGTGTTCCATGAAAATTATCAGTACCCGTGCCAATAACATCGCTATTTCCATAGCCTACTTCTTTTAAGTTGGTTGGGTCGTCACCCACAATTTCTCTTGTATTATAGGTTAGGCTATACGAGAAATTTTTTTGGTTACCAAAATGCTCAAGAGCTCCGTCTAAACTTTCGGCTACTTCTTCCATAGGGGTGCCTCCTGTTCTTGGCAGTAGCCAATTCATAAAACCAGTAGCAGCTTTAACTACTTCATCCTCTGATTGTACACCAGCAACAGCCTCAGTGCTAAGGGTATCCACATCTAAATAGGCCGTTAATAATTTGTTATAGCGTAATATTGAAGAATGCAAACTGTCGTAAAAAGCATATTGGGTTTGTGCTTTTTCAGCATCAGCTAAATAAGCATCTCTCACTTTAACCCAGTATAAATAGTCTGCTTTTTTAGATTCCTTTTTGTTTTCATAAGTAGGTTTTAATCGAATATACTCACGAGTAACCTCGTACGAATCAGAACCTACATTTTTGCCGTCTTTACCACCAATAAAGTTCCATCCGTGTACATCATCAACAAAGCCGTTATTATCATCATCAATGCCATTGCCTGCAATTTCACCTGTGTTTGTCCAAGCTACCTCTTTTAAGTCTTCGTGGTCAATATCGATGCCTGAATCAATTACTGCCACAATTACAGTTTTCGATTCTCTTCCTTTGAGGTATTCGTAGGCTTTTTCGGTACTTACACCGTTGGCCTGGTTTTCTTGGGCATCTTGGTTAAACCAGTTTTCTGCTAGGCTGTCTTGTGCCATAGCGTTGGTAGCCATAAAAAGCAGAGCTGATGCAAATAGACATGCAAATTTTAGTTTCATTTTTTTATTAATTTATTCGTTGGTATTTTTAATAAGTGGCAATGGTAAATATTTTTACTGAGCCAACCATATAATTTTATGTGAATGGTGTGGGATAATATATAAAAACTTGAGCTTGGGATAAGGAATAGGCATCAGAAAATAAACCTTTTAAAATTTCTGGGAGTAATAATTTCTGTTGTAGCGTTTGGGTAAATATTGGTAAATGCTTTGGTAATTTTAGCGTTACTGCGAGCCGTCCATTTTATTTCAAAAGCTGCCAGCTTTTTTTTGTCTAATTCAATTAAATCCACTTCGTGTTGGTTGTAGTTACGCCAAAAATAGTTTTTAATAGATGGCCTAAGCCACGTATTCATCTTTATGCGCTCACTAATCATAAAGTTTTCAAATAAAGCTCCTTGATCTGTTCTAACAGAGAGGTCATTAAAATCTTCGATAATTGCATTTCTAATACCATTATCCCAAAATAGTATTTTACTCATTTTGCTCACTTCTTTTCTGTGATTAGTGGAGTAAGATTTTAAGCGGTATATCACAAAAGATTTTTCCAATAAATCAATGTAGTTTTCAACAGTCTCTGATTTTACTTTAAGCTTGTTGGCAAGCTCATGAATCGAAACCTCTGAACCTATTTGGTAGGCAAGTAATTTTAATAATTTATCTAATAACTCTGGCTTTCGAATATCTTTCCAAATCAATACATCTTTATAGAGGTATTGTTGGGTTAAGTTTTTAAGTAGCATTTCTGCCATATTCTTTTTAAGACTTAATTCAGGGTAAGTGCCAAATACTAAATGAAAGGGCAATTCTTGTTCCAACTCAAATGCCGATTTTGTAGGATAAAGTTCGGCTAACGTAAACGGGTATAGGTTAAAAAGAAAATACCTTCCGGTCATGGGTTCAAAAATAGTATCAGATATTTCGAGGGTAGATGAGCCTGTAGCCAATATTTGCACATCTTTAAAATTATCTACTAATAGCTTTAGCAACAGGCCGGCATTGGCTATTCGCTGAATTTCATCAATTATCACCACATCATAATCGCCTACAATCCCCTTTAAGTCTTGAATGCTTGGGTTGGTTAATCGAGTTCGTGTTATGTTTTCATCGGCATTTAACCAAAGTGTATTGCCAAATTTATGGCTAATTGAAGCTAAAAGAGTTGTTTTTCCTACTTGGCGCGCTCCTGTTATTATTAGTGCCTTGCCTTTAAAAAGCCATTTTGTTATTTCAGAAGTAATTATTCTGTTATACTCTTTCATGCCTTAAAACTAGTAAATTTTCCGTTATGATGGAAATATTACTAGTAAATTTTCCGTTATGATGGAAGTATTACTAGTAAATTTTCCGTTAGGTATTAAACAATTGCGTTTTGAATTATACAGGCTAGGTTTATTTTTTATTTGATTTTTGACAATTGTGATTTTTAAAAACATTGAGTCCACTCCGAAAACAGACAATTTTCACAAAAAGAGTTATTTTGGATGAAATTTTCATTTTTCGAGATTCGATGATGCCTGATTATCAGCTAATTGAGGGAAATGAAAAGGTCGCCAAAAGAGACTTTTTTGGTTTTGTCTGTTTTCGGAGTGGACTCAACATTTACTTTATGAACAGACCCTACTTATATTTGTGCCAATGAAGTTAGTAGAAACCCACGCCCATATTTACCTTAAGGAGTTTGCTTCGGATTTAGGCGAAATTATTGACAAGGCAAAGGAGGCAGGAGTTGAGCGTATTTATATGCCCAATGTAGATCATACCACCATAGATGATATGTTAGAGGTAGCCAATAAATACCCCGATTATTGCATACCTATGATGGGCTTGCACCCTTGTTCGGTTACTAAAAATTTTGAAAAAGACCTTTACGAAGTAGAAGAATATCTTAAAAAGGGCGATTTTGTGGCAGTGGGTGAAATAGGCACGGATTTATATTGGGATAAAACATTTTGGCCCGAACAGCAGGAGGCATTTAAAATTCAAGCGGACTTTGCCAAGCAATTTAACTTGCCTCTCGTTATCCATTGTAGAGAAACTATTGATGAAACCATTACTTTGGTAAAGGAGACGAATCGCACTATGGGTGTGTTTCATTGTTTTACGGGTACACTTAAGCAAGCCAATGAAATTATTGCCCAAGGCTTTAACATTGGCTTGGGCGGTGTAGCTACTTTTAAAAACGGTGGGCTTGCCCCTGTAATAGAAGGCGTTGACTTGCAGGAAATTGTAGTAGAAACAGATAGCCCTTATTTAGCTCCTGTGCCTCATCGAGGTAAAAGAAATGAGCCCTCATACATTAAGCTAGTGGCGGAAAAAATAGCCAGTATAAAAGGAATGGCAGTTGAGCAAGTAGCAGAAGTTACTTCTCAAAATGCTTATAAACTCTTTCAATATGCAAAATAAAGGATACAAACGAATGGAACTGGACATTGCCAGCCCCAATCCGCCAAAAGCCAATATATTATTAATTTATACGGGCGGAACCTTTGGAATGGAGAGTTCGGCTGATGGCTCCTTGGTACCATTTGATTTTAGTAAGGTAATCGAGCGTATTCCAGTTATAAAAACGTTTGACTTGCATATTACAGTGGTGGCATTTGATAACCCTATTGATTCCTCAGACATAAATCCTGATTATTGGAACATATTAACAGAAATTATTTGGCAAGAAGCTAAAACCCATGATGGGTTCGTAATTTTGCATGGCACAGATACCATGGCTTATACCTCTTCGGCATTAAGTTATGCACTCAATGGCCTCCATAAGCCTGTAATTATTACAGGCGCTCAATTGCCCGTAAGCGTACCACGTACAGATGCACGCGAAAACCTGATTACCTCGTTAGAAATAGCCTCAGCAAAAAATAAAGTAGGAAAGCCCATTGTGCCAGAAGTCTGTGTTTTCTTTAATCATTACTTAATAAGAGGCAATAGAGCACAAAAAGTACAAAGCAGTAAATTCGATGCGTTTCGATCTGAAAATTATCCGCCTTTGGCTGAAGCTGGAATTGAAATAAAATACAATTATGCGCATATATTAAGTACAAAAGGTATGGAGCATTCGCATAGTTTGAGTTGGAATACCGATGTGGCCGTATTAAAAATATTTCCTGGCATTACCCAAACGGTAGTAGATTCTATATTAATGAACCCTAGCATAAAAGGAATTGTTCTGGAAACTTTTGGAGCAGGTAATGCTATGACAGCCACATGGTTTATCAACTCCTTAGAGAAAGCGGTACAAAGAGAAGTGGTAATTATAAATGTTTCGCAGTGCCTGGGAGGTGAAGTAAGGCAAGGAATGTATGCTACCAGTAAACTACTTCAAAAAGTAGGTGTACTCAGTGGTTCTGATATAACGATGGAAGCAGCAATTACCAAACTGATGTTTGTTCTTGGACAACAAAAATCTTTTAAAAGTACAATTAAACAAATGTTAACACCTATTTGTGGAGAACTTAGCTAATCAAACTAGGAATGGCTTCATTTATTTCAAACATAAATTTGCATAAAGCTATTTTTTAATATTTATTTGTGCGCTATCCCGATAAGTATTTGGGCAGAAAACGATATTTAGGAGAGGTGGCCGAGTGGTCGAAGGCGCACGCTTGGAAAGCGTGTGTACCCCACAAGGGTACCGGGGGTTCGAATCCCTTCCTCTCCGCGCATGAAATTGAATAAATTAAACTATTTTTATAAACGCAAAACATACCTATTTTAATAATTAAATTATGAAACGAATATTTGCTTTCTTAATGTTGTTAGGGTTTTTAACCCTTGGAAATTCTTGGACTGCTGCAGCTCAAGAGGAAATGACTACCGAAGATGCTACCGAAGCTGTTGACAGCTCCGCTGTAGCCGAAGAAGATTCTACTGCTGTTGAAGAGCCTGCTCCTGCAGAGGTAGCTCCTGCCCCCGTAGTGGAAGAAGTTGAAATGGTTGAAGAAGAGCCAGGATTTCACCAACAAGTAAAAACAAAATTTATTGAAGGTGGATGGGAGTTTATGGGTGCTGTGCTTTTATGTTTAATCTTAGGATTATCTATTGCAATCGAACGTATCATTACCTTAAACTTAGCAACTACTAATACTGATAAACTATTAGCTAACCTTGAAAAAGCATTAACCGAAGAAGGTGTTGAAGCTGCCAAAGAAGTTACTAAAAACACAAAAGGGCCTATCGCATCAATCTTTACACAAGGATTAATGAGATTGGATGAAGGCATTGAAATGGTTGAAAAATCAATTATTTCTTATGGGTCTGTTGAAATGGGTCGTTTAGAAAAAGGACTTGTTTGGGTATCATTATTTATCTCATTGGCTCCTATGTTAGGGTTTATGGGTACAGTAATTGGTATGATTGGTGCTTTTGATGCCATTCAGGCAGCAGGAGATATTTCTCCAACAGTTGTGGCTGGTGGTATTAAAGTAGCTCTTTTAACAACAGTTGCCGGTCTTATTGTAGGGGTTATTCTTCAAGTATTTTACAACTACTTAGTATCTAAAATTGATTCGTTGGTAAATACAATGGAAGATTCTTCCATCTCATTTGTAGATCTTTTGGTTCATTACAACCAAACTAAAAAATAATTTACACCTTAATATTATAAAGATATGGAAGGATTTATTGCAAATTATGGACTTTACTTGGCATACATACTTACGATAGTAGGTGTTGTTTTAGCCATAGTAATGCCATTAATAAAATCGTTAGATGAGCCCAAACAATTAGTGGGTACGGCCATTGGTGTAGGTATTTTACTAGTTATTTATGGCATTGGATATTTAATTTCAGGTTCTGAAGTTACTGCTCGATACATAGAGTCAGGTGTTGAAACAGAAGGCTTATCTAAAATGATAGGCGGTATGCTTACAATGGTGTACTTAATGTTAGGAATAGCAGTAATAGGCATTGTATATACTGAATTGAATAAAGCAATTAAATAAGAAGAATATGGCAAAAGGTAGAAGAGAAATGAGGGGAATTGATTCCAGCTCAATGGCGGATATCGCTTTCTTATTGCTGATATTCTTTTTGGTAACAACCACTATTGCCAACGATAAAGGGTTAACACTAAAATTACCTCCTAATCCTGATGATATAGAGGATGTCGAGATTAAATTTAAGGAAAAGAACATTTTTAAAATAATGATTAATTCTTCGGATAAATTATTAGTTGAAAATGAAGGATTGGACGACCCTAAAAAAATTAGGCAAATGGTAATAGACCACGTGTTAAATCGTGGGGCTAACCCTAATTTATCAGAAAGCCCTGATAAAGCAATTGTTTCAATCAAGGCAAACCGTGGTACCAGTTATAAAATGTTTATTGCAGTATATAACGAAGCTCAAGGAGCCTATTACGATATATATGCCGAACGTGCCGGTGTAAGTAATACACGTTGGAGAGAAATAGCTTCGGATTTAGGAAACCCTGAAAACAAGGCTACTTACCTTAAAGCAAGGGAAGGTATTCCTATGGCAATATCTATTGCAGAACCTAATAAGTAAGAAAAGATGGCAAAATTTACGAAAAAATCGAAAACAAACCAGGAAATTCCTACTGCGGCACTGCCGGATATCATTTTTATGTTATTATTCTTTTTTATGGTAACTACTGTAATGAGAGAGAATACGATAAATGTGAAACAGAAAATGCCGGATGCAACTGAACTCAGGAAATTACAGCGTAAATCGTTGGTAAGCTATTTATACATTGGCGAACCTAAAAATACGGTACTCTATGGTGATGAGCCAAAGATTCAAACAAACGATGTTTTTATCGAACTTAAAGATATTACCCTTTGGGTATCTAAAGAAAAAGATAAATTATCTGAAAACGAAAGAGACCAAATTACCATTGCGTTTAAATCTGATGAAGAAGTTAAGATGGGTTTAATCTCAGACATTGAGATGAAACTTAGAAAAGCTAATGCGTTGAAAGTAATGTTCTATGTTCGGCAAATATCAGAAATGTAGCACAAATAGTTTTTTATAATACAAGGGTCTTTCTAATTTAGAAAGACCTTTTTTATTACAGCCTATGATTAACGACAAAAAAGTAATTAGAGCTTGGAGTATGTACGATTGGGCAAACTCTGTGTACTCTTTAGTAATTATTTCTTCTATTTTTCCTGTGTATTACGAAAGTGTAACGCGCATAGGCGATAGTGATTTGGTCTCCTTTTTTGGGTTTAAAATAATTAACACAGTGTTGTATTCCTACGCATTGTCTTTTTCGTTTTTAGTGGTGGCTTTTATGCTTCCGTTGTTAACAGGCATTGCAGATTATAGTGGTAAGCGTATGTTTTTTATGAAAACATTTGTGTACTTAGGTAGTTTTTCCTGCATGGGACTTTTCTTTTTTGATGGCAGCAATATAGAATATGGCATTCTTTTGGCCATTATTGCAAGCACCTCCTTTTCAGGAAGCCTTGTTTTTTACAACTCATACTTACCGCAAATTGCTTCTTTAGATCGAATGGATGCCGTTAGTGCGAAAGGGTTTTCGTACGGGTATGCAGGTAGTGTTATCCTTTTGGTTATTTGTTTAATAATAATTCAAATGCCCGAGTTATTTGGCATTGCTCCCGGAGGCAGGGCTGCACAAATTTCATTTGTACTGGTTGGTTTGTGGTGGCTAGGCTTTGCACAAATAACCTTTAATAAAATGCCTGTTGATATTGTTGGTAGTACAAAAAAATCTAACATGCTATTAAATGGTTATAAAGAAATTCGTAAGGTGTGGGTATTACTGCAAGAGTTACCAGTAACACGAAAGTTTCTTGTGTCTTTCTTTTTTTATAATACCGGAGTTCAAACAGTTATGTATATGGCGGCTCAATTTGGGAGTAAAGCATTAAATTTAGAAGGTGGAGAACTTATTTTAACCATTCTTATTATAAATGTGGTGGCCATTGTGGGGGCTTATTTATTTGCTAAACTCTCTATTTTTAAAGGTAACAAATTCTCCATTGCCAGTATGCTTATAATTTGGGTGCTAATTTGTGTTGCCGCATTTTTAGTTACCTCAAAAATGCAATTCTTTATTTTGGCTTTTGTGGTAGGCCTTGTAATGGGAGGCATCCAAGCGCTTTCAAGAGCAACCTATTCTAAACTTATTCCAGCAACCACATCTGACTATGCTTCTTTCTTTAGTTTTTACGATGTAACCTACAACGTTTCTATAGTGGTAGGCACATTTGCTTATGGATACATTGAGTACTTAACAGGCAGTATGCGAAACAGCTCATTGGCATTAGGCATCTTCTTTTTTATAGGGTTAGCCATTTTGCTAACCCTTAAACTACCAGCAAGTGCCTTAGGCACAACAGCTACTCGTAACGTAAATGCTTAACAGAGTCACCAGAATCTCTTAGTTCAATAAGAGACTCAATGCCTATATCTAAGTGGTGGTTTACATAACTTTTGGTTACAGAATTATCACTTTTATCGGTTTTTACACCACTAGGAATCATAGGGTTGTCACTTACTAGCAATAAAGCACCTCTAGGAATTTCGTTTTTAAACCCCACCGTAAAAATGGTAGCGGTTTCCATATCTATGCCCATTGCCCGTGCTTGACGTAGGCGTTTTTTAAACCCTTTGTCGTGCTCCCAAACTCTGCGGTTAGTAGTAAACACCACCCCCGACCAATAATCTTGCCCTCTATTTTTAATTACCGAAGAAACGGCACGCTGTAAGTTAAAAGAGGGGAGTGCAGGTACTTCTGGTGGCAGGTAATCATTACTTGTACCTTCGCCTCTAATGGCCGCAATGGGTAAAATATAATCTCCTAAGGCAGTTTTTTTCTTCAAACCCCCACACTTTCCTAAAAATAATACGGCTTTGGGCATAATGGCTGAAAGTAAATCCATTACAGTTGCTGCCATAGCACTGCCCATACCAAAATTAATAATGGTGATATTATTAGCAGTAACAGTTTGCATAGGTTTGTCCTCCCCAATCATTTCAACTCCATATTTTTCTGCAAACATTGTTAAGTAATTTTTAAAATTTGTGAGTAAAATGTACTCACCAAACTGATCTAACTCAGTTCCGGTATATCTTGGAAGCCAATTTTCGACAATGCCTTGTTTTGTTATCATAATATCAATTTAAGTAACTGCAAAAATACTATCAAAATAATTGTGTTGCATATTTGCCTTATGCAAAAATTAAACTTTCCTACGTATCCGTTTAAAATAAGTCGCAGAGAAGAGGGCGATTTCATTTTCGATATTATACGAAAGAAAGTAATTTTGCTAACCCCCGAAGAGTGGGTAAGGCAGCATATAATTCACTACCTGCATAAAGATTTAGGGTATCCTAAAGGTTTAATAAGAGTAGAATCAGGCGTAAAATATAATACCCGAGTAAAACGCTCAGATGTAGTTATTTATAATAACTCGGGTGCTCCTGCTATGTTAATTGAGTGCAAGGCTCCCAATGTTAAAATTAATCAATCAACGCTTGAACAGGTGGCTATGTACAACCGTACTTTAAATGCTTCGGTTATTATACTTACCAATGGGTTAGTGCACTATACGTTTAGGATTAGTAAGAAAGACAAATTAGAAAATTTGGATAAAATACCAAATTACAAGGAGTGAGTTCAGATGCCCCATTTTCAGGGAGTTGTAATTTCACTGTTTATGGTGTTTTTTAAGAGCTCTTTTAATACCAAATTTGTGCAATGAGAATACTATTATCTATAGCACTATTATTAGCATTCAATCTATTGAGCTTTTCTCAACATACATCAATAAATACAAATACCATGGTAGCAAAAACCAGTCCAATTCAATTACAAATGCCCTCAATTGTAGGCCCTAATCTATACGAGTTATACACAGATGCGGGACTCTGCATAACGCATGTATATGTAAATGGAGTTGAAAGGGAATTAAGAAATGCTGAAGGCTATGGAATGACCTCTATAAACGGACATTCATTTAGCGGCTCTGTAGGTTATTATAATAAAATAATTTTAAATGCCTATATGCACAAGGGCAATAATGAAATACAAATTGTTTTTGCCCCTTCGTCAATAATTGCAGAAGCAATTGATAAGGGTGTTCAACCTCTTTTTATAGAAAATATTTTTGCGCGAGCTCTTATTGTAAAAGGTGCTTTAACAAAAAGTAGTTTAGGTATTTCAACAGAAGAAATTGACAAATTATTAACCATAAATCAGCCAGAAGTTGAGGTGCTTGAAGATAAACTTGTAAAAAATATTTCGGAAAAAGATATAAATAAACCTATAAAAATGACTTTTGCCATTAATGTGCCTGAAAACGAAATGGAGCATCTTGGTCAATTGCAATATTGCGCAGGTGACACTAACACTTCGGGAAATTTTACAGCAAATCTATTATTAAATGGCACACCAATATTATACATCGAAAACAATACAAGCACTATAATGGAGCC
>Ga0256839_1003386_pt1 | contig 16478 bp, 15 predicted proteins | sample 354166metaG_FD_185968 | JGI IMG/M metagenome (GOLD analysis project Ga0256839, IMG submission 185968) | Hydrothermal vent microbial communities from Mid Atlantic Ridge, Atlantic Ocean - 354-166 | ecosystem: Environmental > Aquatic > Marine > Hydrothermal vents | place: Atlantic Ocean: Mid... | reverse complement strand
GGCCATCAAATAGCCTTGCATGATATTGGGCCCACGCACATAAAGCCGCCCGCCGCTTTCCAGGCCCTCAACCGGCTCAAGGCGGGTTTCAACCCCCGGCAAAACCTTGCCAACAGTGCCGGGGCGAATATCCCCCGGCTGATTGACCGCCAGAACCGGGGCCGATTCGGTCACCCCATAGCCCTCCAGAACATTGAACCCGAACTTGCTCTTGGCCATGGCGCGGGTTTCATCGCGCACCCGCTCCGCCCCGCAAACCGCATAGCGCACGCTCGCCAAGGCCCCTTGCCGTGCGGTTTTCATATAGCGATGCAAAAATGTATCCGTGGCAAATAAAATAGTGGCTCTGGTTCGTCGCACCAATTCCGGTATCAGCTTTACATGCAGGGGCGAAGGATAGGGTACCACCGGATGGCCGCCAAATAAGGGATAAATCGTGCCCCCGGTAATGCCGAAGGAATGAAACACCGGCAATGGATTAAAGAATATATCCGTTGGCTCCAAATGAATATGGGCAATGATCTGTTCGACATTGGACAGAATATTTTGATGCGACAGCACCACCCCCTTGGGCGTGCCTTCCGTGCCTGATGTAAAAAGAATGACCGCCGGATCTTTTGGCGAAGGCGGGCGATAGAATAAAAATGGCAAGATTGGCCCGGCCGCCGCACGCAGCTTATCCAGCGGGGTCAGCCTTTCGCGCAAATCTTCCAGATAGACAATTCTGGCATGGCTGGATAGCGCCTCAATCAAATCACCAAGATCAGCCATTTCGATAAATTTTCGGGCGGTTAAAATGGTAGAAATTTGCGCGGTGCTAATCGCTGAGGTGAGATTTTTCTCGCCTGCCGTAAAATTCAGCATGGCCGGCACGCGGGCAATGGATTGCAAAGCAAAAAAGGTAACAATGGCACCCGCGCTTGTGGGCAGTAACACCCCGACATTTTCCTTGCGGCTGGTAAATTTGGCAATCGCACTGCCAAGGGCAAAGCCACCGCGAACCAGATCCAGATAGGTCAGGTCCTTATTTTCCGGATCGATGATGGCCCGCGTTTGGGCCCCATATTTCGACTTGGCTGCCAATAATCGGGCGAAAATAGTTGAATTGGCGCGGGCCCGCAACCGGCGCTGGCTGCGTTTGGCACGGGCGAGGCGCCGCTCTTCGGCGGCCTTGGCTTCCTTTTGCTCCGCCTGCAAGGCCAGATCTTCTGCGTCAGGCGTTTGACTATCCTTGTTCATAAAATTCCTCTCCTGCGCCTATATCCTTTCGGCCGTGGAAATGGCCGGATTTTTGTTTTGCGCACCCTATTTCAAGAACCTGCCCCTTATAATGCGTGGGATAAGCCCGCCCGACAAAGGCAGCAATATTTCTACCTATGTTAGCCAAGTGTAAGGATTCATCAATTCTTTTGCGGCGAAATCGAAACCATAGGGGCAAAATAGTCCTTTTACTGTTCTTTGCGAACAGGCTTAGAGTGTAAAGCTTACAGAATTTCGCTTATAGCACTTCGAAGAAAGTCGGATTTCAGCACGCTCGGTCTGGCGCCGGTTTTCGGACACGATGTGCGCAAAACAAAGACTTAGAGCCCGGTTTTGATTGGTATCAAAACCGGATAGGTTCTAATGGGACGAGCAAGGAGCCTTGGGAAACCCCATGCGAAAGACCGAACACCCCCTTCCCCGCCGCCAAAGACGGCGCAAATCCGGCCCCGGACCGCTCATCATGGCCTGGGTCGGGCTATTCTTGGCCATTATCGCCGGCGGCTTGTTTTTTATTCTCACCCCGCCACAGAAAAACCAAGAAGATGTTTTGGTGCTGAGCATTGATAATGCCCCGGAACAATTCGCCCCGGTGGACTGGGCCAATCAGGCCTCGGCACAAACAACCATAAATGACATGGACGCGACATCCATAAAAACTGCCAATGCCAATGAAACCACCAATGCGGCGACGGCCCAGCCCTCACCAGACGACACCGGCGCTGACACAAACAGGCCACAGGAAGAAATTTTACCGTCCGGAGCACGGCTCATTACCCTGCCCACGGGCGAGCAGCAAGAAAATACCATGACCGATGATATGGCCGATGTTCTTGAGGAACTGGGCGATGGTGCCGTTGTCATTCGAATGAGTGATGGCACTATAGCCCCTGATGGAAACAACAAAACCAAACCAGACAAGCTGGTGCAAAAAATTATCTCGCAACCTCCCGGCGCTTTGGAGCGCGGTTTTGATGGTCTTGGCGAATATGGACCAACGCCGAAAATTGCCAGTGACGGACGCCATCCCTCGCGCCATTATGCCCGCAAATTTTCTGCCCCTGCCGACACCCCGAAAATTGCGATCATCATTGCCGGACTTGGCCTTGATTCGGCCCTCACGGATGCTGCGATTGCCTTGCCCCCCGAGGTCACCCTTGCCTTTGCGCCCTATGCCAAAAATCTGCCGGCCAAAGCAGCCCGCGCCCGCGCCCGGGGTCATGAATTATTGGTGGAATTACCAATGGAAGCAGCCGGTCTTGGCCCCGAGCAATTGGGGCCGGCGGCGCTGACCACTTTTCACAGTCAGGCCGATAATCGCAAGCGTCTTGATTGGGTTTTGAGCCGCTTTCAGGGATTTTACGGGGTCACCAATTATTTGGGCGGTAGTTTTTCTTCTGACCAGACCGCCATCACCCCGGTTCTCTTCGCCCTGAAAAGCTCCGGTCTGGCCTATATTGACGATACCGGTCTGGCTCGCGGCGCGGCCCAATCCATGTCCGCCAGCTATGGCAGTGTTGACTTTCTCCTGACCCCCCAATCGGCTGACTTTACCGGCATGCTGGAACAAATCGAGCAACGCGCCCTTGCCAAAACCCGGGTCACCATAAAAGTCTATGCGACCCCGGCCAGCCTGCAACAATTACAGATCTGGATAGACGGGTTTGAAGAAAAGGGTATTGTCCTTGCTCCCGCTTCGGCGCTGGTGAATAATCTGTAGTTTTTGCGAGGGACCTTTCGGTGGATTTATCCCAATATCGCCCCAATGTCGGGGTTTGCCTGTTCAACCAAAAAGGCCAACTCTGGCTGGGTCGGCGCATCGGTGTTCTGGTCGACCCGTCCCAACCGGGGGAGGTTTTTGGCTGGCAATGCCCGCAAGGGGGTATCGACAAAGGGGAAGCCCCGGAAGACGCGGCCCGGCGTGAATTATTTGAAGAAACCGGTGTGCGCTCGGCCAAGCTGGTCACCATCACGCCCGGCTGGCTGACCTATCAATTTCCGGAAAACTACAAAAAGAAAAACTGGAAAGGCCAGCGCCAGAAATGGGCTGCCATGTTGTTTACCGGCAAGGATAGCGAGATTGATCTTGAAGCCCATGGGGCGATAGAATTTTCCGACTGGCGCTGGGCTGATCTGGAAGAAAGTCTTGATCTCATCGTCCCGTTCAAACGCGAAGTTTACGCCGAAGTGGTGCGCGCCTTTTTACCCTTACGGGATTTTCTGCGCGAGCAAGGCTGATGGATTTACAAAAGCGCCTGCTCTATCGCGATGGATTGATTCTGGTGGTCGACAAGCCGGCGGGAATCAACGTCCATAAAGGCCCCAAAGGCGGCCCGGCGCTGGAAGATTATTTTGATCAATTACAATTCGGTCTGCCGCGCAAACCGGCGCTTGCCCATCGCCTCGACAAGGACACATCCGGTTGTCTTGCCCTTGGCCGCCATCCCAAGGCCTTGCGCAGGCTGGGCAGGATATTTGCGCAAGGCCAGGCGCAAAAAACCTATTGGGCGATTTGCAAGGGCGTTCCGGAACACGCCCAGGGCCTGATTGATCTGCCGCTCTACAAGGATAAGACAGGACGCGTCCACAAAATGCGAACCGGCGACCACCCGCGCGCAAACCCCGCACAAACCGAATGGAAATTACTGGCCCGAAAAAACGGACTTTCTTTTGTGGAATGCCAACCCCTGACCGGGCGCACCCATCAAATTCGCGTTCATCTTGCTTTACTCGGCCTGCCCATTCTTGGGGATACGCTTTATGGGGCGGCCAGTGACAGCCCGATGATGCTCCATGCCAGAAGCCTGACCCTGCCTCTATCAAAAAACAAACCACCGGTGGAAGCTGTCGCCGAGCCGCCCGACGAAATGGCAAAACTGCTGGCGCAGTTTAATTAGAGCCTATTTTCGTTTTGATGGAATCAAAACCGGGCTCTAATAGGCAGCCAATGCGTCCACGGCTCTTTGGGCAGCGATGATCGCCGCGGGCGTATCGGCAAGTTTCAGGCTGGTTTCTGCGCGCTCTTTGGCATGGGCCAGAGCCTCGCCTTTCAGCTCTGCTTCCGGCAAGGCAAATTCTGCCAATACGGTCAGGCCATCGGCGGTGATTTCCGCAAAACCGCCAGAGACATAGATGCGTTGCTCATCGCTGCCATTAATGACAACCAGCACCCCTGAATCCACCGAAGTCATCAAGGGCGTGTGATTGGCCAGCACACCGAAATCCCCGTCGGCACCGGGAATATTGACCTGATCGACCTCACCGGAGAAAAATTCCGATGCCGGAGATACAAGGTGGAACATCAATTTGGCCATGGGCTATTCTCCTTAAAGCAGCAGATTTACGCCGCTTCCGCCGCCAGTTTCTCGGCCTTGGCAATGGCTTCATCCATGGTCCCAACCATATAAAAGGCAGCTTCCGGCAGATGGTCATAATCGCCAGCGACCAGCCCCTTAAAGCCGGCAATAGTGGCTTCCAGCGGCACCTGAATGCCGGGCGAACCGGTAAACACTTCGGCCACATCAAAGGGCTGCGACAAGAAGCGCTCCACCTTGCGGGCGCGGGCCACGACCAGCTTGTCTTCTTCCGACAGCTCATCCATGCCGAGAATGGCGATAATATCCTGCAGGGCCTTGTAGCGCTGCAAAATATTCTGCACATCGCGGGCAACCTGATAATGCTCTTCGCCGATGACACGCGGGTCAAGAATACGCGAGGTCGAATCGAGCGGGTCCACCGCCGGATAGATCCCTTTTTCCGCAATGGCGCGATTCAAAACCGTGGTCGCATCAAGGTGGGCAAAGGAAGTTGCTGGCGCGGGGTCGGTCAAATCGTCGGCCGGCACATAAATCGCCTGCACCGAAGTAATCGAGCCTTTGGTGGTTGTGGTAATGCGCTCTTGCAGGGCGCCCATATCGGTTGCCAAAGTTGGCTGATAGCCCACCGCCGAAGGAATACGGCCAAGCAGCGCCGACACTTCCGAACCGGCCTGTGTAAAGCGGAAAATATTGTCCACAAAGAACAACACGTCCTGACCCTGATCACGGAAATGCTCTGCCACCGTCAGACCGGTCAGCGCCACACGGGCGCGGGCGCCAGGAGGCTCGTTCATCTGGCCGTAAACCAGTGCCGCCTTGGAGCCGGTGGCATCGCCGCCATGCTCTTTGGGGTCCACATTCACTTTGGATTCGATCATTTCCCAATACAGGTCATTGCCTTCGCGGGTGCGCTCGCCAACCCCGGCAAACACCGAATAGCCGCCATGGGTTTTGGCGATATTGTTGATCAGCTCCATAATCAGAACGGTTTTGCCAACACCGGCACCGCCAAACAGACCAATCTTGCCGCCTTTGGCATAGGGACACAAAAGATCAACCACTTTAATGCCGGTAATCAGCACTTCCGATTCTGTTGATTGCTCTACAAAAGGAGGCGCCGCCTGGTGAATACCGCGTTTGGCATCATGGGGGATCGGGCCAACTTCATCCACCGGCTCGCCGATAACATTCATGATCCGGCCCAAAGTGCCCTCGCCGACCGGCACCATAATCGGCTCGCCCGTATCGATCACTTCCTGACCGCGCACCAGACCCTCACTTGAGTCCATGGCGATAGTGCGCACCGTGTTCTCACCCAGATGCTGGGCGACTTCCAGAACCAGACGGTTGCCGTGATTGTCCACTTCCAGCGCGTTCAAAATCATCGGCAAATCGCTGTCAAATTCAACATCCACGACCGCGCCGATAACCTGCGAAATGCGACCTTTATTCGTGCTCATCTTTTTCTTCCTCTTAAAATCCTGCCAGTGAAGCTTATGGGGCGCTTAAACGCTTTCCGCTCCGGCAATAATTTCTATCAATTCGGTTGTAATCTTGGCCTGACGGGCCCGGTTAAACTGTAATTGCAATTTGTCGATCATATCGCCGGCATTGCGGGTGGCGTTGTCCATGGCGGCCATGGAAGCCGCCTGTTCGGAGGCCTGATTTTCCAGCAGGGCCTTGAACACCTGCACGCCAATAAAGCGCGGCAACAGACTTTCCAAAATCGCTTCTTCATCGGGCTCATAGGTATAGATCGCGCCATCGAGATCGCGCACCTCGACCCCTTCGGGTGCTTTGGCCGGGATTACCTGTTGGGCCGTCGGAATCTGGGTCATGACATTTTTGAACTTGCCAAAGAACAAGGTGCAGACATCAAAGCCGCCCTCTTTGAACAGACCCAAAATCATATCGGAAATTTCTTGCGCATTTTCAAAGCCGACCGATTTGATGCCCGCAAGGGAGATGTGATCGATCATCAACTCCCCATAGAGGCGCTTTAATTGCTCGCGGCCCTTTTTGCCGACGGTGAGAATTTTCACCTGTTTGCCATCGCCCTGCAGACGAATGATTTCCTCGCGAGCCTTGCGCACAATCGACGAATTAAACCCGCCGCAAAGGCCACGCTCGGCGGTGGCAATCACCAGCAAATGGACCTGATCAGAGCCGGTGCCCGCCAGCAATTTTGGCGCGCTGGCCGAAGATACGCCAGCGGCAAGATTGGCCAGCACCCTCTCCATACGCTCCGCATAGGGGCGCGCCGCATTGGCCGCCTCTTCGGCTTTGCGCAATTTGGCCGCAGCAACCATTTGCTTGGCCTTGGTGATCTTGCGGGTCGATTGAACCGATTTGATCCGGATTTGTAGATCGTTAAGTGATGGCATCAGGCTTAACCTTCAAGCAAATGCTTTTAAGCAAATTTCTTCACGAAAGCGTCGAGAATTTCTGTCAGCTTTTTCTCGTCTTCATCGGACAATTTCTTGCTGTCACGAATGGATGATAAAAGCGCGCCATGCTCGGCACTTAAAAGGCGCAGCAATTCCTCTTCAAATGCGCCGACCCGTTTGGTTGGAATGTCATCAAGATAGCCACGCACACCGGCAAAGATAACGCAGACCTGCTCTTCCACCTGCAAAGGCGAATATTGTGGCTGCTTCATCAGCTCGGTCAGGCGCTCGCCGCGACCCAGAATTTTCTGGGTTGCCGCATCAAGGTCAGACCCGAATTGCGCAAAGGCTGCCAGTTCGCGATATTGCGCCAACTCACCCTTAATCTTACCGGCCACCTGTTTCATGGCTTTAATCTGCGCCGAGGACCCAACCCGCGACACCGACAGACCCACATTCACCGCCGGGCGAACCCCCTGATAGAACAAATCCGTTTCAAGGAAGATCTGGCCATCGGTGATGGAAATAACATTGGTCGGAATATAGGCCGACACATCATTGGCTTGAGTTTCAATGATCGGCAAAGCCGTCAGCGAGCCAAGACCATGATCTTCGTTCAGTTTCGCGGAGCGCTCCAGCAGGCGCGAGTGGAGATAGAACACATCACCCGGATAGGCTTCACGGCCCGGAGGACGGCGCAGCAACAAGGACATCTGGCGATAGGACACGGCCTGTTTTGACAAATCATCATAGATGATAACCGCATGCATGCCATTATCGCGGAAATATTCGCCCATGGCAGCACCGGCAAAAGGCGCGAGGAATTGCAGCGGTGCCGGTTCCGAAGCGGTGGCGGCCACAACGATGGAATAATCCAGCGCGCCATTATCTTCCAGTGTCTTTACGATCTGCGCCACGGTTGAGCGTTTTTGCCCGATCGCCACATAGATGCAAAACAGCTTGCCGCTATCATCGCTGGCCTGCGCGTTAATGTCTTTCTGGTTCAGCACCGCATCAATGGCGATAGCGGTTTTACCGGTTTGACGGTCACCAATGATCAACTCGCGCTGGCCACGGCCAATGGGGATCATCGAGTCAATCGCTTTAATCCCGGTCTGCACGGGTTCATGCACGGATTTGCGCGGCAAAATGCCCGGCGCTTTCACATCCACCAACCGGCGCTCGGTCGCGTCGATGGGCCCCTTGCCGTCAATCGGATTGCCGAGCGGGTCAACAACCCGGCCCAGCAGGCCTTTGCCAACCGGTACATCCACAATCGCTTGTGTCCGCTTGACCGTGTCGCCTTCGCGAATCTCGCGGTCTTCACCAAAGATCACGACCCCGACATTGTCTTTTTCAAGGTTCAGGGCCATGCCTTTAATACCATTGGCAAATTCGACCATTTCACCGGCCTGGACATTATCAAGACCATAGACACGGGCGATACCGTCACCAACGGACAAGACCTGTCCGATTTCGGAAACCTCGGCATCCTTGCCAAAGTTTTTGATTTGTTGCTTCAGAATTGAGGAAATTTCTGCGGCCTGGAGTTCCATAATTATTTCAAGCCTCTTTCATGGCGAGTTTAAGACGATTGAGTTTAGTGCGCAGGGATGAATCCACCATGCGCGAGCCGACTTTGACGATCATGCCGCCCAGCAAGTCGGGATCTGTTGAAAGCGTCAGGTTTACAGCCTTGCCAATACTGGCTTCAATTTCGGCACGCAAACGTTGTTGCTGTTCATCATTCAGGGGCGCTGCCGTGATCGCCTCGGCGGAGACTTCCCCGCGAGCTTCTGCGGCGCGCATTAAAAAAGCCTGTAACACGCCATAAAGCGCGGACAGGCGACCATTTTTTATCACAAGCTGGATAAGATTTTTAAGCAAGAGATGGGCATCAGCCTTGACGAGCAGCGCCATCATCGCGCTATTCTGACTGTCACGGTCAAAGGTCGGATTGGCCAGAAAGCTGCGCAATTCATCGGAATTATCGATAATATCGACCAGAGCCCGAACATCGCTTTCGACGGCGTCCAAAACGCCCTCTTCTTCTGCCAGATCAAAAAAGGCAGAAGCATAACGTTGCCCAAGTTCGGATATGCCACCAGTAGAAGCTGTCATGAAATGTGCCGGACCCCTCCTTAACAAAAGGCCTTTATCTTTATCTTTGGCCCGACCTTTGTGAGCGCTCATTATCGGACGCGCGGCCAGACCCTAACCTATTGATAGTCTTATGATTTCAGGCCGCCCCTCGAATTGCTTCCAAAGCCCGACCCGTGCAAAGTCGGTGGGTGTTAGCATGGCTCTTTTCACGGCGCAACAGGGGACTTGGCCCCGCGCAAGATTTGGCAAAAACCAGCAATATAGGGGGGGTAGAGGCGCGACAATTGGGCGCGTGGGGACAATGTTATGATTGGCACATGGGGCTTGAACATCATGATAGCATTGGTGCGACAATGGTAGGTTGTGGCAGGGCTCCAGCCATCCCCGGGTTTTTAAAAATCGCCAACTCCGTCAACTGATAAGCCGAGTCAACTGATAAGCTGAAACGACTGACCCCGGGAGCATGCTGGAAGCAGAGGCCGACCCGGGGTATACGCTCCCAATATAGGTTTATGGAGGTTAAAAACAAGTGGACTTCACACGAACACCAGATAACAACACCAAACTTGAACGATTCCTCTCAACCGAGCGCCTAAAAAGCTATTATGACGCAACAAAAAATTGTTTAGATAGCGCATTATCGCTATATGAATATAATGCAAGGCTCTCTGAAGCATTCTATATACCCCTTCAGTGCTTCGAAATTAGTTTTCGCAATGCAATAAACCACCAATTATCCGATTCTTATGGTGCAGACTGGATCTTCACCCAAAGACCTCCTTTCGCGCAAAACACACGGCAATCGGTTAAAAAAGCGATCAACGAATTACAGCGCAGAAAAGGGAAATCACTGACCGCCGGTCACATTGTTGCAGAATTAAAGCTGGCCTTTTGGGTCAGCCTGCTCGCACGAAGATATGACTCAACGCTGTGGCGACAATCACTCTATAGGGCATTTTTAGTGGGCGGGAGCAAGTCCCGAACAGTGATCCATGGCCGTGCCAATGCGTTACGCCGGTTTCGTAATCGGGTTGCCCACCATGAACCTATTTTTAATCGGGATACCGAAAAAACCCATCAGGAAATAATTGAGATAATCGGCTGGGTATGCGCTGACACCGCAAAATGGACGGATTCACAGTCCAGATTTCAGGAAGTCTTCAAAACCCACCCCTTCCCTTGACCTAAAGCCCCGAAACAGCGTGTTTTGGGCTGTTAAGTTTAGAAATTTCAAGCCTTTAGGAAAAACCGCCCGATATGAGTCCTGTCCGTATTCCCCAGCAGACCGGTTTTCCGCAATCCCTGAACGATTTGCGGCAATCCCTGGCGGCCCATTTTGGCCTTTCCACCCTGCTGGAGACCCCGCCTGCGGCGATGTTTCGGCGGGTGCGGGAGATAACACAGGAAACAGAAGAAAAGCTCGACCAGTTACAAAAAGAAATGGTCAAAAAGGGGTTTGCCGAGCGCCAGCTGGATTTGGCCAATACATCGCTATTTGATGCCAATATTGCCCCATCGGGACTTTTGGCCCTGCATCGCCATGATGGCATCGGTCCGCTGCCGGTAGCGGTTTTGCACCCCCAAAATGACGCGCAATATCGCATCGCCCATGATCTGTTGCGCCAGTTTGCTTTTGCCTCCGAATTCGAGCTTGCCGACGGACAAGAGCACGACCACCGGCCGATTGTCGCCATCAGTAAAAACTATCTCGACAGAGTTGAAATTCTCGAAGCGGAAACCGGCATGATCCATTTCGAGCATCACGCCAGCTGGCAGGCTTTGGCAAAGGCCGCCCATAATATCGGGCTTGGCTTGCCGCAAAAAATCTTTGCCGACCGATTTGCAAAACCGGCGCTGGCTGCCGAGGCCGGTCTGTTTGAGGAAATGCGCCGCGACCGCCATGGGCTACGGGTAAGACTGGCGCAACCGGGCCAGCAGATTATACGCGGCACTTGGCTATTTGCCCATGAAGAAAAAGCACTGGAGCTGTTCCAGCATATTGCCCGCCGCCACCGTCCGCTGTTTCTGGAGTTTGTTCCGCATACGGATTTAATGGTCGCCGCTGGCACCGGCCTGTTGCCCAAACCCTTGCCTTGGCAGGCCAAGCAATGGCGCGGCGCTGTGCGCATTGCCTGCATGGGCACACGATTAACCAGCCAGATAGCCCTGGCCAGCATGGCTTGGGAAATCGAATGGGCCGGCGGCATTAAACTTGCCGAAAACTATTTCCCCACAGGCGAGGATCGGCAAAAAGCGTTGCTATGGTCTGGTGCCAGCGAGATTGCCATCCCCAAAACCCTGCGTTGGCAGCGCATCAACAAGGCCCAAGGCGACGCTATTGCCCGTCTGCAGGCACGCGCCCGGGAAGTGGTCAGCACCATCCCGCTTCTGGCCAATGGCGATGCGATCACTGCCATGCGCATGATATCCACCAGAGGCGCAAATCCGATTGGTGAATTGGCGGTTCTTTATCCGCGGGATTTCCTGCGCCCGGACCTGCAATGGCTGGATCTCCATCAACGCCTCGTCAACCCCATATCCGCCTCTTCGGCACCATCACAGGATATTGATCCGTCTACAGAAGAAGTTGAGAATAGCGAGGAATGGCAGGAAATTCGCCGCGCCCTGCTCGCAGGCCAGCCCGGCCACGCTGCTTAAAATCTCTTATGCCGCCTGATCCCGCACCCTTTATGATTGACGCAACCGGCCTGCGCTGTCCGGTGCCGGTTTTGAAGCTCGAAACTGCAATCCGGCAAAATCCACAGGAAAATCACTTTCAAATCATTTGCGATGACCCTATCGCCAAAATCGACATTCCCCATTACGCCAAGGGGGCGGGATTTTCTGCTAATTTATTAGAGGAAAATAGCGGGCATTGCGTCTTTCTGGTCACAAGAATTAAGGAAATTCACCAGAAAGGCGAGGTTTAAGCCCTCAAATCGCCCCAAACGACCCTATACTGCCAGATAATAGGTTAACTTTTAAGCCAGTGGGACTGCCATTTCCGCAAAAAAGTGTTAACCTTGCCTTGAGACTGACTCGCCCCTTCCGATTCTTCTTGTCGGGGCACCGCCATTCGGCCTGTCTGCCAGCCTGTCTGCCAGCCTGCCTGATGGTGAAAAGGGCGGGCGGACAAAGGAGTGACGACGCGGATTTTGCGTTAAAGAATCGGCGATTGGATGGTAAATATTCGGTTGCGTTCGAGTGGATGTTCGAGGGGAGTTTTTGAAATAATGGTGGGACAGAAGATGAAAAAGCATCGACCAGAAAGGTTGAAGCCTGACGGGTTTCAGTTTGGTAATTTACGGTCTGGAAAATTTATCCGCGGGGCGGTTGCGGGACTGGCGCTTGGCGTTGGCGCATTTGCCCTGACAGGCATTGCATACGCAGATTTTGACGATGCGGTATTGGCCTATTCGCAAGCCAAATATGAAAATGCACAGGATTTGTTTCGTCGCTATGCCACGGCGGGGGATGTGAAATCCAAAACCGCCCTCGGGGATATTTATTCCGGCGCCATGATCGAGGCGGATATTGCTTTGGTCGACCCGGCCACCACCGGCATCATTCAGGATAAATCCCGCGCTCTTGCCTGGTATATTCTGGCCGCCAATCATGATTTTGAAAGCTATAATCAAAGCCCCACATGGCGCGATGTAAATGCCAAATATCGGGCCCAGGCGCGGGTCACCGAACTGATGGGCACCATGTCTGACAAGGATGTCGCCAATGCGCAAAAAAGAGTGGTATCCATTCTTGAATCCGAATCGGAATTTGACCTCTACCGCCTCGGCAAAATGTATATGACCGGTGCCGGCCTGCCCAAGGATAATGTCAAAGCGCTGCAATATTTTATTCTCGCCAGCGGCCGCAATACAAATTCCAATTCCGCCGCCACCGCAACAGCCGGTGAGCTGATGCCGTTGATGAGCAAGAAAGATATCGAGAAGGCAGAAGAAAGAGCCGCCAACTGGCAGCCGCCTTTGCCAGAACCCTATAAGGGGCACAAAACCCCGAAACAGGAAGAAATGGAGCGCAAGCTAAAAGAATTGCGTGACCGCGAAGCCGCGCAGGCGCTGGCCAATATCGAAACCGAATTTGCCAATAATGACCATCTCATTCAGGCCTCTCTGGCCGCCCTTGGTTATTATCTCGGGCCGATTGATGGATCGCTTGGCCGGGAGAGCCGGATTGCTATTCGCAATTTCCAATATTCGCTGGTTGAACGCAAAGGCAATATGACCGCCGAGGAAAAAGCGCAAGTGCGCACCGGCTATCTGACCCTCGACCAGAAAGTGGAACTGATCAAACAGGCTGCCGATCGCAAACATCCGCGCTCGCTCTATGTCTATGGTATTATGAACGCCAAAGGCATTGGCGTTCCGGCCAATGGTAAAAAGGCCGAAAAATATCTCAAAGAGTCGGCCAATTATGGCTATGCCCTCGCCCATTATGCCCTCGGCGTCTATTATCGCGATGGCACCCAGGGTGAAGACAAAATTCTGCCCAATGTTGGGAAGGCCACCTATCATCTGGGGCAGGCTGTGGCGCTTGGCTATGAACCGGCTCGCGGTGAATTGATGAAACTTTATGAAACAGTTCCGGCCACGGATATAAGAGGTAGTTATGATTAAACTTATCCCACAGATTGCCCCCCTTTCTTCGAAGGTTGGATCCAAAATCGGCCTCGCCTGCGCGGCACTGGCGCTTGTTTTGCCGGGCATGGCTCATGCGCAAACCTTTGGCGGCATGCCCACCATCACGCCGCAAAACCAGACCGGCAAGGACAGCACCACCCCTGAGGCCAAGGAAGAAGACAAGCCCGATTATGTGGTTGTCGACACCAGACGCGGCAAAACCGGTAGCTATCAGTCCATTCAGGCGGCGGTTGATGCGGTTGATTGGGGCGGCGTTGTCGTCGTGATGCCGGGGGATTATCACGAAAATCTCGACATTCGCAAAGCCGTCACCATTCAGGGGGATCGTGGTCCCGGCGCATCGGTACGGATTATCGCAACCCGCGCCGACAAACCATGCCTCAATTTCGAGCCCTTTTCTGATGACAGCCGCGCTCTGATTTCCAATGTGGAATTCCGCACGGCCCCATCCGCCACGCAAAGACCATCCACCTATGATGGCCTGTTCAACAATGAACAGGACAATAGCTATGATCGCATTGCCAATAGCAATGCACAGGGTAGCGCCGCCTGCATCGCGATCAAATCCGGCATCTTCACCATGAAGGAATCGACCATTGATGGTGGTCGTGTGCATAACGGATCCTTGATAGAGATCACCGGCGGCACCGCGCAGCTTGAGCGCAATACCATCACCGGCGGTCTTGATGGTGTTCTCGTTGCCCAGCGCAGCCCGCTTTGGGATCGCACCTCTTTGATTGACAACAACATTACCGAAAATCTTTATACCGGCGTCCACATGACCGGCGTTGCCTCGGTCACCGCGTCTGGCAATTTCATTGCCGGTAATGGACAGGGCATTGTTTATAATGGTGAAGGAGATGCCACTATCGTGGCCAATAAAATTCTCAATAATCGTGGCACCGGCGTATTGCTGGGTCGCGATGCCAAGCAAATCCTGTTACGCCTTAACGAGATTTTTGAAAATGATGGCGATGGCGTGAAAATCTATACCGCCAACGGGTTGATTGAAAATAATGATATTCGGGTCAAAGCCGGTTACAGCGAAATCGACATTTCCGACCAGACCGGCAATCTTCCGAAAATCATCAATGATGTCGCCCCAACGGCGAAATCCTTCGTCTCCCGCGATGAGGAAAATGACAGCGATCAATATTTCTTTGGCCGCTAGAGCCTATCCGGTTTTGATGGAATCAAAACGAAAATAGGCTCCAAACGCCGCCGCATTCAAATGTGATAACATTTAACGCCGGTTTTGATGGCTTCAAAACCGGCGTTTTGTTTGAAATTTACCTTATTCCGGTCACACTGATGCGAGCTTCCTTGGAATCGCCATATTTCAAACCCTATAATTGCCTTGAATGTTGCGTCGCCTCCAGCCTTGCTAATGGCTATAAAATACCGACCCATATCAAAACGCCGACCCCAAAAGGAGTATTCGACATGTTCAAACCCTATAAATTTTTCGCCCTATTGCTGGCCTTTGCCGGACTTGCCATTACCGGCGCCAATGCCAGCGATCTCAGCGCTTACAGCAAGGTCTATATTGCGGAAGTGCAAATTGCCGATGATCTGGCCAATCGCGAAGTGCGCCCACTGCCCCGACGTTACCAGAAAGAACGCCCGGTCAGCGAGAAGGATCTTGCCGCCAGAGCCGAGGATTTGCGTGAACGCCTCGCCATGGAAATCGGCAAGTCGAAAACATTGGTTGGTGCCCCCGGCGAAGATGTGCTGACCGTACAGGCCACCATCACCGAGTTGCGTTCCAATCGCCCGACCATGGCCGACTATCGCGCCGAACCAAGCCTTAGCCATCGCTCCCTCTATGCCGGTGGTGCCGCTGTCGACATTTCCTTCATTGTCAATGGCGAGGAGATAGCCAATCTGTCCGATGATTATTTTGGATCGCTATCAGATCCGATCCCGACCATGGCTGTCTGGGGTGATGCCAAAGACGCCTTCCGGCGCATTGCCCGCACAACCGCAAAAGCGCTTCAGTAAAGCGCCAATATCCTTACAAAGAAAACCGCCTCATATTCGGGGCGGTTTTTTGTGGGCGAAGCGATTTTTACAGCAATGTTTTACTTTGACACCACATCAAAATGACAGGCTTCCCCGATTGACGGGCGCGAAACACTGACCCGCGACAGGCCGGGAAATTCTGGCTGTAAGCGTTTGGCGACAAATTGGCAGATATTTTCCAATGTCGGTATCTCCAGCCCTTCAATCTCGTTCAAAAAAGAATGGTCCAGAATTTTGCGAATATCTTCCAGCGCTTCGGTAATATCCGCAAAATCCGCAACCCAACCATCTTCATCGGGTGACCCGGCAATCTCCACATCCAATTGGAAAGAATGACCGTGCAGGCGTTTATAGGGCCGGTTCTCACTGTCCAGATGAAGGTGATGGGCGGCATCAAAAGTAACCGTTTTTACAATACGCATGGGATTTATAATTCCTTGGGCGAAGATCGACGCTCTTTTCTAGAGCCTTTTCGATTTTGATGGAATCAAAACCGGATAGGCTCTAGGTTTTTGTTTTTGAGCACTTCTTCTCCGAAAACCGGCCTCATCCTGAGCTTGTCGAAGGACCCACTTTTCGCAGAAGTACTCTAGGGAATGCCGATAATCTTATGGGTCTGCAATGACAAGCGCCATTTGGGATGGGCCTGACAATATTCAATGGTTGCGGTTATATGGCGGGAAAACCCGCTGCCGTCCAGAGCCTCGTCCATGGGCTGCAGGAAAAAAGCC
>Ga0256839_1003385_pt1 | contig 16481 bp, 11 predicted proteins | sample 354166metaG_FD_185968 | JGI IMG/M metagenome (GOLD analysis project Ga0256839, IMG submission 185968) | Hydrothermal vent microbial communities from Mid Atlantic Ridge, Atlantic Ocean - 354-166 | ecosystem: Environmental > Aquatic > Marine > Hydrothermal vents | place: Atlantic Ocean: Mid... | reverse complement strand
GCCAGTTCCTGTGCCTATATCTAAAATAAATCTCGGGGTTTCATGTTTGAGGGTTTTTTCTATTGCCTCTAAACAGCCTGTTGTTGTCTCATGATGTCCTGTGCCAAAAGCTTGGGCTGCATCAATTTTTAGTCCTGTTACTCCTGATGGTAAATTTGCTTTATCATGGCTACCATAAACATAAAAACCACCTGCCACAACGGGTTTTAAACCTGCAAGGGACTTTGATACCCAATCAATATTTTTATCAACTTTTACGCTGGAGAAGGTTACATTTCCACCTAATATGTTGTTTGCCAATTGGTTGAAAGCCTCAATGTCTGGCTCTTTATTGCATGATGCCTCAAAAACCCATTCACCATTTTCATCTTCAAATGCGCTGGCCGTTATAGCAAGCTCATCATTTTCCATAACCGCATCAACCAATGCAAAAGCTTGGTCCTTAGTTAGCGGCTGGGAGGCTGTGTTTTTTTTCATTTGTAAAACCTAAATATTTATTTGATTTTGCAACTAAGCAGTGCCCTAGTCAAATTCCTTAGGAGAAAAGGCCAGATTGATTATATATATGGTTAAGGTGAGAATTTATCATGTTTTATGCATTGGGCAGTAAAATTGAAAGTTAAATCAAAAAACAATAGAATAGTCATATTAGATATTTGGCGTGGTTTAGCAATTATTGGCGTAGTGATTTATCACTTTGCGTTTGATCTGCGCTTGCTTGAGTTTATTCAAACAGATGTGACGCAACATCTTCCTTGGGTTGTTTTTGCGCGAGTTTTGGCTGGCAGTTTTTTGATGTTAACTGGCATTTCTTTGGTGCTTGCGCATGGAGAGGGGGTGCGTTGGCGGGTATTTTTTTTGCGGGTGTTTATAATTTCTGGTGCGGCATTATTGATAAGCATTGCGACTTTTTTTGCTTATCCTGATATGTTTGTTTATTTCGGCATTTTACATGCCATTGCATTATTTTCGATTTTAGCTCTGCCTTTTTTAATCGTGCCATTATGGCTAGTGTCAATCAGTGCGGTGTTGGTGCTGAGTTTGCCGTTTGTTTATAGTAATCCTTTTTTTAATGACAAGATTTTTTCATGGATTGGATTTTGGCAAACTCCTCCTTTTACGGCTGATTTAGTACCAATTTTTCCTGCTTTTGGTGCAACATTATTAGGGGTATTTTTTGCCCGCACTATTCTTAAATATAATTTATTTAAGAATATCAGTAATATCTCTTTTAAAGGTGTTTGGGTAAGGTTTCTTAAATTTGCTAGCAAGTGGAGTCTGCTTATTTATCTTGTTCACCAACCGATATTATTAGCTATTCTTTATCCTGTGGCGGCAATTGTAAAACCAGCTGAGTTAACAAAACAACAGGCTTTTTATGAGGCATGTTTTGGCTCCTGCATAAATATAAGCGGTAGTGCCATTAATTGCACGGCATATTGTCAGTGCTCAAAAGAGCAAGTGGAGCAGGGGGATTTGTGGGAAATTATAACTCAGCCTGTTTTAACAAAATGGCAAAGTCAAACAATTTCATCAATTTCAAAATTATGCCGAGCTATAAGTCAGGACTAGCTAGGTCAGCTAGACAAGTAAATTATACATTATTTGATGCGATACCAAATTTCACTTTGGCACAATAGCCCCATTAAAATACAACCAGATAATCGCAATTGGGTGTTGTTTAGTAATTCAACTTTGCCTTTATAGGTTTTGCCATCTTCGGGATTATAAACTTCTCCAGAATAAATAATATCACTTTGTTTTTTTTCTACGATTAAAACTTGCAGACCTAATAAGCGCCGCGAGCGCAAATCTGGGTTTTTGTTGAAATAATCATAGGCATTCTCAACACCAATTTTATCTATGGCTTGTTTATTTTTTTCATATAATTTTGGCCGAATAGATACTTTGCTAATATAGCCGCAATATGCATTACCGCATTTTTCCATTGTTACATGTGATTTTACATCGGTCAGCCATACGCCTAATAAAGGGTTTTTTTGCGCATATATTGGGCTAGTGAAAAGCCATATAAACAGAAAAACCGATAATGAAAAAATATTTTTTACTTTCATTCGCAACTATTCTCCTAACCTGTAATATTAAATTGTAATGTTTAAAAACTACTCAATAAATATAACATTATAACCTATAGATGCTCTTCTTTGCTTTGTTCTACAAGTGCTTTATTGTAATTTGATAAAGCATCAACATGATAAAGCCAGCCGATTGGAATATGCTCATGTCCATCAAGAACAATTAGGCGTGATTCTCCTGAGCTGTCAAAAGCACGTAAAGCTGCCTCTAATGTTTCTCCAGATCGTAGCCATGCTTTTGATGTTGTAATATCAAACTGCGGCACAATATCATCGTCTTCAAAAAGAACCATAAGGTCTCGCACTCTTGTTTGGCGAGCAAAATGTTGGTGAGGGCCTTCCTCTAGCATTATGCCACGGGTGAATAATTGCCAGTAAAAAAAGCTACGTCCCATAGCTAATTGTGTCAGCCCTGTTGAAATAGAAACTGCAAGCAAAAGGGCAATAGAAAAGGCAAACCCACCGGTTAATTCAAATATCATTACAACTGTAGAAATTGGTGCACCCAAAACGGCGGCAGCAACAGCACCCATGCCAATTATTGCATAAAGGGAACTTGCTGAAACTGAATCAGGGAAAACGGACAAAGCCATCATGCCAAATGCTCCTCCAGTCATTGCGCCAAGATAAAGAGCCGGTGAGAAAATTCCGCCCCCCATGCGTGAGCCAATAGTAATGGCGGTTGCGGCGGTTTTTGCAACAATCAAAGCAATCATTAGGCCAAGAGTTAAGTTGCCAGAAATGGCGGCGTCTGTTGCTTCATAGCCAACTCCAAGCACTTGGGGGAAAATTAGAGCTATTAAACCAACTAAAAAACCACCCAAGATTGGGCGCATTATTACTGGCATTCTTAAATGGCGTGAAACCCAATCAGTACCAATCAATGAGGTTTGAAATAATATTGCAACAATAGCGCATGTTACCCCTAGAAGGGCAAAAGCAGGAATTTCCCAATATGATGTTAGTGTGAAATCAGGAACAATAAAGGCAGGAACATCACCAAACCACATTCTGGAAATTACTGCTGCAATTACTGCTGCAATTACTAACGGCACAAAGGCACTCATAGCAAAATGAGCTAAAATTACTTCATGGGCAAATAATACCCCTGCAATTGGTGCATTAAAAGAAGCGGCAATGGCGGCAGCCACGCCACAAGCCAACATGGTGCGGCGAGAAGAGGGTGGGAGTTCAAAAAATTTAAATAAGGCTCTTGAAACAGCAGCAGCATAAAAAACTACGGGACCTTCACGCCCAGCACTGCCGCCAAAGCCAAGAGTGATTGCTGAAATTGCTGTGCCAATGCTGGCATTTTTTAAATTAAGGCTCTTTGTTGTTCTTGTTCTTGCTTCAATTACATCGGCAACACCGCCAGCTCTTTGTGAGGGAAGCCAAAAATGATAAATTATACCAACTAATAGGCCACCAAAGGTTGGTGCAGCAATAACGCTCCACCAAGGCAATAGAGCAAGAGTAGATAAAAAGCTCTCTGAAGTAGTGCCGAGCCATGAAAATTGCAACAGGCCAATGGCTGTGCGAAACGCAATGCCAACCAAACCACCAGCAAGGCCAGCAATGATAGCTAAAGCCCATACTTTTGGTTGCTGCAAACGAAGAAAGCTATCAATATGGGGGCGAACCCAGCGATAAATCACCATGTTGATTTGATGAATGCGGCCATGGCGAGATGACATATTATATTTCTCCTGCTGCCTTTTAGTGTTATTTGCTTGAATATAAAATAATATGTTCAAATCAAATGACTATAGGGTTAAAATGACTATACTAGAATCGAGTTAGTTCGAATAGGTAAAAATGCTAAATAGGCTTTACATTGTTATTGGGTTTTTGGCGATTTTCATGTTGATGGGTGCTTTTATTGCTCCGCATCTCATGAATTGGTCAGGATATAGAGAGCGTGTGCAGGCTATTGCTAGTGAAGCGCTAGGCACAAAGGTGCAAATTTTTGGCGCGATAGAGTTTTCATTATTACCACGCCCACGTATGAGTTTTGAAGATATTAAGGTTGGCTCAGATGAGATGATATTGACGGAAATATCCTCTATTGTGGCTGAATTATCTTTGATGGATTTTTTGCGTGATCGTTATTATGTTAAATCTTTGGTGCTACAATCGCCAAAGCTTTTTGTGCATATAAATAGTGAAGGAGATGTTGTAACTCCACTGAAAATTCCAAAATCTATTAGTGCTTCTAATATCAATATTGCTGATGCTAAAATAGTAAATGGATTAGTTGAAATTATTGATGCTCGCTCGGATAGCTCTTTTACCCTAAGTGAATTTGAAGGGAATTTAAACCTTGGTGGTTTGCGTGGCCCCTTTGCGTTAAAGGGAGATTTTGAATTTAGAGCAAAGAAATATCACGTTCAGCTTACCAGTTCTGACCTTAATGCTAGTGATGAGATGAATCTTAGCGCTAATTTAAGGCCGCTTGATAGTGGGTTTTCTATGCGACTGGCCGGCTTGCTTAAAGCAGGTAAGCAATTGAATTTTAATGGAGCGCTTGAATATAGGCAAAAACCACCCCTTCAAACCAATGAGCTTGGCATTAGTGGCGATAGGCTGTTAAATTCAAAAATTGAAATTTCTAGTGATAAAATTCTGATGCCAGAATATGTTTTTCTACCTGATGAAAACAGACCAGCAACTCGTTTAAGCGGTGCTATGGAAATAGCTTTAGGTGAAAGCCCATTTTATAATGCTATAATTTCAGGTGGTGTTGTTGATATTATTTCAACTGATAATTCATTAAATAAACCAGATGAATTTAATGAATTGCTAGATTTATTTGATGAAATAAAAGCACCGTTGCTGCCCCCGATAGATGGAGTTGTTGGGGTTGATATTAGTGAGCTTATTGTAAAAGGAATGCCATTGCGCAATGTCAGAATTGATGCCTATTCGAATAATAAAGGCTGGCTAATTAAAAAGTTTGAAGCGCAATTATCTGGAAAAACAACGCTTGCTTTCAATGGTGTTTATAATGATGAAAATGGGTTGCCATTTTTTGACGGCCAGTTAGAAATTATTAGTCCACGGCTAGATATTTTATCAAATAACTGGCAAGGAAATAAAACGAAAAATGCCTTGTTTAATATGGCTGGATCGCTTGATGGAAATATAAGCTTTCTTAATGGGAAGCTCTCGCTTTTAGGTGGTAATTTTATCTTTGATGGAGTTGAAAACCCTATATCATTTGGAATTGATAAAGTTGATAATGAATATTCACTAGATATTTTTGCTGAACTTGGAGAGTATAATTCACTTCAAAGTAAGGCGATTGGCGAATTGATTCCGAATAGGTTGATAAGCCATTCTTTCGTTGATGTTTTTTCAAAGGGTTCATTTAATTTATTAACTAAGAAACTTACAATTTTTGATTTACCTGTAATAAATTTGGGTATGGAGGGGCGATGGAATGAAAGGGAAATAAGCTTTAAAAAATTAAATGTGCTTGATTATGGTGGAGTAAATTTTGACCTTTCAGGGGGTTATAATTCCACCTCGAAAAACCCTGTTGTTTTTGGCAAAGGAATTGTAAAAATTAAACCTCAGGCGCAAAAACAAGCGCTTGCTAATCTGTTTGAAAATTTTTCCCTTACTAAACAATTCCAAGACTATTTATCTGGCTCATTGCCAGCTGAATTTTCTGTTACCCTTGAAAAACCTTATCATATAAATCAACAAATTTTTGAGTTAACTGGCAAAGCTGGTGTTGCTGATGTGAACTTGAAACTTAATATGATTGATGGAGCTATTGGCTTTATAAATTCTCCGCTTGAAGCACTCTTAGAGCTAAAATCTAATGACGTAGAAGCACTTGGAGCGCAGCTTGGCCTAGGCGATTTAGCGTTAGTGCCGCAAAACTCACAAATGATTGTTAGTCTTGGGCTGGCGGGCAGCATATTCAACTCAATCGATATTGACCTCTCTTTAAGTGGAGGCGATGAGATGAGTATGTTCTTAGGTAATATTTTTCTCTCTAACGCCTCAACTTGGAATGGTAAGGGCAGGCTTGAGATAAATACTAGCGATCTTAGTCCGTTTCTTGAGTTGATGGGGGTTGAAAATATTGGTGCTGTGCCTTTGCTCGGGGAGGCAAATTTAAGTTTTACAGGGTTTAATAATATTAAACTTGAGGAGATTAAAGCTCTAGCTAATGGTGCAAATATTACTGGTAAGTTGAGCCGAAATATTAGTAATGGTAAAGTTTTTATTGATGGTGATTTAACAGCAGACAATATGGAGTTGCTTGGGTTGACGAAATTATTTGGCGGCTCTTCGTCTGTTTTAATGGGAGAGGAAATTTGGCCTCAAGGCCCATTTGCATTTAGCCAAAGTGATAAAAAATCAAGCGGGAGGGTGCATGTTAGTTCACCAAGTTTACTTCATAAAGACAAAGAAATTGCACAAGATATAGGATTTGATTTTATTTGGGACGAGAATAATATCCGCCTGCGTTCATTTGAAGCTAAAATTGGTGCTGGCAAGATTGATCTTGATGTAAGTCTTTGTTGTAATGGTATAATAGCAGAGCGCCAGATGAATGGGCGTGTTAGTCTTAGCGGTGTGGATTTAGCTTTATTATTACCAAAAAATGTCTCAAATATTATAGGTGGAAATGCTAATGCTGGCATTAGTTTTACAGGCTCTGGGGATAGTTTTGCAGGAATATTTGATAGTTTAGCAGGGGAGGGTAGCTTTAATATTTCTAATTTGAAAGTTGATAAATTTTCCATGCAAGCTTTAGCGGCTCTGACAGGTTTAGAGAATATTTTGGAGATTGATGAAGATGAATTGAAAAGAATAATTATTAAAGCTCTAAAAGGTGGAGCATTTAACGGCGATGAAATTGCAGGAGTGCTGAATATTGCTGGTGGTAATTTAAGAATTGCCAATGTTGGCTCTATTAGTAAAAATATTGATAACCAAAGCGCAGAATTATTTGGAAGTTTTCAGCTTGATTTAGCTGATTTAGGAATTGGCGGGAATTGGCGCTTAACTCCGCTTGCAAATAACACGCATAATGGTGCAATTATTGTAGAATTGTCTGGCAGTTTGTTAAGCCCTATTGTTAATTTAAATGTTGGGCAGTTGATTGAAGCGGCAAGACTAAAGGCCCTTGAGAGTGAATTAGATCGATTAGAGAAATTGCAAAAAGAAGCACTTGAAAGATCGAAAGCTGCAGCACTTGAGCGTGCAGCTCTAATGGAGGCCGCCAGGATAGAAAAAGAAGAAGCTGAAGCTGCTGCTTTGGCGGAGCAAAAGGCAAAAGAAGAAGCCGAAAAATTAGCGCAGCAAAAAGCAATAGAAAAATTACAGGAGCAGGAAATTACGATTAATAATGATATGGAGGATTCTATTACAAATCTGCCAATTGAATTATTGCCAGAGGTGTTTGTTGCGCCTGTCCCTAGTTTTCAATAAGGGTTTTTTGTAGGGTGAAAAAGTATTGCAAAGCAAAAATCCGCAATCCTGATGATAAATTACTTGTAAGGCGGCTTTCATCAATTTGAATGATTAGCTCCATCAAGCTAATGTTTTTGCATTTAGCTATATATTCAAGCGCTGTCCAAAATTCAGGCTCAAGTGCAATTGAAGTTTTATGTCCTGAAATTGTCAAAGAGCGTTTTTGCATTAAATACTGCCCTAATTTTTAGCTCTAGTCTTTTTTGCGAAAGCTATCTAAGGATATTATTTTGTGGCTTTCGTCGTCTTTTTTATCGTCTTTTATTTCGGACTTTTCTGTATCCTTAATTATTTTTTCAACGCTGTCCTCTTTACCCATTTGTTTTTCAGTGTTTTTAGGTTTGGCATTTATATCGCTGACATTATCGATTTGGTGAATTTCTTCTTTTTGCTTTTCTTCATCATTTGCGACATCAGAGACATCAAATTGCAAACCGAACTGAACGGAGGGGTCAAAAAAGCCCTTTAGTGCAGAAAAGGGAATTTCCAGCATTTCATTCTTTCCATTAAAAGACAGGCCAACCTGAAAGCCAGTATCACTTACCTTAAAATCCCAATATTGATTTTGAATAACAATGGTCATTTCTTTTTCATATTGGTTTAAAAGAGTTTCAGAAATGCGAACTCCAGGGGCTTTTGTAACGAATGAAATAAAAAAATGATGCTCACCTGGGAGGCCAGTTTTTTCTACCTCTCCAAGCACTTTGCGAACAACACCGCGCAGAGCTTCTTGAACAAGAATATCGTAACGGATATGGTCTTGGCTAATATTGTCTTTTGGCATGTTTTCGTCTTTGCTTGTTAAAGAGAATCTTGTTTATCTAATAAGATGCTGAAATTAAATGAATTTCAAGAGAAATTAACAAATTTGTTTAAAAGAAAGTGCAGGCTTCTGTTGCCAGGTGCCTGCGAACCCCGCCTAGACCCTGCTAGGGGAAAAGGACTTTAATTCGAGGAATCGAACCGCTTACGCAGCTAGACGTGCCTCAGCATAGTTGTCATTTGCAACTAAAAAATAGCCCGATAACGGCGGAACAATGCCGAGCGAAAACAAACCCTTTACACCCTCGTCGATCCTATTTCGCCCCCATAAATTTCTTCTCTTTTTAATGGTTAAAAGAAGAAACTGGTGGAGGCGCCGGGTACCGCCCCCGGGTCCGAATGGTTTATTACGATAGTCATTTATCGCTATAGCTGTTTCCAGCAAGACTAATATAGTGGCTTTATAGTGAAATGCAAAGGGGTAAGGTTAAAGAAATTAGTTTGCTCGACATTTTTATCACTTAGATATATTAGACTTTAGATGGATCAAAAAGCTCAACCAAATATAGAAACTAACTTTAGTCCTAGTGCTATTATGAGTGCTAAGAAAAAATTCAATTGGGTTTTATTGATAGTAGCGCTTTTTATAATAGCTGCAGTTGCACTTTTTCAGGTTTCATCTTCTTATTTTAAGAATGTTGAATACGATCGAGCGCAAAATAGGGCTTCGCTTTATAGAAGCACTCTTGTTGGAGCTTTAGAGCGGTTTCAGCATTTACCATTCATTTTATCAAAAGATCCTTACGTGATCTCAGGGTCTTTGGGGCTTAACCGGGAGAGATTAAATGATCGCCTCAGTGCTTTTGCTCGCCAATCTGGTTTAGATGCAATTTATTTAATGGATACAAAAGGCTTAACTATTGCGGCATCAAATTATAAAAATGAAGTTACTTTTTTGGGGCAAAATTATGGGTTTAGGCCATATTTTAAAAATGCCATGCAGGGTAAAAGGGGTGAGTTTTTTGGTATTGGTGCAACAACCTCTTTGCCCGGTTATTTTATAGCGCAATTGGTAAAGGGTGAATATGGTGAGCCGATTGGTGTTATTGCAATAAAAATTGATTTAAGTGAATTGAGCAAGGCTTGGAATATTGGCGGTGAGTTGGTTTTTGTTTCAAATTCAGATGGGGTTGTGGTTTTGTCTTCAAATGAAAGTTGGCGATATAAAGCCTTATCCGAAATTTCTGACGTTCGTCGAGATGAAATTGCTAAAGAGCGTCAGTTTGCCAATGAGCCTTTAGAGCCGATGGATTGGCAGGTTATTGATAGAAAGAGCGTTAAACTTGATGGGGTGACTTATGTTCATGCAAGTGAATCTGTTTCGCGCTTGGGCTGGAATTTGCATTTTTTGGCTGATGAAAGTCGAGTTTTGGAGCGTAGTTGGTTCACTGTTGTTATTGCTATGATTATTGCATTTGCTATGCTGACTTTGGTTTTATTGTTGCGCTCTGAACAAATAAGAATAGCACTAAAAGCATCACAAGCAGATAGGCATAAATTGCAAGGGGCAAATGCAAAGCTTGCGCAAGAAATTGTAGATAGGCGGGCTGCAGAAAAGCGACTTGAAAAAGCACAATCTGAATTAGCGCGCAATTCAAAACTAGCGGCATTAGGGCAGCTTTCCGCATCGGTTACGCATGAGCTTGGGCAGCCTATTTCTGCAATGCAAAATTATATTACAGCATCTGAATTTGATAAAAATGAAAGTGATAGAAGAAAAACAATGCAACATCTATCAGGCATTGTTAAGCGCATGGTCAATATTACTAAGCAGCTTAGGTTTTTTGCAAAGCCTGTTCAAAGCGATATGGAATTGGTGGATTTGAGAGATGTTTGGCGCGGAGTAGAAATTCTTGTTGCCCCAGATATTAAAGATGCAAATATTAAGCTGGATATAAAATTATCAAAAAAGCCAATTATGATAAGGGCTAATCGCTTGCGCCTTGAGCAGGTATTGGTAAACTTGGTGCGTAATTCAATTACTGCAATGGAAGATTGCCAGCAAAAACTACTTGAACTTAGCATTAAATCAGATGAAATTTATGGAATTCTTATGGTCGCTGATAGTGGGCATGGTTTGGGTGAGAGTTCAATTGAACAATTAAAAGAGCCGTTTCATACAACTCGTGCATCGGGTAATGGCATGGGGCTTGGGTTGGCAATTTCGGCAGCGATTGTAAAAGAGCATGAGGGGCTTTTTGAAGCTAAAAATATTAGCGGGGGTGGTGCGCTATTTATCGTAAAAATTCCACTTACAGGGGTTAATGAATAATGGAACAGCAGGCGAATAATTCTCATTTAGTTTTTATTGTTGATGATGATAAATCAATGCGGGATTCTCTTGCTCATTTGTTAGAAAAAGCAGGCTGGAAGGTAGAGGTTTTTACTAAGGGTCAAGACGTGATTTCTCGTCTTGAGCAAGTTTGCCCCGATGTGATTTTAAGCGATGTGCGCATGCCAAGTATGAGTGGGCTTGAATTGTTGCAAAATTTATCTGGCTTAAATGCCCCGCCATTTGTGTTAATTTCAGCCCATGGTGATATTCCAATTGCGGTTAAAGCAATGCAGAACGGGGCTTATAGTTTTATCGAAAAACCGTTTGATCCGCATCGTTTATTAACTGCATTGCGTAATGGTGCAAGGCAGCATCGTCAAAGCCTTGAAACTAGCAGATTAAGAGAGAGATTAGCCTCTCTTTCAGGCCTAGATAGGGTTTTATTGGGGCAGAATAATGCCATAAAGACCTTAAGAGAGGAGATATTTGATTTAAGCGCTAATGATGCACCTGTTATGTTGCTTGGAGAAACAGGCACAGGAAAAGAGCTAGTTGCACGAGCTTTGCATGATTTAGGGTCGCGCTCTGGTGCGCCATTCATCGCAGTTAATTGCGCAAGCATAACTAATGATAATTTTGAAAATTTTATGTTTGGTGTTTCTGGTGGCATTAGTGGCACATTTGCTAAAGCAGATGGTGGAACGTTATTTCTTGATGAGGTGGGAGAGACATCAATTAAATCACAGGCTAAGCTGTTAAGGGTGATTGAAACACAAGAATTTTTTGTGCAGGGTCAAAGTGAGCCAGTAAAGGTGAATGTGCGTATAATTTCTGCATCAAATGAGAGTTTAGAAAATAGAGTTGAGGCAGGAGAATTTAGAAAAGATTTGCTATATCGCTTAAATAATGTGGTGCTAAATATGCCAGCTTTACGTGATAGAAAAGAAGATATTTTACTGCTCTATACGCATTTTTTAAGTGAACAGGCCAAGCTTTATGAAATTTCCCCCCCTAATTTAAGTGCTGAAGATGTTGCAGCTTTATTATCGCATGAATGGGGTGGAAATGTGCGTGAATTGCGCCATGTCGCTGAGCGGAGAATTTTGGCTGCAAGGAGGGGGCGTGGCTCGGTAGTTGAAGCAATTGCACGAAATGGTGAGCCAGATGATGTGCCAGAAACATTGCGAGGTGCAGTTGCAGCGTTTGAGAAGCAACTTATTGCGCAAGCCATTAAAACCCATCAGGGGCGCATGGACGCAGTTGCTGAAGCGCTAGGCATAGGGCGACGAACGCTTAATGAGAAAATTGTTAAATTGGGGCTTAATAAGGCTGAGTTGCTGTAGGGAGTATTTGTATGCTCTATATTTTACGTTGTCATTGCGGACTTGATCCGCAATCCAGATGGCTTCTCAGCATGAATTAAATATGCAATTGTATATTTGTCTTATAAAAAAAGCTGCCTTTATAAAAAATAGTGTTGATATTAGTTGATAGTTTTACTGGATTGCGGATCAAGTCCGCAATGACAACGGAGTGATAGGTAAGCAACAAACCCATCTCGCAAAAATCCGCAGAGCAATTTTGTTAGTATGGCGGATTTCCTCATAGGCAAGAAATAGCGAAATTGTTAATCTTCTGTTAGAAAGTTGTATGAATGACTTTTTTAACTGGGAGAAAATTTATGAATAATAAACTACTTAAAACAACCGCTATTGGTCTTGTAGCAATGACATTTGCATCTCAAGCAATGGCGACTGAATGGAATGTATCACTTTGGGGTAAGCCACGTGCTTTTACTGCGCATGTTGAGAAACTTGCAGAGTTAGTAAGCGCAAAGACAAATGGTGAATTTAAACTAAACCTATCTTATGGTGGTCTATCTAAAAATAAAGAAAATCTTGATGGCATTTCTATTGGTGCTTTTGAAATGGCGCAGTTCTGTGCTGGTTATCATGCCGATAAAAACCCATCAATTACTGTGTTAGAGCTTCCATTCCTTGGTGTTTCAACACTTGAGCAAGAGCGTGAAATTTCACAAGCTGTTTATAAGCATCCAGCTGTTGCTGCTGATTTAGCGCGATGGAACGCAACTTTGCTTATGCCTTCTCCACTTCCACAATATAATATTGTTGGCGTTGGTGATGCCCCACGCACTTTGGCAGATTATGCAGGACTTACAGTTCGTGCAACTGGTGGCATTGGCAAAGCTATGGCGGCAATTGGCGCCGTGCCAACTTCTATGTCAGCTTCAGAAGTTCGTCAAGCACTTGATAGTGGCGTTGTAAAAGCTGTTGCTTTTGCCCCACATGCTCACATGGCTTTTGGTACTGTTGAAAGTGGCAAGTGGTGGACAACTAACCTTAATCCAGGAACAGTGAATTGCCCAGTTGTAGTGAATTCAGATGCGTTGGCAGATTTGTCTGATGATAATCGTGCTGCACTATTAGGCTCAGTTGATGAAGCGCTTGATTACTATATTGCTTCTTATAATGGTAAAACCATGGATGCATGGGGACCAAAGCTTAAAGAAAAAGGCATCGAAAGCATTACTTATAGCGATGATGAATTGACGGCCTTTAGAGATGCTGTTGCAGGCCCTGCCGCTGCGGCTTGGATAGAGGAAAATAATGCTCGCGGGCTTCCTGCGCAAGAGCTTTATGACCTAGTAACTGGTTTGGTTGCTAAGTAATTTAATTGTTTGAGATACGCCTGTCGCCCTTATTGTGGGGGCGGCAGGTTTTATTTTAGGGGGAGAAAATGGCTGGTTCTTCATCAGTATTAGAAGATAGCTCGCTATTAAGTAGGTTTGATCGTTCATTATTTAAAGTTGAATCTTTTTTGGCTTTGCTTAGCGGTTTGGCTGTATTTATGCTTGTGGTGTTGGCGGTGATCAGTGTTGGTGGTCGTAATATTTTTAACCAGCCATTGCGTGGTTATGTTGATTGGATCGAGCAAGCCATGCCTTTAATCGCCTTTATGGGCATTGCCTATACACAAAGGCTTGGCGGGCATATTCGTATGGATATTTTAGTTGGTAAACTTCGCGGGCGAGCGCTTTGGAGTGTTGAATTTATTACCACGTTAGCAATGTTTATTCTTATGATATTGCTTGTGTGGGGTAGTTTTGCACATTTTCAACGCTCATTTGATTTTGCTGCGCCGCTTTGGAGTCGTGATAGCTCGCTTGATATTCGCCTCCCACTTTGGCCTGCAAAATTATTAGTTCCTGTTGCATTTTCTGTGCTTGTAATGCGCTTGGCTTTGCAATTATGGGGATATTTTAACGCAATAATAAGCGGCACAAAATCACCAATTGCTGTTCCTTTAATTGAAGATGCTGCAACTGTTGCAGCAAAAGAGGCAGAAACGGTTTCTGCTTTTGACGAGGGGGGCGCTAAAAATGGATAGCACCACAATAGGTTTAATAGTTTCTGGCGGAATGCTGGTTTTAGTTTTACTAGGAATGAGGGTTGGCTTTGCTGCCGCTTTAACAGGTCTTGTCGGCTTGGTATGGGTTTTTTGGGCAAAAAAAGATTATGCAGGTGATGATTTTATCTGGGCGCTAACAGTTGCTGCTAAAACAGCAGGGCAAGTACCGCATTCAAAAATCTCGATGCAAGCTCTTTCGCTTATTCCAACATTTATCCTAATTGGTTTCCTTGCCTATTATGCTGGTTTGACTAAAGCTTTATTTGATGCAGCGAAAAAATGGATTGCTTGGCTTCCGGGTGGTTTAGCGGTTTCAACTGTGTTTGCAACGGCTGGCTTTGCTGCTGTTAGTGGTGCATCAGTTGCGACATCTGCGGTATTTGCACGCATCGCAATTCCTGAAATGCTTAAAATTGGCTATGATAAGCGCTTTGCTGCTGGCGTTGTTGCGGCGGCTGGCACGCTCGCTTCGCTTATCCCACCGTCAGCTATTTTGGTGATTTATGCGATTATTGTTGAGCAAGACGTTGGAGCATTATTGTTAGCTGGCTTCTTGCCAGGAATGTTCTCAGCGGTAATTTACGGCTCTATGATTGTTCTTATGGCTATGGTATGGAAAAAACTCGGCCCACCAGTGAAAGGCTTTACTTGGAAAGAGCGTTTTGCTTCACTTCCGGGTGTGTTTCCAATTTTCTTTGTGGTGATGATAATTATCTTTTTCATCTATAATCCATTTGGAGGAGATGCTTGGGGAACGCCAACAGAGGGCGGGGCGCTTGGTGCTTTTGTTGTGTTGATTATGGCGTTGATTAAAGGCATGCGCTGGCAACAGCTTAAGAGTGCGCTTCTTGAAACGGCAAAACTCTCGGTGATGATTTTCACTATCATTTGGGGCGTATTGATTTATGTGCGCTTTTTAGGGTTTGCTGATTTACCTGGAGTATTTTCTGATTGGATTTCTTCACTTCATTATAGCCCAATGACAATTTTGATTTTCATTTTGCTGGCCTATGCGGTGCTTGGTATGTTTATGGACGCTATTGGCATGTTGGTTTTGACCTTGCCTGTGGTTTATCCTGCAGTGATTGCCCTTAATGGTGGTGAGCATGTGTTAGCGGCTGATGCGGCATTTGGCATGGGGGCAGTTGGATTTTCAATCTGGTTTGGCATTATTGTGGTGAAGATGGCGGAGCTATGCCTGATTACACCGCCCATTGGATTAAACTGTTTTGTGGTGGCAGGAGTGCGCCCTGATATCTCGGTGCAAGATGTATTTAAGGGGGTATCACCTTTCTTTGTTGCTGATGCTTTGACAATTGCTGGCTTGATTGCCTTTCCATCTATTGTGTTATTTCTGCCGAACCTGTTGCTTGGCTAAATTGCAATTTTACAAAATAAAAGAGGCGTTTCATTTTTAATAGGAAGTGCCTTTTTGTTTTTAAATAGTATTTTCAAGTGTCGAAAACTCAATGAAATCTGTGCATATACTTAATTGCACTTGCAATATATATTGTATTTTACTGAGAACAAATAGTGATTCGAACCCCTAAATAATATGTCAAAAACTAATGAAATTCCTGAGGTAAGCCAGCGCCCGATAACCTCACAATTTGGGCAGGCAGAGCCTGCTTATTTGAAGGGACTAAATGATGAGCAGCGCGATGCTGTGCTTAGTATTAAAGGGCCGCTTTTGGTATTGGCGGGGGCTGGCACGGGTAAAACTCGGGTTTTAACTACTCGTATTGCACATATTTTAGCCTCTAGGTTAGCACGTAGTTCTGAAATCCTCTCAGTAACATTTACCAATAAGGCCGCTTTGGAAATGAAAGAGCGGGTTGCTAATTTGGTTGGTGCAAGTGTTGAGGGAATGGCTTGGCTTGGCACTTTCCACTCTATTAGCGCAAGGGTATTACGCCGCCATGCTGAATTGGTTGGTCTTAAACCAAATTTCACAATTCTTGATACGGACGATCAAATTAGGTTGATAAAGCAGTTATTAAAGGCAGAAAATATTGATGAAAAACGCTGGCCTGCGCGCCAATTTGCTTCTATTATGGATAGTTGGAAAAACCGTGGATTATTGCCAGTAGATATAAAATCATCTCAAGCAGGAATGTATGCAAATGGTTTGGGTAAAAAATTATATACTGATTATCAGGCACGTTTAACCGCTCTTAATGCGGCTGATTTTGGTGATTTATTGCTGCTCTGCATTCGCCTGTTTCGTGAAAATCCTGATGTGCTGGCAATCTATCATAAAAAATTCAAGTATATGTTGGTTGATGAATATCAAGATAGCAATGTGGCGCAATATCTTTGGCTGCGCTTGCTTGCTCAGGGCAAACCAGCAAGTCAGGCAAATATATGCG
>Ga0256839_1003384_pt1 | contig 16486 bp, 18 predicted proteins | sample 354166metaG_FD_185968 | JGI IMG/M metagenome (GOLD analysis project Ga0256839, IMG submission 185968) | Hydrothermal vent microbial communities from Mid Atlantic Ridge, Atlantic Ocean - 354-166 | ecosystem: Environmental > Aquatic > Marine > Hydrothermal vents | place: Atlantic Ocean: Mid... | reverse complement strand
CCTCTTTCGTCTCGATCCCACCAAACGCAAGGGCGGGGTCAAAGCCAGGCGCCTACTTGCCGCTACAAGTGATGCCTATCGGGCTCAGTTGCTCGGATGGGCATAGGTTCATGCGATTGCCCTGGGGGTGTCTGATCTTTTTTTTCCAAATGCGCCTCCAGCAAGCGTTCGATCCGTTCGAGACGGCGCTCCAGTTGCTCCAAATGCAGATGAATGGCGGCTTCGTCCACTTCCAGTTCTTTGACCTCCCGCTCCACTTCCACGATGTCCTCCCCAACCCGACCTATCAATGCGGCAGAAATCTGCGCCGTCAGCAGGGCGAACAACCCCATCCCCAAAAGGATCAATATGATGGCGAAAATGCGTCCCGGGGTTGAGACAGGGACGTAATCCCCGTATCCCACCGTACTGATGGTCACCCAGGCCCACCAGATTCCCTCGAGCGGGGTGTCAAAGGCGGGATCGATAGCCGAAATCAGCACGCCTGAGATAATGATGATGATGGTGGATGCCAGCAGGGTGGTTCCCAGATTGTTCCGGCGCAGGAACCGGTTGATGACCCGGATCATGCGGACGAAGACATCCACCAGCACCAACAGGCGAACGAGGCGCAAGCCGGCCGGCAGGGGCGCATAGGTCCAGAGGGGTGGAAAAACGGTCACGATGATGAGTAAGTTGAGCCAGTTCTCCCGCAAATAGCGCAGAGGTTCGCGAACGCACACCCCCACCAGCACGGCCTCGAGAACGAACAATCCCCAGATGATCCAATCGAAAAGCAGGAGAACCTCAGGGGCCAATCTGCCCTTGAATTCGAAATACCAGCGAAAAGGAATCAGCAGGGCCAGGGAGAGGATCGACCACTCGAACCAACGTCCCAGGCGTTTGGCACGCGTCGTTTCATAGGGGGAGACTCCGGCGACGCCGAAATTGCGCTTCCAATCCGTCACAGCTACGAAACCGACTCAGGGAAAACCGAGTTTTTGGTCCATTCCCATGGCCTGGTAGGAAAACCGGCGCTTGAGGCCGGGCAGATGATCCAAGGCCAGCAGACCAAGGTTCCGCCCCAGCGCCGAAACGGGAGTGGCCAGGGAAAACCACCGGATCAATCCGTCACTGAAACCGATCACACGATCGTGATCCCGGACACGTGCCTTGGCGTATCTCTCCAGCAGAGTAAAAGCCCCCAAATCTCCACCCTGACGTCGCCGTTCTTCCAGAAGTTCGGCTAACACCATCACGTCCCGAAGTCCCAAATTGAACCCCTGACCGGCCACCGGGTGAAGCTGATGAGCTGCATTGCCGACGAGGGCGACCCGCTCGCCAAAGAGGCGCTCGGCCCGGATCAATCGCAGCGGAAAGGCGCGAAGCGGGGCCGTCAAGCGAAGAGCGCCCAGTTTCCAACCGAACGCCTGCTGCAGTTGTGCCTCCACTTCAGCGGAAGAGAGGGATTTTAACCTTCGTGCCTGCCGTGTTTCCTGGGACCAGATCAGGGCGCAGCGCCGTTTGGCCAACGGCAGCAAGGCCAAGGGGCCGGAAGAAGTAAAGCGCTCGTAAGCCGTGGATCGATGCGGTTTTTCACATTCAACCGTGCTCACCAGGGCGACCTGGCCATAATCCCGCACCTGCTGGCTGATGCCCATCCATTGCCGGACCCTCGAATTGCCGCCGTCCGCCGCCACCACCAAGCGTGCCTGGCAGCACCAGGTCTCACGACCGCTTTTCAGCCGAACTTCCACCCAATTTCCCAGAACCGTCAACCCAGTCACTTCCGCGGGACAGATGAAGTGTACGGATCGTTGCTCACAGGCCTCCGACACCGCCTGTTCCAGTTCTCTGGCCGTGATGACATAGCCCAGCGCTTCCACCCCGAGTTCGGCGGCATGGAGACGGGTCTTTCCGAAATGCCCTCGATCGGACACGTGAATGTGGCGAATGGGGACCGCTTTGGAGGCCGCCTTGTCCCAAACGGCCAGTTTCCGGAAGATTTCGACCGACCCCAAGGCGAGAGCCAGGGCCCGATCCCCGGCCGGGGAAGCCCGCCTGGCTTCGGAACTCAAAGTCTCCACCACCGCCAACGACAGCCCGAGCGGCTTCAGGGCCAGTGCCAGGCTGGCACCGGCCAGCCCGCCGCCCACGATCAACACGTCATAAGTCTTCACGACCAGCCTCCATCAACGCCTCGATCTCGGCGATCGTCTTGGGCACGGCGGCGGTCAGCACCTCGCAACCGGATTCGGTCACCAGCACGTCGTCCTCGATCCGGATGCCGACACCGCGCCAGCGTTTGCTGACGCGTTTGTTGCTCCTGCCGATGTAGAGTCCCGGTTCCACGGTCAGCACCATACCGGGTCGCAATTCCCGCCATTGGCCGTCCACCTTGTAGTCCCCGACATCGTGGACGTCCATTCCCAGCCAATGGCCGGTCCGGTGCATAAAGAAGTCCTTGTAGGCCTCCTTCTTGATGAGACGCGACAGACGACCGTCCAGCAGCCCCAGGCGGATCAGCCCTTTGGTCAGAACCCGCACCGCCGCCTCGTGGGGCTCGTTCCAATGATTTCCCGGCCTGACCTTGTCGATGGCGGCCAACTGAGCCTCCAGCACCAGTTCATAGAGCGCTCGCTGGGGTGGTGAGAAACGTCCATTGACGGGGAAGGTACGGGTGATGTCGGCCGCGTAATACTCGTATTCCGCACCCGCATCGATCAAAATCAGATCGCCATCCTCGAGCCGGGCGTCGTTGTCGGTATAGTGAAGCACGCAGGCATTGTCACCGCTGGCAACGATGCTGGGGTAGGCGGGCGAGCGGGCCCCCTGGCGCATGAACTCGTGGACGATTTCCGCCTCGAGCTGGTACTCGTACATACCCGGGCGGCAGGTTTGCATGGCCCGTTTGTGGGCCCGGGCCGAAATTTCCGCCGCCCGGCGCATGGCAGCCAGCTCCTCCGGCCCCTTGATCAGGCGCATTTCGTGCAGGACTCCATCGAAATCCACCAGCTCCTCCGGGGCCCGCACACCGGCCCGAGAGCGCTTCTTGACCTCGTCGATCCAACCCAACAGGCGACGGTCGAACTCCCCGTCCCGTCCGAGACCACAATGGAGACGGCGGCGATCGGCCAAAAGCTCCGGCATCATCTTGTCCAGCTCTTCGATGGAGTAGGCTTCGTCAGCGCCGTACTGTTTGCGCGCCCCCTTCAGACCGGCATGGCGCCCTTCCCAAAGGGCCTTTTGAGGGTCGTATTCCCGGCAAAACAGGATGAACTCGCCCTTCTTGCGTCCCGGCACGAATACCGCGACCGCATCGGGCTCGGGAAATCCGGTCAGATAGTAAAAGTCGCTATCCTGGCGGTAAGGATATGCCACGTCCCGACTGCGGCGCTTGGTGGGGGAGGCGGCCAGGACCGCCACGGAATCCGGCCCGATCCGAGACAAAAACTCCGCCCTGCGCCGGGCGAAAACTTCAGCGTCCATCTCTCTTCTCCTTTTTCCGTGCCAGTACGGCTTCTGTGAACAGCAACTGGGCCCCGATGCGGACGTATTCCACCAACTCGGCGAAGGCCTGCTCGTTCTCCTCATCTTCAGCGTGCGGATCCAGATGACAGATGGCCTGAAGATCACGGAGGATTTCCTCGGCCTGAGCAGACCAGTTCCGTTCGCCTCCTGTTCCCAAACCATAAAGGTATCCCTGGCACCAATACGCCAGCGATTGCGCCCGTTGCGACAGCGGCGCCTCGTCCTCCGGAAGCATCAGATCGAAACTGAGCTGGGTATCCTCGAAGGCCTGCCGCGTTTGCGACAGGAGAGACGAAATCAGTGGAATCGGCTCCCCCGGAGCTGCCGAAAACGCTTCAATCACCGTAGCGACCGCCTTTTCAGCCGTGATCTCGGCATCGATACACAACAGCCCGCTCAAGATTCCATGAACTTCAGCAGCCTGCAGCGGTTTTCCGGCCGCCGTCAGGGCGGCCTCCAGATCGGCGTAAGAGACAGACTCCGTCATCGTCGGTAGACCCAATGGTGTGAATGACCTATGCTAACATTACTTCCCAAGACCCTTGAAATCGATTTGAAATTGTGCCTGAAACCACCGATCCCGAACGGGAACTGGATGCTTTGACCGAAAAGGTGAAGCAATTGGCCGCGCTGTGCCGGAAATTGCGGCACGAGAATCAGGCACTGAAAGAGGAACGGGACCGACTGCTCGAGGAACGGGAGTACTATCTGAACCGAGCCCGATCCGCTCGCCAACGGGTCGAGGCTATGCTCGACCGCCTTCAGTCCCTGGGACAACAATCATGAGCGACGACCTGGAACCGGTCAGCGTCAAAATTCTGGGACGGGAATACAAACTGCGCTGTCCCCCCAGCGAAAAGCCCACCCTCATCGCCGCCGCCCGACACCTAGACCGCCAAATGCGCAAGGTCCGGGAACAGGGCCAGGTCATCGGAACCGACCGGGTCCTTCTCATGGCCGCTCTCAACATCACTCACGAACTGGTACTGCTCCAGGAGAAGCACCGGGCGCTGCAACAACGGTTTTGCCGTCGTCTGGGGGATCTGAACCGCCTGGTCGACGAAATCCTGTCCTGTGAAGAATCGAGCTGATTCCTGCAAAGAATTTTTCTTGGTGTACAATAAACTCCAGTATCCCCTGCAGCGTGCGAAACGCCCCGGGGTTACCTCTTGAGCCTAATTCAAAACCCAGGGGGCGGGTGCTGGTGATGTTGAGCATGTCCGCGGCAGGCGGAAAGCCTGATTCACCACCGAAGCTCCCACTTGAACCGACCGGTTCAAGAGCAAAGGGGCGTTACGGCGCAGGCGGGGGATACGGTCCTTCCTCGAGTCTATGAACCAACCCCATTACTGGCTGCTAAAGTCTGAACCCACCAGCTTCAGCATCGACGACCTGGCTGCCTGCCCCGGACAGACCACCCAGTGGGACGGGGTGCGCAATTACCAGGCCCGCAACTATCTGCGCGACCGGATGCAACCCGGCGACCTGGGTTTTTTCTATCATTCCAATTGCCGGCAGCCAGGTATCGTCGGCATCGTCGAAATCTGCAGCGCCGGCTATCCCGATCCCGCCGCCTTCGATCCCGAAAGCCCCTATTTCGATCCTAAAAGCCGGATCGAGCGCCCCCGCTGGTTCATGGTGGACGTCCGCCTGGTGGAAAAATTCAGCCGACCCGTCACTTTGAAACAACTGCAACAGCACCGCGAGGCGCTCGAGGGATTGACCCTGCTCCGGCGGGGACATCGACTCTCGGTCATGCCCGTCGCCCCCGAGCACTGGCGCTTCATCCTTTCCCTGGCGGGAAAGCTGTGACACCACGCATTGCCAAATCCCCGGTGCGCTCGCTATCATCATCGACCGAATCAGAATCACCCAAGGAGAAAATCATGGCGTCTCCCGACGAACTCAAGCGCAAGGCGGCGGAGGCCGCCCTGGATTATGTCCGTGGCATTCCGGTCATCGGCGTCGGCACCGGTTCCACGGTCAATCATTTCATCGATCTCCTGGCCGATATCAAGCACCAGATCGAAGGGGCGGTTTCCAGCTCCGACGCGACGACCCGGCGCCTCAAGGACCTGGGCATTCCCGTGCTCGATCTGAACGCGGTGGGGGATCTGGAAATCTACGTCGACGGCGCCGACGAAATCAATCCCCGGCTGCAGTTGATCAAGGGCGGCGGCGGCGCCTTGACCCGGGAAAAGATCATCGCCGCCGCCAGCCGCAAATTCGTCTGCATCGCCGACGAGGGCAAGTACGTCGATGTGCTCGGGCGTTTTCCCCTTCCCATCGAGGTCATCCCCATGGCGCGCAGTTACGTCTCACGGCAAATGGTCAAACTGGGGGGACAGCCGGAGTGGCGTGAAGGTTTCATCACCGACAACAGCTGCCAGATCATCGATGTGCACAACCTGGAAATCCTGCAGCCCATCGAACTGGAACGACAGATCAACAACATTCCAGGCGTCGTCACCGTCGGCATTTTCGCCCTGAGACCTGCCGATGTCGTGCTTCTGGGAACCCCGGAAGAAGTCAGAACCTTAACTGTCTGATTCGAAGCGGTCCGTAGGGACCGCTTTCCGCCTACAGTGCATCTCTGGCGGGAGTGGGGATAGGGGCAACCGGTGCCGGCCTCGGGATGTGTCCCCGTAGTTCCAGTTCCCGCCTGGTCTTTTCCATCAATTCCTTCCGGAGACGGTCGAATGCCTCTTTCAGGGTGCGTTCCATCACCACCACGTTGGCCATGGAGACGATCACCCGGGTCAACTGTGGGATTTTCGTCTCCGCCGATGCGACCAGATAAACCGGCTGCACATAGACCACCGAGTGCCCCACGGGAAGCACGATGATCCGTCCCCGTTTCACCTCGGACCCCATCTGGTTCCAAAGGGTGAAGGCGGCGGAGATCTCCGGATCCTGATCGATCAGGGCGTCGATCTGTGCCGGTCCGTCCACCTGGACTTCCTTCTTGAAACGATAGACCACCAGTTCAGGCACATAGGCCCCTTCCTCCAGGTCCCTCACCCCGGCGATGGCCAAGGCGCGGAGATTGTCCCGCCCGATGGGCGTCAACGGACTGATCTGAACGAAGGGTTGCAGGTGGGGATGTTGCTTTTCCACCAGTTGGACCGTCAGATAATAGGGCAGTTTGGGCACGTCCTTGACCTTGGCGAACTCCCAGGTATCGGCCTGTTGATAGAATAGTTCCGGTTCCCGCTGATGGTACTTGGCGTAAATTTCCATCTGGATGCGGAAGAAGTCCCTCGGGTAGCGCAACTGGGTCTGAAGTTCGTAGGGCATGGAATCGATCGGCTTGAACACACCGGGAAACGCCCTGGCGTACGCCCGGATGATGGGATCGTCGGGATCGGCGACATAGAAGTCCACATGCCCATCATAAGCATCGACGATGATCTTTACCGAATTGCGCAGATAATTGATCTCGATCCGGGAACTGCTCTGCCCCCGATTGGGCAACACGGTGGGTTTGGAAACCGGATACCAGTCGCTGTAGGTGTAAGCGTCGATGATCCAGTACAACCGGTCCGAAGTGACCACGACGTAGGGGTCGAAATCCAGCATCAGATAAGGTGTCAGTTTCCGGACCCGACTGACGATGTTGCGATAGAGCCTGAGTCGGCTCTCTTTCTCGATGTTGATGGAGAAGAAGATTTTCGGATCCCCGAAATGAACCGCCGCGATCAATTTGCGGAACAGGGACTTGAGTTCCACTCCGCCGCCTCCGTGATACTTTTGCGGTGTCACCTCGGTGCTGGGTACTTCGGCGACTTCCAGCTTGTTGGGAACGATCGCATAGGTGAGATTTTCCTGGCCATAGTAAATGTCCGGCGTTTCGATCCTGAATCCCACCGGTGAATACAGGGTAAGATCGCGGATATACCATTCCATGGGCTGCTCCCCTTCCTGGGCGGCAGGTGTCATCACCACACCGTAGCCGTGGGTGTACCGCAAATGTTGATTTTCCCAGGTTTCGGCCGCCTCCGGGGGTAGATTGGTCAGATTCAGTTCCCGGGCGGCCAGATTGACCTGCTGCACCCGTCCCCGGATGCTGTAACGGGCCACATCGACCGGAGAGAAGCGATAATAGGGACGCAGCCCCTGAAGCTGCTGATAGACGTCGTAGAGAAAATTTTCGTCCCAGACCGGAATGTTGGTGATGTAATCCTCCACATCCCGGCTGATGTCTTCCTCCGGTCTCAGGTTGACCTGAAAGTCCACCGTGGTTGCCTTGTCCAGGTCGTAAGCGGCCAGGGTCGCCTCGATGTTGTAACGCATGAAACGCCCTTCCGTGGTCACCGGATTGGCCTTGACGATGTACTGATCCAGCAACGCCGGAATCAGTTGCAATTGCCGCAAGCCCAGGGCGACGACGAACAGGACCAGGAAGGCGACACCGATCTCCAGGACCAACTTGCGGCGCCGGTTGGCGTAAGCGATGAAACAGAAAGCGGAAAACAAAAAGGAAAACAGGGCCAGCCAGATCAAGGGAAGATACCAATAGATCTCCACGAAGCCGGGCCCGAAGAAGATGGGTTCATGATCGTTGACGTAAAGCAGGGAAAACCGGTCGAGCATGAACCACCAAGCTCCGATCAATGCCAGAACGCCCGCCAGAACGGACAGATGGATCCGAGCCCCTTTGGGAAAAGGACGGTGGTTCGTTGCCACCACCCGGTTTTCGATCCAGTACAGCACCCCGATCGCGACCAGCAGAATCGAGAACACGATCAGCAGGCTTTTCTGCAGCATCAGGAAGATGGGCAGACGGAACAGATAGAAGGAAACGTCGTTGTCGAAAACCGGATCGATCACGCCGGCACCGGGACCGAAGAAAAACAACAGTCCGGCTTCCCATTGCCTGAAAAAGGGCACCGCCAGGATGATCGCCATCACCAACGAGAGGGGGGTGTAGACCTCCATGGCGCCGGTCTTGAACTTGTCGACCATGCCCTTGGGGACCTTGCCACGGGCCTGCCGTCCCAGGTAGCGGGAGGCGAACCAGAAATTGGCGAAGAACAGCGTGAAGAAGAATAGAGTCACCCCACCGGCCAGAATGAAGCGGTAGAGCAACTTGAGCCAGAAGTATCCGCCGAACCCCAGGGAGAAGTACCACCACAGATCGATGAGAAAGTGGCTGAGCAGGATCCCCGCCACCACCAGCAGAAGCGCCAGGGTGAAGACTCCCACTGCCAGCAGCAGGATCAGCCGTTTCCAGTTGCCCATGGTTGCCGTCCCCTTGTGTCTTTGGCGAGTGGCTAAAAGCGTTTAAGGGTAATACGTCGGGGGGACGGAAACAAGCGGGGGAGGGAAGACGGGGAAGGACTCCCCGTCTTTACGGGCGGAAAAACTCAGTGGGCGTGGCCGTGGGCCAGTTCTTCCTCGGTCGCTTCACGGACGTCGGTGATGTCAACGGAAAAATGCAGTGTCTCGCCGGCAAGAGGATGATTGCCGTCAACCACCACTACGTCATCTTCCACCTTCATCACGGTGAGAATCTGCATGCCGTTGGGGGTCTGAGCCTGGAACTGCATGCCTGGAAGGATTTCGTCCACACCTTCGAAAGCGCTGCGGGGAACGCTTTGAACCAGGGCATCGTTGCGGTTGCCGTAGGCTTCTTCCGGAGCGATGCTGACATCCACGTGATCACCTGCGTCCTTTCCCTCCAGCGCCTTTTCCAACCCCGGAATGATGTTTCCGGCGCCGTGCAGGTAGGTCAACGGATCCCGACCTTTGGAGCTGTCGAGTACTTCCCCGGCATCGTTCTTCAGGGTGTAATGGAAAGAAACGACTTTGTTTTCAGAAACTTGCATGTATAGACCTTCGGGACTCTATGGATAAACAAGTTCTCATCATAGCGTTTCGAGAGCGAAACGACAAACTTTTGGAAATCATCAAGGAACGAATGGGGGAAATCTGTGGATAGATTTTTTCCCGAATTTATCCACAGTGAATTCCCGACCGTACACACCTTCGGAAAACAGGTTTCGAACAATTCAACCTGTTGATTCAAAATGAATTTTCCACCTTTTCCCCAGGAATGCCTCGGGATAACAACCAACACTTCGACTTAAGATAAACCAATAAAATCTGAAATAGAAATCTGGGAAGTGAACCGGCGAGTCCAGACAGCCGTCCAAATTGATTGCACGAGCGTTCAAAAGACGGCGGGAAACCAGAAATCGGTATAATGGTTGCATTACCGTATCAGAAACGGTCGTTCCACATCATGGATTTCCGGCAAACATTCGACGTTATCGTGATCGGTGGGGGACATGCCGGCACCGAAGCGGCTCTGGCGGCGGCACGGTGCGGGGCGCGCACCCTCTTGCTCACCCAGAACTTCGAAACCCTGGGGCAAATGAGCTGCAACCCGGCCATCGGTGGGATCGGCAAAGGACATTTGGTCAAGGAGATAGATGCACTGGGAGGACTGATGGCTCGCGCCATCGATCAGGCGGGGATTCAGTTCCGTATCCTGAACGCATCCAAAGGGCCGGCGGTGCGGGCCACACGGGCCCAGGCGGACCGCAATCTGTATAAATTGGCGGTCCGGCGGGCGTTGGAAGGGCAACCGAATCTGTGGCTGTTTCAGCAGACGGTTTCGGATCTGATCGTGGAAAACCATCGTGTGACCGGGGTCGTCACCCAGATGGAGTTGCGGTTCCGCGCCCGCTGCGTCGTTCTCACAGCCGGAACGTTCCTGGGTGGAGTCATTCACGTCGGGGAGACGAATTACGAAGGGGGTCGGGCCGGTGACGGTCCCGCCAACGCTCTGGCCCGAAGACTGCGGGAATTGGATTTCCGGGTCGGTCGCCTCAAAACCGGCACCCCGCCACGCCTCGACGGCAGAACCCTGGATTACCGGGTCATGGCGGAACAACCGGGGGACGAACCTACACCGGTGTTTTCCTTCCTGGGTGATCGCAGCCAACATCCCCGCCAGGTGTCTTGTCACATCACCCGGACCAATCCTGAAACCCACGAGATCATCCGGGCGGCACTGGACCGCTCCCCCATGTTCACCGGGGCCATCGAAGGGACCGGGCCGCGCTACTGTCCGTCCATCGAGGACAAGGTGGTGCGCTTCGCCGAACGGGAATCGCACCAGATTTTCGTCGAACCCGAAGGACTCGATACCACCGAAGTCTATCCCAACGGGGTTTCGACCAGCCTGCCTTTCGACGCGCAGTTGGCCTTCATCCGTTCCATTCGGGGTTTCGAGAAGGCCCACATCACCCGGCCGGGGTACGCCATCGAATACGATTATTTCGATCCCCGGGGATTGCGGCCCAGTCTGGAGACCAAGGCCATGGAAAACCTGTTCTTCGCCGGTCAGATCAACGGCACCACCGGCTACGAAGAAGCGGCCGCCCAGGGTTTGATCGCAGGGTTGAACGCCGCCCGCAAGGCCAAGGGGTTGGAGCCTTGGTGGCCGCGGCGGGACGAGGCCTACATCGGGGTTATGATCGACGATCTGATCACCCGCGGAACCAGCGAGCCCTATCGGATGTTCACCAGCCGGGCGGAATATCGGTTGCTGCTGCGCGAGGACAATGCCGATTTGCGCCTGACTCCCAAGGGACGCGAACTGGGATTGGTGGACGACGAGCGTTGGCGGGCGTTCGAACGCAAAACGAAAAACATTCAGCGCCTGCAGGAGCGACTGAAGGAAACCCGGCTTCGGCCCGGCAGCGAGGCGGCGGAACGGTTGGCGGCCGTACTCAAAAATCCGTTGCAGCGGGAAACCACTTTGCTGGACCTGCTGCGCCGTCCGGAGGTGAGCCTTGATTCGCTCCAGGCGTTGGGGTTGCTCCCAGCCGATGGCTACAGTGAAGCAGAAATGGAGCAGGTCGAGATCCAGGCCAAGTACGCCGGTTACATCGAACGACAGCAGGCGGAAATCCAACGGGCGCAACGTTACGAAAACCTGCCATTGCCACCGTCCCTGGATTATCACCGGGTGAGCGGCCTGTCCCGGGAGGTGCAGGAGAAGCTGTCCCGTCACCGGCCGGCGACCCTGGGGCAGGCGGCTCGCATTCCCGGAATCACTCCGGCTGCCGTCTCCCTGCTATTGGTACATCTGAAGAAAAAAACGGCCTGATGGCGAACAAACGCCTGATTACCGGCCTGGAGCGGCTGGGTTTGAAGCCGGAACCGCAACGGATCGGCCGTATTGAGCAGCTCTACCGGGCCCTGGTACGATGGAACCGGGTGGTCAATCTGACGGCGGTGACGGACGAGAACGACTTCGTCACCCACCACGTGTTGGACAGTCTGGCGATTCATCCCTATCTCCACGGCGATCGGCTCCTCGATGTGGGCACGGGGGCTGGTTTTCCCGGCTTGCCCCTGGCGCTTTTCTTTCCGGATCGCCGGTTCGTCCTGTTGGATGCCGTCGCCAAAAAGATCCGCTTCGTGCGTCAGATGACGTTGGAACTGGGATTGGCCAACGTCACGGCGGTTCACGATCGGGTGGAGCGGTATGCCGACCGCGATAGATTCACCACCATCGTCACCCGGGCCTTTGCCGGGGCGGGAAAAGCGTTTACCCTAAGTCGCCACCTTTTGGCGTCGGGGGGGCGTTTTCTCGCCATGAAAGGGCGTTATCCCCACGAGGAACTACAAGACCTGGTGCCCGGATCCTATCGAGTGATCCCGATTGCCGTCCCCCATCTGGAGGCGGAACGTCATCTGATCGAAATTACACCGACGGGAACATGACCAGAATCATCGCAGTCGCCAATCAGAAAGGCGGCGTCGGCAAGACCACCACCAGCGTCAATCTGGCGGCCAGCCTGGCCCTGACGCAGCGCAAGGTGCTGCTGGTGGACATCGACCCCCAGGGTAACGCCACCATGGGCTGCGGCGTCGACAAGAACCGGCTGGAACTGAGCTGTTGCGACCTACTGCTCGCCGAGGCGGGAGCGGCGGAGGTCATCCTCGCCCTGGAAGGGCTGGGTATGGATCTGATCCCCGCCAACGGCGATCTCACCGCCGCCGAGGTCGGCCTGATGCAGGCGGAGCGGCGGGAGCGGCGTTTGGCCGAGGCGCTGGCGCCCTGCCGGGACGACTACGATTACATCCTCATCGACTGCCCCCCTTCCCTCAACATGCTGACGCTCAACGCTCTGGTGGCGGCGGACGGGGTCCTGATTCCGATGCAATGTGAATACTACGCTCTGGAAGGCCTGTCGGCGCTGCTGGAAACCATCGCCAACATCCGGCGTACGGTCAATCCCCGCCTTACCATCGAAGGAGTGTTGCGTACCATGTTCGATCCCCGCAGCCGTCTGACCCGCGAAGTTTCCGAGCAACTACAGACCCATTTCGGCGAACGACTCCTGCGAACCTGTATTCCGCGCAACGTTCGCCTGGCTGAAGCCCCCAGTCACGGTCTGCCGATCGTTCATTACGACAAGTCTTCGCGGGGCTCCCTGGCTTACCTGGCGCTGGCGGGGGAACTGACCGGACGGCACCGGCAGAGGCACGGTCATGGCGACTAGGAAAAAACGCGGACTCGGTCGCGGCCTCGACGCACTGCTGGGCGAAGCAGTCCTCACGCAGCAGGACGGTACCAACCAAACGCTGCCGATCGATCAGATCCGGGCGGGCTCCTATCAGCCGCGGCGTGACATCGATCCTGAGCGGTTGGGGGAGCTGGCCGAGTCGATTCGCCGGCACGGAGTCGTTCAGCCGGTCGTGGTGCGTCCGCGGGAGGGAGGCGGTTACGAATTGGTCGCCGGTGAACGCCGTTGGCGGGCCGCCCGGTTGGCGGGGCTGACGGAAATACCGGCCGTCGTTCGCCGGATCGACGACCGCACGGCGCTGGCCGTGGCATTGATCGAAAACATCCAGCGGGAGGATCTCAATCCCCTAGACCAAGCGGAAGCCCTGCGGCGTTTCCTGGAGGAGTTCGACCTGACCCATCAACAGTTGGCCGAAACCCTGGGAAAATCCCGGGCTACCATCAGCAACCTTCTCCGGCTCCTGGAGCTTCACCCCCAGGTAAAACAGCTCCTGGCCGAGGGACGGATCGAGATGGGACACGCCCGGGCGTTGCTGGGACTGACCGGCGAGCGACAACTGGAAGTGGCGCGGAAAGTGGCGGACGGCAAAATGACGGTCCGGGACACCGAGGCCCTGGTGAAACGGCTGCAGCGACCCGGTGCCCCGAGCGGCCCGGCCGACACCGATCCCGACATCCGTCGCCTGCAGGAAGAACTTTCCGATCTGCTCGGCACCCGGGTGACCATTCGCCACAGCAGAACCGGCAAGGGCCGCCTGGTGATCGCTTACGAGGATCTGGAACAACTCGAGGGGTTGTTGACCCGGTTCCGCTGAGTTGACTTTTATCCCCTGCCGACCGGCTTTTCCGCCCTCGCCGGTGGAAGTGACCGGCGTTGAAGTAAGCCGGTAATTTTCCTTGATTTTGCGGTATCCGACCGATAGAATTCCGTGCTTGTGTGCGTACGGGGAAGGCGGTGAGCATCAACGTCGCTGCCGCAGTGGGCAGGGTGCTGGCCATCCAGGCGGCGGTGCTGTTGGCGCTGTTCGGCGGGGCGATGGCCGGGTTTGGCTGGCTGGTGGCTAGGTCGGCGCTGCTGGGTGGTCTGATCGCCTTCGTTCCCAACGCCTATTTTGCTCTGAGGATCTGCCGGAACCGGGAGGAAACGCCGCGGCGGTTCGTACGGCAGTTCTACGTGGGGGAAGCAGTCAAGCTGGTTTTGACCGCGGCGTTGTTTTTTCTGGTGTTGCAGTTGCCTGACGTTCGGGCCCTGCCGATGTTTTTAGGATTCATCGCGGTGTTGGGGGGATTCTGGATCGCTCTCCTGACCGACTGAACCAACGAGAGAGGAACCATGGCGGCCAAAAGTCCAACCGAATACATCGTTCACCATTTGACTCCGCTGAAGGTGGGGGAAGGTTTCTGGACCCTGCACCTCGACACCCTGTTTTTCTCCGCCGTGTTGGGTCTGGTATTCGTGCTGACCTTCAAGTACGCGGCGGAACGGGCGACCGCCGGCGTACCGGGGCCGATCCAGAATTTCGCCGAAATGTTGGTGGAATTCGTGGATTCCCAGGTCAAAGACACCTTCCACGGGCGCAATCCGCTGATCGCCCCCCTGGCTCTGACCATCTTCTGCTGGGTGTTTCTGATGAACGCCATGGATCTGCTGCCGGTCGATCTCCTGCCGACCATCGCGGCATTGGAAGGCACCCCTTACCTGCGGGTGGTCCCGAGCACCGATCTCAACGCCACCTTCGCCATGTCGATCACGGTGTTCTTCCTGATCCTTTACTACAGCTTCAAGGTCAAAGGGCCTTGGGAATTCGCCAAAGACGTCCTGCTTCACCCTTTCGGCGTCTGGTTCATCCCGTTCAATCTGCTTTTGCGCCTGGTGGAGGAGTTCGCCAAGCCGGTTTCACTGGCGCTTCGTCTTTTCGGCAATCTTTACGCCGGTGAACTGATCTTCATTCTGATCGCCCTGATGCCCTGGTATCTGCAACCTCTGCTGAGTTTTCCATGGGCGGTCTTTCATCTTCTGATCATCACCTTGCAGGCATTTATCTTCATGGTGCTGACCATCGTCTACCTGAGCATGGCGCACGCATCCCATTGATCGATCTACCAACCATCGAGAACGGAGGAAGTAATGGAAAACTTGAATTTGATCGCCGACATCCAGGGGTTGACCGCCATCGCCGTGGGTCTGGTTCTGGGTATGGGTGCTCTGGGAACCGCCATCGGCTTCGGTTTGCTGGGGGGTAAGTTCCTCGAAGGGGCGGCTCGGCAACCGGAAATGGTTCCGATGCTGCAGGTGAAGATGTTCATCGTGGCCGGTCTGCTGGATGCGGTGACCATGATCGGTGTCGGTATGGCGCTGTTCTTCACCTTCGCCAACCCGTTCCTGGCCCCGGTCACCGGCGGCTGAGTCTTGCTCCGTCGTGGAGGATTAGTCGAACAACCCAACGAGCGAGGCAAGGGGTCGTGAGTATCAATATTACCCTTCTGGGGCAGATGGTCACCTTTGCGCTTCTGGTGTGGTTCACCATGAAGTACGTGTGGCCGCCCCTGATGGAGGCGCTCGAGGAGCGCAAGCGCAAGATCGCCGAAGGGCTGGAAGCGGCCGAACGTGGGAAGCACGAACTGGAACTGGCGGCCCAGCGTGCCACTGCCGTGTTGCACGAAGCCAAGGAGCAGGCCAACGAGATCGTCACCATGGCGCAGAAACGGGCCAATGAAATCATCGACGATGCCAAGGAGTCGGCCCGTCAGGAAGGTGAGCGAATGATCGCCGCCGCCAAAGCGGAAATCGAACAGGAATTGCAGCGTGCCAAGGAAGGTTTGCGAGAGCAGGTGGCCCAATTGGTCGTCACGGCGGCCGAGCAGATCCTGCAAGAGGAAATCGACCAGGCCAAGCACCGGCGTATCCTTGAGGGTGTCACCCAACAATTGGAACGGGCGTCATGACAGAGCTAGCCACCATGGCCAGGCCGTACGCCGAGGCGGTTTTCAAACGTGCCCTGGAAAGCGGGCGCCTGGAGGAGTGGTCCAGGATGCTGACGTTTCTGGCCACTGTCATCGGTGATAAGGAAATGGCGGCGTTGGCGGCGAATCCCAATGTGAAACGAGAGGATTTTCTCCGTATTCTACTCGATCTCGGCAAAGATCATCTGGACGAGGAAGGAGAGAACTTCGTCAAGATACTGGTGCACAACGGCCGTGTCACCTTGTTGCCGCAGATCCGCGAGTTGTTCGAGCGTCATCTGGCGGAGCATCAGGGGGTCGCCGAGGTGGAAGTGACCTCCGCCTATCCGTTGTCCGAGGAGGATCGGGCCGAACTGGTTCAGGCGCTGGAACGCAATCTTGGAAAGCGGGTCAGGCTCGAGGTCCACGAAGATCGGCAATTGATCGGTGGCGTTCGCATTCGGGCCGGGGACAAAGTCATCGACGGCT
>Ga0256839_1003383_pt1 | contig 16488 bp, 15 predicted proteins | sample 354166metaG_FD_185968 | JGI IMG/M metagenome (GOLD analysis project Ga0256839, IMG submission 185968) | Hydrothermal vent microbial communities from Mid Atlantic Ridge, Atlantic Ocean - 354-166 | ecosystem: Environmental > Aquatic > Marine > Hydrothermal vents | place: Atlantic Ocean: Mid... | reverse complement strand
TGGCAGTGAATAGTTAACATAATATCTATTATGCGCTATCTGGCGGGCCGAACACCGGCACCCTACAATGCCAGAAACTGCTGTTTGGTGCGGCTGTTCCAGCGAACATCGAGGTGATAACCGGTTTCCGTCTGCGCCTCTTGCAGCACTGCGTTATGAGCGTAAAGCCATGCGCGTTCCTTGCCTTGCGCGAATGTCAGGTCGACTTCCTCGTCCAGAACCGGCTCTGCAAGGTTTTCCTCGATCAGGGCATAAAGGGCATCGATCCCCTCGCCTGTAACGGCCGAGGTTGCCACTTTCAGCGGATCGCGCGCGGCGGCGGTGCGCCAGGCGTTGGCTTCGTCCTGCGGCAGGTTGTCGATCTTGTTCAGCACCTCGATCATATTGCCCTGCGCCTTTTCGCTGATGCCGATCTCCGACAGGATGTCGGTCACATCGCGGGCCTGCTCTGCCGTTTCGGGATGCGAGATATCGCGCACATGCAGGATAAGGTCGGCGTCGAGGACTTCCTCCAGCGTCGCGCGGAATGCGGCAACCAGTTGCGTCGGAAGGTCGGAAATGAACCCCACCGTATCGGACAGGATCACCTTCCGTTCCGAGGGCAGCTCGATTGCGCGCATAGTCGGGTCGAGCGTCGCGAACAGCATGTCCTTTGCCATCACGTCGGCGCCGGTCATACGGTTGAAAATCGTAGATTTTCCGGCGTTGGTATAGCCGACAAGCGCTACAATCGGATACGGCACCTTTTTACGTGCTGCCCGGTGCAGCGCGCGGGTTTTCACTACTTTGGCCAGCTGTTTTTTGATCCGGTGTATCTGCTCGGCCAGTGCGCGGCGGTCCGATTCAATCTGTGTTTCACCCGGCCCGCCGATAAAACCCAGCCCGCCGCGCTGGCGTTCCAGATGGGTCCAGCTGCGCACGAGGCGCGATTTCTGATAGGTCAGATGCGCCAGATCGACCTGAAGCACCCCTTCGCGGGTTGCGGCGCGGTCCGAGAAAATTTCGAGTATCAAGCCCGTGCGGTCCAGAATCTTGACATTCCACGCCTTTTCCAGGTTACGCTGCTGGATCGGGGTCACCTTGCCGTCGATAATGACCAGCCCGACCTCCTCGGCTGCAAGCCGGTCGCGGATTTCATCGACCTTGCCGCTCCCGAACAGGGTCCCTGCCCGCGGTTTGCCGATCCGTACCACATCGGAGCAGACTACATCCACATCCAGCGCCTCGGCCAGATTTACGGCCTCCTCGAGAGCCAGCGCCGGCACCCGCCGCTGGTCCTTTTCCCCGAGGTCGGGATGGATCACACAACACCGCATCAGGTGTTATTCTGCATTGTCACCGTCATACAGGTTAACGGGTTGCGCAGGCATAATGGTGGAAATCGCGTGTTTATATACAAGCTGGGACGCACCGTCGCGGCGCAGCAGCACGCAGAAATTGTCGAACCAGGTGATCACGCCCTGAAGCTTGACACCGTTGACAAGGAAAATGGTTACAGGATTTTTCGCTTTGCGAACATTGTTCAGAAAAGCGTCTTGCAGGTTTTGCTTATCGGCAGCCATTATTTCTCAGCCTTTGGATTGCGAACGCCCGTTCCGGGGGCTCTTGTTGTTATTAAACAGGATAATGGGGGTTGCGGAACGCTTTTTCCACCCCTTAGACACGAATTTCTTCGCGATTGCACAAAATCGGCCCTACCGGCGCCAATAACTCGGGTTGAACAACGCGATCAGCACCAGAACCTCCACCCGCCCGAAAATCATGGCAATGCTGAGCACGCTCAGCCCCAGTGAATCGAGGTTGGAGAATTGCAGCGCCGGATCCAGCATTGCCGCCGCGGGGCCGGTGTTGGTCAGTGCGGCAATGGCCAGTCCGGCACTGTCCTCGAACGGGATGTTTTCCAGGGCCAGTGCCAGCATCACCAGCGCGATTCCGATGGAAAACAGCATCAGGAATATCCAGGCGATCAGCCCTCCTTCCCTGCGGAACCGCCGTGCGGCCATGCCCGCTCCGCCCACGCTGGACGGATGCACCAGACGTTCCATCTCGCGCAGCCCGTGCTTGTAGAGCGCATACAGCCGCAACAGCTTCACCCCGCCCGCCGTGGTCGCGATACCGCCACCGGCTACGGCCACGGCCAGCAACACGATGCCGGGCGTGCCCATACCGGACCAGTTGCGCGCTGTCTGCCAGTCGGCGCTTTCGAATCCGGTGGTGGTCAGGAACGAGAGCACGGTAAACAGGCTGCCCCAGAGCGCGCGTATGGCGGCCAGCGAATCCTCCTGCGTCCGCACGTCGAAGGCCGCAAGCCAGTGGCGCAGGAACAGCAGTATCGACACGCTGCCGATGGCGATGAGCATGATGCGGACCTCGGCGTCGTGGCGCAGCCAGGCAAAGTTGCGCCAGTTGGCGATGCTCAGGAACATGCGGTGGCTGACCGCGAACATCAGGAACAGCATCATAAAGACTTCGCCCCACCGGCCGGATGTGCTGCCCTCCAGTCCGCCGACGGGGGAAATGCCGCTGGTGGACATGATCGACATGGCATGAATGGCGGCGACAAAGGCGCGGTCGCCGGACAGGATCAGCGCCATCATCAAGACAAAGGTGGCACCTGCGTATACCGGCCCGATGGAACCGACCGTGCGCAGGATACGTTCGGCCGAATCCGCATTGCCGCTGGAATCCGCCCCTACCCCCGCGCCCGCCACCGGCGAGCGTATCTCGAAACCGCCGATATTCATCGGTTCCATGATCGAAAAGGCGATCACCAGAATGAACAGCCCGCCCATCCACGATACAAGCCCGCGCCACAGATGGATGGCAGGCACGACGCTGTAGGGGTCGTCGATCAGGCTGGCCCCGGTGGTGGTCAGGCTTGACAGCATTTCGAAATAGCCGCGCAACGGCCCGAAGGACGGCACCAGCGATATGACCGGCAAGGCCAGAAACAACGGCAGGATGGCATAGACCAGCAGGATGGTTACAAGATGGGCACGGGCGCTGATACGGGGGCTGCGATTCATCAGAGACAGCCCCAGAATAAACGCCAGCGCCAGCACCAGCGCCATGGATCCGGCGAAGACCAGCGCCGTGCCCCCGTCCCCGATCTTCAGCGCATAACCGGCCGGCACCAGCATCGCCAGCGCGCCGATCATCATGAGCAGTGCAAATTGCGGATACTGTCGAAGGTGTGCCCGCATCAGAAGAAATCGATGCTGACCTGGAACAGCTGCTCGATTACCGGCACGTCGATCGACAGGGCAAAAACGGTCAGCACGTCGCCCTCCTCGATTCTCGTGTCCCCCCTGGGCGCCAGAATTTCGCCGCGTTTCTTCAGCGTGCCGACCATCGCCCCCTCGGGCCAGTCGATATCGCGGATCAGCTTGCCGGCAATGGGCGAGGTTCCCATGACCTGCGCCTCGATCACCTCGGCCTCGGCGTCACCGATGGAATAGACCTTGTGGACCGAGCCGTGCCGTATATGGCGCAGGATCGACGAAACCGTGGTGGCGCGCGGGTTGATGAACGCGTCGATACCCAGCGGCTCCAGCAGGGTGGTCAGACTGGGGTCGTTGACCAGCGAAATGGTCAGCGGGGCACCTGCCGCCTTGGCGCGGGCACAGGTCAGAAGGTTGGTCTTGTCGTCATCGGTCACCGCCAGCACCGCGTCGGCCTTGTCGATATTCGCCTCTTCCAGCAGAGCCATGTCCAGCCCGTCGCCGTTCAGCACAATCGTGCGCTCCAGCGCGTCGGCGACCACCTCGGCCCGCTTCCGGTCCACCTCGATCACCTTGGCGCGCACGCGGCGGGTGCCGGTTTCCAGTGCCTCGGCCACGAACAGCCCGACATTGCCTCCGCCGATAATGATGGCGCGGCCGGTGTTCGGGTTCGATTTGCCGAAAATCTCGTAGGTGCGGGGCACGTCCTCCGTCGCGACCAGCAGATAGGTCTGGTCGCCCGGGAACAACTGGTCGTTGGGATGGGGCACGAACAGCTTGCCTTTGCGCCGCACGCCGACGACCACGGCGCGCAGGGTTGAAAACAGCTCCGACAGCTGGCGCAACGGCGTGTTCAGCACCGCACAATCCTTGCCAAGGCTCAGCCCGACCAGTTGCACCCTGTCGTCGATGAAGCTTTCGGTATCGAAGGACGCCGGTGCCGCAAGCCGCCGCAAGGCCGCCTGCGCAACCTCGCGTTCCGGCGAGATAATCACGTCGATCGGCAGATGTTCGCGCCGGTAAAGGTCGGAATACTCCGGGTCGAGATAGGCCTGCGCCCGCAGGCGCGCGATCTTGCGCGGCACCTCGAACACCGAATGGGCCACCTGACAGGTGACCATGTTCACCTCGTCCGAAAAGGTCGCGGCGATAATCATGTCCGCGTCGCGGGCACCGGCGCGTTCAAGCACATCGGGGTGCGAGGCAAACCCCGCCACGCCGCTCACGTCCATCGCGTCGGTAATCCGGCGCACCAGCGCGGCATTGTTGTCTACCACGGTGACGCTGTTGTTCTCGGTCGAAAGGTAGCGCGCCAGCTGCCAGCCGACCTGCCCTGCCCCACAAATGATGATCTTCATCGCGAATTCCTGTCCGAGCGGTTTCTACCGCGTTGTTATGCGCCTATTCCGCCGCGGGCGTCAATCGCCGGCCTTCCTCGCACCACCCTTCTGTCCGGTGACAATATCGAGGGACTTGAGCTTGCGATGCAGCGCCGAACGTTCCATGCCGACGAAATTCGCGGTGCGGGAAATATTGCCCGAAAACCGGTTGATTTGCGAGATCAGGTATTCCCGCTCGAACATCTCGCGCGCCTCGCGCAGCGGCATGGTGGCAAAACTTGCACCGATGGAATAGCGCGCCTCGCTCTCGACGCTGCCGGGCAACTCGCTTGCCTCCACCGGCCCGCTGTCGGGGCCGAGGATCAGCATCCGCTCGACCGTATTACGCAATTGCCGGATATTGCCGGGCCAGTCCATGATCTGCATCTGGGCCAGCACCCCTTCGGACATCTCGCGCAGCGGCAAACCCTGCGTGGCGTTCAGTTCCTTGACGAAATGTTCGCACAAAAGCGGAATATCCGTGCGCCGTGCCTCCAGATCCGGCACCTCGATCGGCACCACGTTCAGACGATGGAACAGTTCTTCGCGGAAATTCCCCTTGCTGATCTCCCGCCGCAGATCGCGGTTGGTGGCGGAAATCACGCGCACATCCACCCGCACCACATCCTGCCCGCCAACACGGGTAAAGCTCTGGTCCACCAGCACCCGCAGGATTTTGGACTGGGTGCCATAGGGCATGTCGGCCACTTCGTCGAAAAACAGAATGCCGTTGTGCGCCCGTTCGAACAGCCCCGGCTCGTGCCCGCGTTCCGGCGATTCCCGCCCGAACAGCACCTCCTCCATACGTTCCGGCTCTATCGAGGCGGAATTTACGGTGACAAACGGCCCGTTCGCCCGCGGACCGTTGGCGTGGATAAACCGCGCGGCCACATCCTTGCCGACACCGGCGGCACCGGTCAGCATGATCCGGCTGTTGGCGCCGGCCACCTTTTCCAGCTGGCTTTTCAGCGCCTTGAAGGCGGGACTTTCCCCGACCATCACCGCGTTTTGCGACTCCTGTTTTCGCAGCGCCGCATTCTCCCGCCGCAGTTTCGAGGCCTCCAGCGCCCGCCCGATCACCACGATCAACTGGTCGATATTGAACGGTTTCTCGATAAAGTCATAGGCCCCCTGCTTCACCGCTGCCACAGCGATCTCGATATTGCCGTGACCGGAAATAATCACTACCGGAATATCGGGATTGTCGCGACGCACGGATTTCAGGATGTCGATCCCGTCCAGCTTGCTCTCCTTGAGCCAGATATCGAGGATCACCAGATCGGGCGGCGAGTCGTTGATCGCGGCAAAGGCGGAATCGGAATCCCCGGCCAGCCGCACCGAATGCCCTTCGTCGCGCAGGATATCCCCGATCAGTTCGCGAATGTCCCTTTCGTCGTCTACAACCAGTATATCACCCATTATTCTCCATCCCCTGCGGGGGTCCCTTGTTCTTGCTCGTTATTCTGTATCAGCGGCAGCGTAACCACGGCCTCGGCTCCGCCGGTTTCCCCGTCGCCGAACGAGGGCGCATCGCGCAACTCCAGATACCCTTCGTGTTCCTCGATGATCTTTTTTACAATCGACAGCCCCAGCCCCGTGCCACTGTCGCGGTGGGTCACATAAGGCTCGAACAGCCGCGCGCGATTGGCTGGCAGGCCGATGCCGTTGTCCTGAATACGGATTACAACATTGCGACCGTCAGGTTCGACCAGCACACGCACCTCGCCTTTTGTATCCGATGTTTTCCGTTTTTCGGCAACGGCTTCGCGCGCGTTCTTGATCAGGTTGGTAAAGGCCTGCCCCATCAAGGCGGGATCAAGGCTGGCCATCACCGGTTCCTCCGGTGCCTGCAGGGTCACGGTGATGTCCGGATCCGCCTCGTTCTGCAACAATACCGTATCGCGCAGGATGTCGCGCAGATCGACCGCGCGTTTCTCGGGGGCCGGCATGCGGGCGAACTTGGCGAATTCATCGACAATGCGGCGCAAATCCCCGGTCTGTCGGATAATCACATCGGCATATTGCTCCAGCGTTTCGCGTTCCTCGCCGACCATCGGTCCGAACTTGCGCCGCAGCCGGTCGGCCGACAACTGGATCGGCGTCAGCGGGTTCTTGATTTCGTGCGCGATCCGGCGCGCCACGTCGCCCCAGGCTGCCATGCGCTGCGCCGAAACCAGATCGGTCACATCGTCAAAGGCAATCACATAGCCCTCGACCCTGCCCTCCTGCGTACGGCGTGCGGCGATCCTGACCAGCAGGTTTTCCTGTTTTCCGCCACGCACAAGCGCGATTTCCCCCTGCTCGACCGTCCGCCCGCGGCGCCCGAGGCGCTCCAGCAACGGCGCGAATTCCGGAACGGTGTCCGCCAGCGCGCGCCCGAGATCCGTTTCCGCGTCCAGCCCCAGCAGTTTCGCGGCCGCGGCGTTCAGGAATTCGACATTGCCTGCCGCATCCAGCCCGATCACCCCGGCCGTCACCCCCGACAGCACGGAATCGAACAGCCGCCGGCGTTTTTCCGTTTCGGCATGCACCTCCAGCAACGCATTGCGCTGCCCGCGTACCTGCGCGATCATATTGTTGAAGGTCCGCCCGAGGATGGCAATCTCGTCGTCGCCTTTCTCCTCGATCACCCGCACGTCGAGATCCCCCCTCCCGACCCGCTCCGCCGCACCGGCCAGCCGCCCGACGGGACGCGAAAGCCGCTCGGCGAACCACATGCCGAACCATACCGCTGCCAGTATAACGATCAGCGCGAACCCCAGATAGATCAGCGCGAATTCGAACAGCAGCTTGCCGCGCTCGCTCTCCAGCTGGTTATAGAGCGCGACGGTTTCCTTGGTGTCATCCAGCAGCGACAGGATATTCCCGTCCACCGGCCGTGTGACATAGAGCAGCCGGTCGGGATAGGCCTCCAGCGGCACCAGCGCCCGGAACTCGTTGTTGCCCCAGTCCTGGATGATCACGACATTGCCTGCCAGCGCGCGGCGGATATCCGCGGGTGAGGGTTTTTCGAAATCGAACAGATAGGACCGCTCGCCGCGCACCACGATATCGCCGGCGGTGTCGATCACAAAGGCCTCGGAAAGGGTGCGCTGCATCTGCAATTGTCCGCGGTTCAGATATTGCCGCAATTCGGAATCGCCCAGCAACGGCACGCGGCGTTTCTGGGCGTCCAGATAGCGTTGCAGCACCTTGGCATCCGCCTCCAGCGTGTCGCGGTGTTCGCGTTCATAAGCCTGCGCGGCGGTCAGCGAGTTGTTCACCACTTGCCGCACCCGGTCGGAAAACCAGCTCTCCAGCCCGAAATTCAGCGTCACCGCGGCAAATATTGCCACCAGCACGGTCGGGATCAGCGCGGTCATGGTAAATACGCCGGTCAGGCGCAAATGCAGTTTCGATCCCGCCGATCGCCGCCGCCGCGCCGCGATGATCCGCACCACCTGCCGCGATACCAGCGCCGCGACAATCAGCACATAAATCAGGTCGGCCAGCACCACCATCCGCAACAGCTGCGGATCGCCTGGCCGGTCGAAGGCCCCGAAAAACAGGAAGGTGGCGATTACCAGAACCGGCCCGAGGATCACCAGAGACAGGGTCACAGCCGAACGCATCATGCGATTGGTGCGCAGGGCTTCCAGTCTGGAAAAACTCGTTCTCAGGGCGCTTTGTTGCAAGATAGAAACAGATTCTGTTGTTTATGCCGCAATATGTGACATGTTTACATCATCTTCTTGCCCCGTGTCACCTGAATGTCGAGCTCCTTGATCTTTTTTCTGAGTGTATTGCGGTTGATGCCCAGCAATTCGGCGGTTTTGAGCTGGTTTCCCCGTGTTGCTGCCAGCGACAGGGCGATCAGCGGCAACTCCACCTCCTGCAAAATCCGCTGATACAGGCCCGGCGGCGGCAGGGCATCGCCGTGCAGGTCGAAATAGCGCCGCAGGTGGTTCTCGATCGAGGTGGACAGCCGCTCGCCGCGCGCCTCCACCGGCTGCATGGCGGAACTGGGGCGCATGGTGATTTCCTGCGTGACGATCTTGTCGCTGATCACGTCGTCGGGGCACAGCACCGCCAGCCGCCGCATCAGGTTCTGCAACTCGCGCACGTTGCCGCTCCAGGGCTGCTGTTTCAGCACCTCCAGCGCCTCGTTGGAGATCGCCTTGCTCGGCAGGCCCTCGCTTTCGGCCTGGCGCAGGAAATGGCGGGCCAGATCGGGAATGTCCTCCAGCCGCTCGCGCAGGGACGGCAGGCGGATCGGCACGACATTCAGGCGATAGAACAGATCCTCGCGGAACGAGCCTTCGTTGATCCGTGCCCGCAGATCCTGATTTGTGGCGGCGATGATGCGCACGTCGGCGCGGCGGGTTTCATGCCCGCCGACACGGGTAAACTCGCCCTCCTGCAACACCCGCAACAGCCGCGTTTGCGCCTCCATCGGCATATCGCCGACCTCGTCGAGGAACAGCGTGCCGCGGTCCGCCTGTTCGAACCGGCCCTTGACGGCGGTGCCGCCGGCCGGATCGGCCTCGATCCCGAACAGTTCCGCCTCGATGTTTTCCGGCGGGATGGCGGCCATGTTGAGGGCCACGAATGGCCCCTGCTTGCGATGGCCGAAATCGTGCAGCGCCTGCGCCACCAGTTCCTTGCCGGTTCCCGAATCCCCCGTCACCATCACCCCGAGGTCCGCATTCATCAGCCGCGCCATGATGCGGTAGACCTCCTGCATTGCCGGCGAGCGCCCGATCAGCGGCAGGTCCTCGTCCTTGTCGACCGGTCGCGCCGGCGCCGCATTATGTGCTAGCGCCTTGTTCACCGTCGCCAGCAGGTCCTTCAGGTCAAAGGGCTTGGGCAGGTAGTCATAGGCCCCCGTTTCGGTCGCGCGAATGGCAGTCATAACGGTATTCTGCGCGCTCATCACGATCACCGGCAGGGCGGGACGTTTCTTTTTGATCGCCGGCAGAATGTCGAGCGCATCGCCGTCCGGCATCATCACATCGGTAACCACCACATCGCCCTCGCCCTCCTCGATCCAGCGCCACAGGGTCGAGATCGCGCCGGTCGAGCGCACCCGGCACCCCGCACGGGTCAGCGCCTGGCTCAGAACCGTGCGGATGGTGCGGTCGTCGTCCGCAACAATAATCGTGCCGTCCATTATCCGGCCTCCGTGTTTTTGTGTTCGCGCCAGATCGGCAGCAACACGCGGAATCGCGTGCGGCCGGGGTGTGAATCACATTCCACCACACCGCCATGATCCGCGATGATCTTCGAGACCAGCGACAACCCCAGCCCCGTTCCCGCCGCCTTCGAACTGACAAAAGGGTCGAAAATATCGTCGATCAGGTTTTTCGGAATCCCCGGCCCGTTGTCGATGACCGAGACCTCCAGCGGCAGGCTTTCCGATTTCTGCCCCGGCAGTTGCAGCCGCACCCCCTGCCGGAAGGCCGTCTTGATGGTGATGCTTCCGCCAACCTCGGGGATGGCCTCGGCAGCGTTTTTGAACAGGTTCAGGAATACCTGTATCAACTGGTCCGCATTGCCCGCCACCGGCGGCAGCGAGGGATCGTATTCTTCAACAAACCGCGCATGGGTGGCGAAACCGGCGGTCGCGGCCCGTTTGGCGCGGTCCAGCACATCGTGGATATTCACCGCCTCGCGGCTGGCGGGGCGCAGATCACCGAATTGTTCGACCCGCGCCACCAGATCGCCGATGCGCTTGATCTCGTCCTGGATAAGCTGTGTCAGTTCCTGATCCTCGTCCGTCGCGCTCATGGCCAGCAATTGCGCCGCGCCGTTGATACCGGCCAGCGGATTGCGGATCTCGTGCGCCAACATCGCCGCCATTCCCGTGACGGAGCGCGCCGCCGCGCGGTGCGTCAGCGAGCGGTCCATCTTTTCCGCCAGCCCGCGCGGATGGCACAGCAACAGCACCTCGCCATTCGCCATGGCCGAGGCATGCAGGTTGTTCAGCCGCGGCGCGATATCGGCCCAGACGACCTCCACATCATGCAGCACGACCGAGGATCCCCCCGCCCGCGCCTGCTCCACCACATCGACAACGGCGCTGCCCGCGCCGACAAAATCCGCCAGCGGCCGCGCCTGCATCTGTTTTTGCGAGGTAGAGGCAAACACCTCCGCCGCGCTGTTGCAGGCCGCCACATGGCCATTTTCCCCGATGACAAAGGCCGGATAGGGGATGGCACTCCATAATGCCTCGTAATCCCTCATGCCGCCTCCAGCGCCTGACAATCGGGCAAACCGGCCCGCAATTCGCGCAGAACCCGCGCCGGATCGGTTTCGCGGATGATACGGGCGCGCAATTCCGCCCCGCCCGCCAGCCGCTCCAGATACCAGCTCAGGTGTTTGCGCGCGGTTTTCACGCCGGTTTCCGCACCGTAGAAGGCAATCATCGCCTCGTAATGTTCCAGAATAACCGCTGCCAGCGCCGCACCGCGTGGCGGGGTATAGGTCTGCCCCGCCAGTTCCGCCGCCACCTGCGCCAGTATCCACGGCCGCCCCTCGGCCCCGCGCCCGATCATCACCCCGTCGGCCCCCGACAGCGCCAGCGCCTGCCGTGCGCTGGCCGTGTCGACAATATCGCCGTTGGCAATCACCGGAATGCTTACGGCTTGTTTCACCGCCCCAATCGCGGCCCAGTCGGCCGACCCCTTGTAAAACTGGCAGCGCGTGCGCCCGTGAACCGTCACCATCTGCACGCCCGCTTCCTCGGCACGGCGCGCAATATCCGGTGCGTTCAGGCAATCGTCATCCCAGCCAAGCCGCATCTTCAGCGTCACCGGCACATCCACCGCCGCCACGACTGCCTCGATCAGCGAAAGCGCGTGGTCCGGTGCTTTCATCAGGGCCGAACCGGAATAGCCGCTGGTCACCCGTTTCGCCGGACAGCCCATGTTGATGTCGATTATCCGCGCCCCCTGCCCTTCGAGCATCCGCGCACATTCCCCCATCCAGCCGGCCTCGCGTCCCGCGATCTGTACGGCGGTGCGGCTGCCGTCCAGCCCCAGTTCCGCCCGCAAATGCGGCGTGCTGCGCGCCTGCACCATTTCCTGACTGGCGATCATCTCGGACACCACCAGACCGGCGCCGAAACCCTGCACGATGTTGCGGAACGGCAAATCGGTGATTCCCGCCATCGGTGCCAGCAATACCGGCGGGCCGACTGCTATATTTCCCAGCGTTATGGACACTTTGCCTATTCCTTGTGCAGATTCACCCCGACATACACCAAGTATTCCGGTGCGACAATGGTTGAGGGCCGCGCGCCCTTGCTCTAAACCGGAGCCATGAAAACGATAGCCCTGATAGTTGCCGCGGGCCGCGGCACCCGTGCCGGTGGCGATGTGCCGAAACAGTATCGTGCGCTCGGCGGCGTGACGGTCCTGCGCCGGACCATCGACTCCCTGCTGTCGCACCCCGAAGTGGATGCGGTGCAGGTGGTCATCCACCCCGACGACGCCGGCCGCTACGCCATTGCCACCAGCGGCATGGAGGGCATCCTGCCCTCGGTTTTCGGTGGCGCGGAGCGGCAGGACTCTGTCCTCAAGGGGCTGGAGGCGCTCGAACAACACGCCCCCGAAACCGTGTTGATTCACGACGCCGCCCGCCCCTTTGTCAGTCACGCGGTGATTTCCGGCGTTCTGGCGGCGCTGGCAACCCACAAGGCCGCCTTCCCGGCCCTGCCGGTGGTCGATGCGCTCTGGAAAGGCGGGCGCGGCCGTATTCTGGCCGAGCAACCGCGCGAGAGCCTCTATCGCGCGCAAACCCCGCAGGGTTTCCATTTCGACGCCATCCTGTCGGCACACCGCGCCGCCAAAGCTCCGGCGCTTGACGATGTGGCGGTGGCCTTCGCCGCCGGTTACAAGGTCGCGATCACCGAAGGCGCACCGGAAAATTTCAAACTCACTACGCCCACTGATTTCGAGCGGGCGGCGAAAATGCTGGACAAACACATGGATATTCGCACCGGAAACGGTTTCGACGTGCATAAATTCACCGACGGCGACCACGTCACCCTTTGCGGTATCCGTATCGCGCATGACCAGTCGCTTGCCGGACATTCCGACGCCGATGTGGCCATGCACGCGGTCACCGACGCCATATTCGGTGCGCTGGCCGAAGGCGACATAGGCCAGTGGTTTCCGCCGAGCGAGGAGGAATGGAAAGGTGCCAACTCCGCCATTTTCCTGACCAAGGCGGTCGAACGGGCGGCAGCGCGGGAATTCGCCATTTCCAACGTCGATTGCACCATTATTTGCGAACGGCCGAAAATCGGACCGCATGCCCTGAAAATGCGCGAGCGTATGGCTTTGCTCCTCGGCATTCCGGCCGATCGCGTTTCGGTCAAGGCGACCACTTCGGAAAAACTCGGTTTCACCGGCCGCGGCGAGGGTATCGCCGCCATGGCCACAGCAACACTGGTAAAATCATGACACGGCTTATCACGACCTTTTTCGGAATCGGGCTGCTGCCCAAGGCCCCCGGCACATGGGGCACCGCCGCCGCCATTCCGGTGGCGTGGATCTTGCACGGGCTGCTCGGCTTCCCGGGCCTGCTTGTCGCCACCATCGTCGCCTTTCTGACCGGCTGGTGGGCCATCAAGGTCGAGACGGCGGGCAAGGACAACCACGACCCTTCGGAAATCGTGATTGACGAGGTTGTCGGTATCTGGATCGCCCTGCTGCCGCTCTCCTACGGCATGTGGGCCAATGATCAGCCGCAATGGCTGTTCCCCTACCCCGGATGGGTCACGGCCTTCATATTCTTCCGTCTGTTCGACATCTGGAAGCCCGGCCCCGTCGGCTGGGCCGACCGCAAACACACACCGCTCGGCGTCATCCTCGATGACGTAATCGCTGGCCTGATGGCTGCTGTCGTGGTGATGGCGGCTGCCGGAATTTACCACGGGCTGATCCAGTGATCGGGTTCCCGCAGCTTGCAAGCGATGTGCTGGAGGCCTGCAAGTCGCGCGGCTGGATGGTCGCCACAGCCGAGAGCTGCACCGGCGGCATGATCGCCGCCGCCCTGACCGACATCGCCGGATCCTCCGCCGTGGTCGATCGCGGTTTTGTCACCTATTCCTATCCGTCCAAAACCGCCCTGCTCGGCGTGCCCGCAGCCATGTTGCGCGACCACGGCGCGGTTTCCGAACCGGTCGCCCGCCAGATGGCGCTTGGCGCGCTGACCGCCTCCGATGCCGCGCTCAGCGTGGCCGTCACCGGAGTCGCCGGACCCGGTGCGGACGGTGACAAGCCCGAAGGCCGCGTCTGGTTCGCCGTCGCCACCGCCGACGGTGTGGAAACATCGGTCCGCGAGTTCGGCCCGCTCGGGCGCGACGCGGTGCGTATGGCCACGGTGGAAACTGCCCTGACGCTGCTGCTCGAAAAAGCGCAGGTTTTATAATTTTGCCTAAAATCTGGGCGACATCCTGAAATTCAGCCTATTTTACAGGCAATGGCGCGACAAACTGCCCGATTCGGCCGGTTTTGCCATCCCGAGGCTGCCCTTCCGCGCTATTCCCGCCGCGAAACCGTCGGCAAAGGCGGGCGCAATAAACAATAAAAGGGAATACAGATATGGTTGGCGCAGATACCGCCTGGATCATCGTTGCTACGGCCCTCGTTCTTTTTATGACATTGCCCGGACTGGCGCTGTTTTACGGCGGACTGGTGCGGTCGCGAAATGTCCTTTCCGTCCTGATGCAAACCATGTCGATCGCCAGCCTGATGACGATCCTGTGGCTGGCGGCGGGCTATTCCATCGCCTTCGGCCCGGGCGAGACCGGCTACTGGGGCGGCCTCACCAAGGCTTTCCTGAGCGGCGTTGACGCCGACACTCTGTTCGGCTCCATCCCGGAGGTGCTGTTCTTCGCCTTCCAGATGACCTTCGCCATCATCACCCCCGCGCTGATCGTCGGCGCCTATGTCGAGCGGATATCCTTCGCCTTCGTCCTCGCCTTTTCCGGTCTGTGGATGCTGCTGGTCTACGCCCCTGTCGCCCACTGGATCTGGGGCGGCGGATTCCTGTCGGACGGCGGTATTTTCGGCGAAACCGGCGTGCGGGACTTCGCCGGCGGTGTCGTGGTACACGAAACCGCCGCCATCGCGGCACTGGTTATCGCCTTCATCCTCGGCCCGCGCCGCGACAAATCGAAACCGCCGCATAATCCGGGCATGGTGATGATCGGCGCCTCGATGCTCTGGGTCGGCTGGTTCGGCTTCAACGCCGGATCGCAACTGGCCGCCGACGGTGGCGCGGCCATGGCGCTGGTGGTTACGCATATTTCCGCCGCCACCGCCTCGCTGACATGGGTGCTGTATGAAAAAATCCGCTACGGCACCGCCTCGCTTCTCGGCCTCGCCACCGGGGCCATCGCGGGCCTTGCCTCCATCACTCCCGCCTCGGGCTTCGTCGGACCGGTAGAGGCCCTGATCATCGGCGCCATTGCCGGAATCATCACGCAAGAGGCCGTCAACATCGTCAAAAACAAAATCAGGATCGACGACACGCTGGATGTGTTCGCGGTGCATGGCGTCGGCGGCATCTTCGGCACCATCATGATCGCGGTCTTCGGCGCCGGCGCATGGGGCGCACAACTCGGCACGCTGGCGATTGTCGGGGTGTTTACCCTCGTCGTCACCACGCTGATTATCAAGGTCCTGCAAATCTTCCTGAAAATCCGCGTCAGTCCCGAGGACGAGTCCACCGGACTCGACCTCTCCTCCCACGGCGAGCGCGCCTACGACCTTACGTCGTAGAGCCGTAGAGATCCTGTGCGCGCTGCTCGAAGGCGCGCACAATCCGCTGCATCGCCTCGTTGAACACCACGCCGATCACGGCCTGCAACATCGCGGACTTGAATTCGAAATCGACGAAGAAATCCACCTCGCAGGTGCCGTCCTCCAGCTGCGTGAACTGCCAGTGGTTGTTCAGATAGCGGAACGGCCCGTCCAGATATTCCACGTCGATCCGGCGCTCGTCGGGATAAAGCGTCACGCGCGAGCCGAATTTCTCGCGAAACAGCTTGAACGAGATCACCAGATCGGCGTCCAGCACTTCGGAGCCGTCCGGCATCATCGTGCGTTTGCGGATACGCGCGCCCACACACCATGGCAGGAACTGCGGATAGGCGTTGATATCGGCAATCAGATCATACATCTGCTGCGCGCTGTGCGGCATGATACGTTTTTCGGCGTGTGTCGGCATAGGGGCTTATATGCTCCCGTAAATCAATCTGTGCCACGGGATGGATTGTCGCGGGGCTTTGCGCTTTAAATGCGCTAACATAGGGCGATTCACAAGGGCTTCTGTATGGACCATTCAAATTATGTCATCGACGAGATGATTTCGGCCAAATCCATCGCCGCGCGGGTGGAATCGCTGGCGCGCGAGATTTCCGAATATTTCGCCGACACCGACAAGCTGATCGTGATCGGCCTGCTGCGCGGATCGTTCGTGTTCATCGCCGACCTCGCCCGCGAGCTTGACCTGCCGTGCGAGATCGACTTCCTCGAAACCTCCTCCTACGGCAATTCCACCGAGAGCAGCCGCGAGGTCCGCATCCTGAAAGACATCCGCGGAGAGATCGAGGGCCGCGACGTGCTGGTGGTGGAAGACATCGTCGATACCGGCCACACCCTGAAACAGGTGACCGAGATGTTGCAGACCCGCAACCCGAAACGCCTGAAAATCTGTGCCCTGCTCGACAAACCCTCGCGCCGCGAGGTGGATATTTCCGCCGACTGGATCGGTTTCGAGATCCCCGACAAGTTTGTCGTCGGCTACGGCATCGACTACGCGCAGCGCAACCGCAACCTCGACCACATCGGCGCGGTGCGGTTTATCGGGGAATAATTTCCACGACGTTTACGAAAATT
>Ga0256839_1003382_pt1 | contig 16490 bp, 13 predicted proteins | sample 354166metaG_FD_185968 | JGI IMG/M metagenome (GOLD analysis project Ga0256839, IMG submission 185968) | Hydrothermal vent microbial communities from Mid Atlantic Ridge, Atlantic Ocean - 354-166 | ecosystem: Environmental > Aquatic > Marine > Hydrothermal vents | place: Atlantic Ocean: Mid... | reverse complement strand
ATTTACAATCCCAAACTGTATGGCTTCCTCTTTTATAATGCTCCATACTCTGAGTATAGTGCCAATTCTAGTCCCTGACCGCCTAAAGGCGTGGGATTTACTGATCCCCTATAGGGGACTTTAAATTTTCTACGACTCCTTGCTCTGAGTGTAACCATAACAGCGTAAATTCTGCGTTGTCATCCCCCAGCGTTTGTTGACTGATTTCTTGATCTGAGCGGAGGGTGATCATATCTGCGGCAACTGATGAGAATACGGGCATAAGGCTAATAATGATAAGCCAAATTTTAAGGCATTGATTTGTCTTTAGTGTCATTACGTTATACTTCTTCATTATGCATAAATAACTGTCCCATGATTAATTCACTAATCGCTTCGTACTCTTCATCAAATAGTTCTTCGTTAGAATATGCTCGGTATAAAAGCCAGTGCTCAAATTTTTGTGCTTCACTAGCTCCAAAGTAGTCACTATTCCAAGCAGATACGGCTTTAGCTAAACCGCTATTTTCTTTTTTATCGGCGTACTGTTTAAATGCGGGTTTGGCATAAAAGTGTAAGGGGTAATGCAACCCTTGCCAGTAATAATGGATGAGCTTTTTTAAAATCTTACGAGCATCATCAACTTGGATAAGTTTAAAGCTGACTTCGGGTGAGTAAAAAGTGGTTTCTCTGGGTGTGTCGTTAGTCGTATCGGCGTTGAGTACTAAGTGGTTTACCCATAGACTAATGTAGTCGCCCGCATAGGGTGATGAAACTTGTCTTATGGTTCTCCCTAAATCCGATAGGTTACTGAGTTCACCTTGTAATGTGAAAGTATCATCGAATTCTATTTTAAAGGACTGATTGGGTTGCTCATCAAGCATAGGTAGTTGCTTAATATACTGTTGAACGGTGTTGGACTCGCGTTCGTAAAACTGCTCACCAATATTGCCATAGGGCAATAAGCCTTTAGCACGAAGGCATTGCAAGGCATCGTTGTATGGAGTTTCTTCTGTGCAGTCTTCTGGGTTAAGGTCTTTACAGTCACTTTTATCTAAAATCTCTTGGCGAATATCACGGTCTTTAAATGACTCGATATCAAAAGGTTCTCGAATTGGTAATACCAGTTCTTTGTCAAAATTACTGATGGAAAAACGTTGTTTTAAAAATACCCGAGCTGGGCTTTGATAAAAGCGAATGAGGTCATTTAAAAACAGTTGTTTGTTCTCATCGGGCAAGGTTTCTAAGGGCTGGCTAATAAAAACTTGTGAGGGTGATGTTTTGCTTGCTTTAATGTTGCTATAAGTGGCTTTGTATGAAAACAGCCGTGCATCACTCGCATCAAAATAGCGTTGACTAAAGGCTTGTAAAGGATGTTTGCACACCCAATCTTGTGTTTCAGTATCCGTGTAAATGCAGACTTCATCTAATAGTTCACTAACCAGCGTTGAAGGGGGGATGGAAGTGTTATCTTTTGCGCTTTGCCCAATGTAACTAATGATTAGTTTTTGTCGAGCGGCTAGTAGTGATTCTAAAAACAAATAGCGATCTTCATTGCGCCGAGAGCGATCGCCTTTACGTGGTGCTTGGGCGACTAAATCAAAACTCATGTTACGGTCTTGGCGTGGGTATTCGCCGTCATTCATGCCGAGCAGGGCGACCACTTTAAAGGGTACGCTACGCATAGGTACGAGGGCACAAAAGGTGATGCCGTAACCCATAAAATTTTCACCCCCGCTGATTTCAGTTAACGCTTGTTTGATAATTTTACAGATGACATGAAAAGCTAGTGCGTTAGATTTTTGTGAGTCTTTTTGTTTTATAAATCCCGCTAGTTTTGACTGTTGACGTAAATTATCTAGCGCGTTAAAAAGTAGCCTGTTTTGAGATTCATCAGCAAATAGAGAACGAATTAATTGATTAAATGAATCGAGCCAATCTTCCAAGTTTAATGTGGCCGAGGTAAATTGTTCTAGTTTAAAAAGGCTCTCTGTGAATTGGTTCAAGCGGGAGATGACTTGGGCTTGATTACCTTCAATATCACTGTACGGCAGTACCGGTAAAACCTCCTGATGAAGCGAACTGTCGGCAAGAAACAAATCATCTCCCGCTAGGGTATAGCCCAGTAATAAACGATCAAAAGCATAGCGCCAAGTATGCTCATCAGTTGCTGGCAGATGGTTTTTTTCACGCGTTTCAGCATTAATACCCCAGCGTATATTGGTTGATCGAGCAATTTCTCGGCAAAATAAAACCTCATCCTGCGTTAGGTCAAATTTGTCACGAATCGAATCGTAGTCCAATAGTTCAAATACAGATTCGGCATCAAAACGTTTATCAACTAAATCTAAAACTTTTAGAAAAGCCTCAATAGTAGGCTGTGCATGAGCGGGGTTTTGATCAGCGATGCTGAAGGGTAGTTTGGGTGTTTTTTCTGGTTTTGCAGAGAAAATAGCATCAATGTAAGGCGCATATTTTTCAATGTCAGGGGTCATCACAATAATATCGGAGGGCGCAAGATCAGCATCCTTTTGTAAGCAATCTAGCAATTGATCATGCAAAACCTCAACTTCACGCATGGCAGTATGACAGGCATGAAATTGGAGTGAATTATCGTTTTTGCTAAAGCCTGTGGTGTGTTGCGCTGGTGTTAAGTTAAAAATATCATGTTGAATTTGTGTTAGAAGTGAGTTTGGATTTTGTTCATTATTACTTTCTTCAAAATGACATTCATCGAGGTTTTGTAATTGATCGATAAAGTCACGTCCCTGCCGCCCCATTGAAGCTAACAGAGCATTGCCGGAATCAAAATAGCTTTGCTCTTCGCTAGGCTTTTTGCTGATTGATTTCTCAGATTCTATATCGCCCCAATAAGCCTCTGGACAGGGGTTTATTATAAATAAATTAATTTCCATAACCTTACCCATCTCACCTAAAAGCCGAATATAACCGGGTGATAGTGCGGATAAAGAAAAGAATGAGACGCGCTGTGGAAGGCGGCTTTTATTGTCGGCTTGTTGTATCGCTTGCACAAATTGATCTTGTAACGATAGCCAGTGATCAATGTTTTTATCTTTAAATAGTTTTTTCCATAAACGGGCCTGCCATTTCTCGCTTGATTGGTGAGAGGCACTTTCAACGCTTTCCCAATCTCGTACCCAATCATCTCGATAAAATAGAATTTTATCGAGCATCTCGGTCAGGACTAGGGATAAATCCCATGCCGACTCGGTGCTATTACTATAGTGGGCAAGTTCAGGAAAGTCTTTTTCATCCGCAGCTTGGCTTTCTTCAAGTAGCAGTTCAAACAAACGCCAACGGGTAACGGCAGGGGCAGAAGGGTCTTGTTCAGAAAGCTCAGGCAAGACATCTTTAAGGACTTGCCACATAAACTCAGCAGGAAACAAAAAGTTCATATTGGCACTAATGCCCTGCTTATCTGCGAGTTGCAACGATAAATAACGTGCCATACCAGAATTCTGCACGACGACAACTTCGGGCGCTAAAACATCATTCAAAGGTGGCTTTATCGAATCAGAAAATTTTTGGCTGAGTTGCTCAAGGCGATTACTGGTGTGTAGGGTAAGCATGGCTGAATATTACCATGAGTATTCAGTATTTGTACTTTGAGGAGGGAAAGAATTTGTCTTTATAAAGGTGCTGACCAAGCCTCATGATAAGACTTGATCAGCTTCTTCATATCGATGGTCGTGAGCTACGGCTAATCTTCTAGCTTTTCAGGTAAAGCAAAGGCTAATGCAATAAATAACAAAGCAATGCCACCTGCAACATATGAGGCAGGTACGTTTTCAATGAGTGTTGTATATTTTTCAACGCCTGTATTTGCCAGTGTGGCTTTGCCGCCGAAGAGTTTATCAAAAAGGGCTGTATTTTTTATACTCCCATATACGAGCATAAACAGGAAGGCGCCGATTAACCCGCCGCCAATAAAAATGAATGCATCTTTACCTCCTGCGCCTATAGCAGCAACACTTGTGCCTGGGCAAAAGCCTGAAATAGCCCAACCGATACCAAATATAAGACCACCGACGATTACACCCACATAAGCTGTTTTAACACTAAAGTGAGCATCAATTACACCTAATGAACTTAAAACAAAAAGTAATAAACTACTGAAACCAATAGAGAGTAAAATAATTTTGGCAAGTCGGAAGTCTTTTAAACGCAACATATTAATGATGTGTTGAGGGTTTGATGCGCCAGATTTATGCAAGATAAATCCAAATAAGAGGCCGAAAATTCCTGCTAGAATAATTTGTGACATCATGATCTCCTTTTTATTTTCTGTAAATGATTTTTGCAACAGGAATAGCTGCAGAAAAAGTAGCAATGGCAAACAAATAGCCACTCATGGAAGTTTGCATCATGCCACTCATCATATGCCCGCTAGAACAACCGCCAGCAAGACGTGCGCCAAACAGAACAAATATTCCGCCTATAAATACAAATATATACCGTTTTAAATGAGAATCTCCATAATTATCTTTCCATACTTTAGGCGTGTTTCTTTCTATGGGTATATCCTTTTTTGATTCAGTAATAAAAGATAATAAGCCGCCAGCTATCATCGCTATTACAAAGACGAAGCTGTAGTTAAGCGGTTTAGCAATATTTTTTGCATATTTCCCACCGCTTTTATTAAGGTAAGCATTAGTGCTCGCATAGCCTTTTTTAGCAGTTTCATCTTTCACGACAAGTTTATTTGAAATGCCGTTCCAGATAATACCGTCTAAAATCACAAACTGTGTTGAAACCCCGATAGGTTTAACAACGGCAGCTGTTATTAAAAAGGCTAGGCCTAATAAAAGGCCGCTGGCTTTCCAGCTCCATTCTTTTTTTCTAAATGCACTCCACATAGTGAACTCCATAGCTAATTGTTATAAAAGTGAGAATATATAACTTATCATTGATCATATTTAAGTATATTATAATATACTTAAATTAAAATCTGAAAATGATAATGATCAATGGAGAAAAAAATACTGTTACTATCTATTTCGGTTAGACTAGGCGTTTGTTTCTAGTCTTTTGCATATCATGAAAAAACCAGCCCAACCTGACTTTTCTTCACTGACGTTATCCTCAACGATTTATACTGCAATTCAAAAAGCGGGCTATAAAAATCCCACCGATGTTCAGTTGGAAACTATACCTGCCGTGCTTGAGGGGAAGGATGTTTTAGCGAGAGCTGAGACAGGTTCGGGTAAAACAGCTGCTTTTGTTTTGCCATTATTAGAAAAAATAATTCGTCGTCGTAGTAGTAAAGGCAAGCCAAAACAAAAAGGTAACGTCGTTGATTGCGTGGTGTTAGTGCCAACGCGTGAATTGGCGATTCAAATTCGTGAAGAATTTGATAAGTTCTCCGCGGGTTTTGAAGATCGGGTACGCTGCTTAAGTGTTTATGGTGGAGTGAAAATCAATCCGCAAATGCTGGCGTTACGCGGTGGTGCGGATGTTTTGGTTTCTACGCCTGGCCGCTTGTTAGATCTTGAAAAGCACAACGCAATCTTATTGCATCAAGTAAAAACCTTGGTTGTGGATGAGGTTGATCGACTGATGAAAGGTGACTTTCAGGAAGAAATCGAATCACTCTTTAAGCTGATGCCAAGCAAGCGTCAAAACTTAATGTTTACCGCCACCTTTCCTGCCAGTATTCGAAAACTGGTACGTAAAATCATGAATCAGCCTGAGATTATTAATGTTGATGATTTATATGATGATGTGACCATCACTCAGCGAGTTATTACGGTAAATCATGATAACAAAAATGATTTGCTCGCACATTTATTAAAAGAAAATGATTGGAAGCAGGTGTTGGTTTTTTGCAGCGCAAAACGTAGCTGTGATAATTTGGTTAAAAAATTGGAAAAGCGTGATATTAGCGCCGTCGCTATGCACGGTAACTTGCAACAAAATGCGCGTGCACGTGCTTTAAGTGAGTTTAAAGAGGGTAAAACACGGGTATTGATTGCCACTGATGTAGCAGGGCGCGGGATTGATATTGGCCAGCTTCCCTGTGTGATTAATTACGAGTTACCGCGCTCACCTAATGATTATACCCATCGTATTGGTCGGACTGGTCGAGCAGGTGAGGCGGGAATGGCGATTTCATTGATTGCTCACAACGATTACCAGCACTTTAGTGTGATCGAAAAGCGTAACGGGGTTCGTTTAGAGCGTGAGCAAATTAAAGGTTTTGAGGCCGATAAAACAGCTCCAGAGGTGCCGAGAAGTTCAAAAGATAAAAAGAAAGCTAAAAAGTCTAAAGTAAAGCGCCCGGCATTAATGAATAAAAAAGCCAAACTGAAACAAGCAAAACAAGAAGAAAAGGCACAGCAAGAAAGAGAAAATGCCAAAGCAAAAAAAGATAAATTTAAAGATAAAGCGGTAGCCAAACGCAATAAAGAAAAATTAGATAAACAGCAAATACTGGCCGAAAATGATCAGGGTGCTAGCGCTTACTATGGTAAATCTGTAGCGCCAAAAAAAGCAACACCAGATAGTACGCTTCAGAGTAAGGATCCGCTTGTAAAAAAAGCATCGACAGGCAAAGTAAAGTCCGAAAAAATTGATTTTGATGAAATGACTCCTGTGGTTAACAAAACACCGTCTTCTGGAGCATCACTGTATACGCGTAAGCTGCCTAAAACGGATGACAGATCGTGAGCTCTTTTTATAAAAAACTAAAACCATCTTCAAAGGTGAATGAATCATCAAAACCTGCTGCACAGGCTGATCAATTTGTAAGTGAAGTAGAGCAAGATTTAACTTCAACAACGGTCACAAGCCCATCAGAAAAAACTGATGATGTTTTACACCTTTTCAAGCGTGTGAAAATAGGTAGAACCAATGTGCTCAGAGTCGTTAAGCGGCTCCCCTTCGGTGCGTACCTATCACCAGGTTCTAATAAAAAAAGCTTTGATCTGGAAGAAATATTGTTACCTAAACGCTATGAGCCAGAAAACCTTAAAGTTGATGATCTCTTGAAGGTTTTTATTTATTTCGATTCCGAAGACCGTATTATCGCCACCACCGAGCAACCGCTTGCACAAGTTAATGAATGTGCTTATCTTAAAGTCGTTGATGTGAATAAGGTGGGGGCTTTCTTGGATATGGGGTTGATGAAGGATTTGTTTGTCCCTTATGCTGAGCAAGAAACACCGATGAAAGTGGGTGAGTCTTATGTGGTGCATGTATACCTTGATGAACATTCGGGAAGAATCATGGCATCGTCAAAGCTGGATAAGTTTTTAATCGAAGAAAGTCATTACCATAAGGAGGATCAAGCCGTAGATTTATTGATTTATGCAGAGTCTGACTTGGGTTATAAGGCTGTTATTGGCAGTACTTACCAAGGCTTATTATTTAAGAACGAGGTTTTTCAAGCACTAAAAATCGGTGATAAATTAATAGGTTACATTAAAAAAGTGCGCTCGGATAAAAAAATCAATCTTAGCCTGCAGCTTGCATCTGAAAAAACACGTGGCTCTTTGGCGAATCAGATACTACACTTTATCAAGGATCAGGGTGGAACCAGCACGTTAACGGATAAAAGCCCACCGGAGGCGATTTATCAACAATTTAAAGTGAGCAAGAAAAGTTATAAAAAAGCACTGGGCGCTTTGTATAAGCGCAAATTAATAATGATTGAGGCGAATAAAGTTAGTTTGGTTGATTAGTGAGAGGTTTTGTAACTCGCATTTGCTAATGTTTCAACGATATAATAGAGAGAGCTACCATAATGAACCAGAAAATTTTGATGTTAATTTTAGTTGCTATGCTCGCCACGGGATGTAGCAGTAATAATAAACTCACCGTAGGCTCTGCCGTGGGTGGAACAGCGGGTGCGTTAGTGGGCGGAATGGTTGGCGGTATGTTTGGCCTATTGGCATCGGGTGGTGGTGTTTCAAAACATGCAGATAGTTTAGCATTAGGAGGGCTTGTTATCGGTGGCGTAACGGGCGGTGTTTTAGGCGCAAGCCTAGGTGGCGGGATTCAGAGCGCTGTTGAAAAAAATCCTAAATAAAATAGTTTTTATATTTTATGAGATCTTTGCACGACTCGGTGGCGAAAGAAAAAACGGGTGAAATTTCACTGATTGCGGCGAAAAATGAAGATAATAACGAGTTATTAGCAAGTTTTTCAACGAAAATCAGTGGAATTTCAGTCATTTTTTTACTCGTCATCCGAGTCGTGCAAAGGTCTCTTTATAGTAGTCTAAGCACTTAATAATTCGATTTTTTCTAACAGTGGTGTAGTCAAAGGCAATAAGCGTTTACGCATTACCGTTCCTACCGATTCATTGCCACTAAAAATAGGAATGAGCGTATGTTCACCCATTTGAGCAAGTACCAGCATAGCTTCTACTAAACTGTGTTGTTCTTTATCCAGCGTATCGAGTAACGCTTTGAGTTGATCGTTATCAGCTTGTTGACAAATTTCTTGGCTATGCTCAACTGCAATATAAATAGATCGTGTGCCACGGTTGTCGAGCCTCAAGGTATGAAGCGGTAAATCAAAGTATTTGCCAATCGCGATAAACAATGAAATAACTACATCTTGATCAACCGGTTTTTTTAAGGACAGCTTGATCGTTTCTAACCAGCGCTGTCCATTTTCACTGAGTAAGTCGGATAAGGTTTGTGCGTACAGATTATTGGTTTGGAGGAGCGGTGCCAGCGTTTTATGCAGTGTTTTATAGTTTTCACAACAAGGCTTGTCGAGCGGGATTTGCTTGGGATCCGCGTGTAAAAAACCCACATAAAATGGATTGCGACGTTTAGCGCGCGCCCAGAGTTTTTCTTTTTCATCTTGGGTGATTAGCTCACCTTGCAAACACAGGCGTACCATATTAACGATACTGACTTGTTTTTCCTCGAAGGGAAGAAACTCCATCAAATAAGCCGCTAGCTCTTTACCTAGCTCGCCTTTTGCAATCACAGGATATTCCATTAATCGAATAGCAACTTCAGTTGTAGGGAGTGCCCACCATGCTCTTACGCCAATGTCATGGGTTATTTCGGGGGAATGAACCACCGCAACTACGGCTTCGGGCTCCCCAAGTAACAGCATGTGTTCTAGCGTGTTATCGGCATGACCCATACGTGTCCAGCGTTTTAAAAAGATGGGATAGCCGCCGGGCGAACCGGTAATTTTGAGTGAGAAAAGTTCTTTAACGATTTTTAAGTATTGATCATCATGGGTTGTGGGATTTAGCGCTACCTTCGCTTCACCTTGGTCGGTAAGCGCGTGGACGGTCATAGTCCCTTCGTTAATGCGAATAGCTTTTAAGCCTTGTGCTAGAAGTACATTTAAACGCAGGTTATCTTCGTTGGAGAGTTCCATGCTAGAAAAAACCAGAGAGTTTGCCTCGGAAGCACGCAGAAGGGGCTAAAAAGAATTGTAATGCTTTTCTTTTTCCCGTGTTTATCTGTGTGTTTCCGTGGCAAGAAATTGTATTAAGCCCCAACGTCAGGAAGTTTCACCTGAATACTTAACTCGCGTAGCTGTTTGCGAGGTACATCTGCTGGCGCTTCTGTGAGCATACAAGCGGCAGTTTGTGTTTTTGGGAAGGCGATAACATCACGGATAGATTCAGTGTTAGTCATTAGCATTACTAAACGATCTAAACCAAACGCTAAACCACCGAGTGGTGGACAGCCAAATTTAAGTGCTTTTAATAAGAAGCCGAATTTATCATCAGCTTCTTTTTGTGAAATACCTAACACCTCAAACGTAGCAGATTGCATCTCGCTATTGTGAATACGGATGGAGCCACCACCCACTTCGTAGCCGTTGATAACCATATCGTAAGCATCGGATAGCGCATCAGCAGGATTAGCTTTTAACTCATCCACAGAGCAAGTCGGCGCGGTAAACGGATGATGCAATGCTTGGAAGCGCTTTTCTTTTTCATCCCACTCAAACATAGGAAAATCAACAATCCAGAGAGCTGCCCAATCGCCTTCTAATAGCTCAAGGTCTTTTGCCAGTTCTTCACGCAAAGCACCTAATGCATCATTAACAACTTTAGTTTTATCGGCACCAAAGAACACTAAATCACCATCTTCTGCACCGACCTTTGTCATAATATCCATGGCAACTTCATCAGGTAAAAACTTAAGAATAGGGGATTGCAAGCCTTCTATGCCAGAAGCTAATTCGTTGACTTTAATATAAGCCAAGCCACGTGCGCCGTAGCGACTGACAAACTTAGTGTAGTTATCAATGTCTTTTCGTGAAAGTTTTGAACCTTGCGGAACACGAAGAGCTGCAACACGGCTGTCTTCGTCATTTGCAGGCCCTGAAAAGACTTTAAAATCAACGTCTTTCATTTGCTCGCCAACATCAACCAAAGTTAATGGGTTGCGCATATCTGGTTTATCCGAGCCGTAATTGTGCATCGCATCCGCATAGGTCATGCGCGGCAATGGGTTGGGTAGCTCAATATCGCGAGTATCTTTGAAAAGCTTGCGAATCATGCTTTCCATCAAGTCCATCACATCATCGCTTTTAACAAACGCCATTTCGATATCGACTTGAGTAAATTCTGGCTGGCGATCTGCACGTAAATCTTCATCACGAAAACAACGTGCCATTTGATAGTAACGGTCGATGCCACCCATCATTAACATTTGTTTAAAGAGTTGAGGTGATTGCGGAAGTGCAAAGAAATTACCAGGATGAGTTCGGCTGGGCACTAAATAATCACGCGCGCCTTCTGGTGTAGCCTTGGTCATAATGGGGGTTTCGATTTCTAAAAACTCATTATCTTCAAGGTAGCGACGCATGATGGATGACATTTTCGCACGGGTTTTAATGCGCTCTTGCATCTCAGTTCGACGAAGGTCAACGTAACGATACTTTAGGCGAATATCTTCATTAACGTCATCATCTAACTGAAAAGGAGGTGTATCTGAGGCGCTAAGAGTTTCTAGCTCTAAGGCAAACACTTCAACTTTACCGCTGGTAATATTATTATTTAGCATACCTTCTGGGCGACTACGTACGCGTCCACGAATTCGTAAAATATGTTCATTACGGATGGTTTCAGCTTGGTCAAACATAACCTTATCATCAGGATCAAAAACAACTTGAACCAGACCTTCTGCATCCCGTAAGTCAACAAAGATTATTCCACCATGATCGCGGCGGCGGTTAACCCAACCACATAAGGTGATTTCTTGATCAAAAAGTGTTTCGTCGACTAATCCACAACGGTGTGTGCGCATAATTTAAACCCGAAATATATTATTAAGGGCGGAATAGTAAGCTTTGCGTGGGATGGGTGCAAGTAATAGCTACAGTTAGTCTTTGATTTTTATAGCGGGCTTGCTAGAAATTTAGCAAGAAAATTTATAGAGTTAAACTTACCAAGTTTGAGCTACTATGCCACAAGTTTCAAATCCATAATTTGCATGCCTTCTAAGGGGCGATGAAAATAGTAACCCTGTGCGGTATTGCAGGCATGCTCCTTTAAAAATTGTAATTGTTCAAAGGTTTCAACCCCTTCTGCAACTATATCTAAATTAAGAGAGTGCCCTAAATTAATAATCGTTTTTACCAGTGCAAAATCATCTTTATTATCTGGTAATCCATCAATAAACCCTTTATCAATTTTAAGTGTGGTGATGGGGAGATTTTTAAGGCTGATTAAGGATGAGTAATCCGTACCAAAATCATCAATAGCGATTTTCATACCAAGCTCGCGCATGTCTTCTAACTCATAAATAGTATCTTGGGAAATTTCATTAAGTGTTCTTTCTGTAAGCTCGATACCAAATAATAGGGGTGACAGGTTCATTGAGCGTAAATTACGTCTAAATTGCTTTAGAAGTTTTTTGAAAATAAGTTTATTACCCGATAAATTAATATTGATGCGAACATCAGTAATGCCTGCTTGTTGCCATTCATTTTGTTGTTTGCAGGCTTCATTTAGGACAAATAAATTAATTTTCTCAATCAGGTTGCTTTTTTCTGCTAAGGGAATAAATTCATCGGGCATTACCATTTCGCCTTTTTTATTCTTCCAGCGTATTAGAGCTTCACATTCATTGATAGCGCCTTCTGCAATATTCATTAACGGTTGGTAGAGCAGGAAGAGTTCTTTATTTTTATTATCATCTTTAAGAATCGTATGTAAAGTATGGCTTAGTGTATGGTTTCGCTCAATTTTTCGGTTTGTGGCTTTTGAATAATATTGGTAACAGTTTCTGCCCGATTGTTTGGCGCTATACATGGAAACATCTGCATTTTTTAATAATGCTTTAGCTGTAGTCGCATCTTTAGAATAGTGAGCAACACCGATACTTGAGGTTAAGAATATTTCATTATTTTTTACATTAAAGGAAGTATCTAACACGGTTGATAAATTATGTACAAAAGTAGCAATTTTCTCATGTGAGTTGGCGCTTTTTAATAACAGAACAAACTCATCACCACCAAAACGTGATAACACATCACCGTCTTTGATTGCTACACTTATTTTTTGTGCAAATTCAACTAAAATTTTATCGCCGATAGCATGACCATAGTTGTCATTAATGGTTTTGAAGTAATCTATATCAAAAAAGATAACAGCAAAAATTGATTCAGGCTCAGCATTAATATGCTGATCGACTATTTGAATAAAACGTGAACGATTAGGTAGTTGGGTTAATGTATCGGTATTAGCTGCTATTGCAAGTTTTTGGTCGTTTATATTTTGTCTTTTTAGTATAAGTACCGTTAAGAGAATACTTAAAAGAACACCAATAATGTTAAATAGAACAATGGTCATTAGCACATTCTTATTATCATTTTTTAATTGCTCAAAAGTGCCTTGAGCAGACTGGTATTGGTGCTCAGACATTTCATTGATTGAAGTATGTACTTTATTTTGCAGTGCTAGAGTTTGATTGTTAAACAGCGCAAGTGCTTGGTCTCTTTGATCTAATTGGATTAATTCATAAACCTTGTTTTGTAAGGGAGCTACTTTGCGCGAGAGCTTATCTTGTTCAATTAATAGTTGATCCATTTTTTCATCAATGTCTTGGCTTTCAAATTTGGCTCTATTGACTGTAAAAGTAGTTGCTTCAATATTAAGTTTGAGAAAAAGCTCATCATTGATAAAAGGGTCATCGGTTTTAAGCATATCGGATAAAATAATTGACCGATTAAATGATGCTTGTATCATGTTTCTTAAAAGGGAATTGTTGTATAGACGTTGGTTAACCGTATCACTCATTAAGTTCGAATGATTGTTCATCTTTGTAATGGCAAAGATATTGGTTAATATCATTATGAAAATGATGATAGAAAAACCTATGGGAAGCAGGGTTTTAGGTCGTAGCGGTGCGTTTTTTTCAGGCATAGTGTTTATTTTTATTATTGACTCAATCCGAGCAGTATATAAGCATCAGCGGTCGAATGAAAACTTATAAGATAGTCGGTATTAGAGGGTTTGTTGCCTCAATTTTTTTACTGTTACTACTTTCGGTTTTCTGGTTTGTCGTGAGATTTCTTGCGGCCTTGTTCGCCTGTAAACTTTCTAAGTTGTAGCTTCTCACCCATGACACGTACACCTTTTAAATGATTTTCAATTTCTTTTGGCATGCCGTCAGGTAAATCTACGGTAGAAAAATCTGTATTAATATCAATATTTTGAATATATTGGCTTTCGACCCCAGCTTCATTAGCGATGGCTCCTACGATATGGCGTGGTTCGGTGCCGTGTGATTTACCTACCGCTAGACGATAAGTCACCATGCCTGGTTGTGTTTCACCTTTTCTACGTTTATTACTACGGCTGTTTCTATCACCACGATTATCTGAACGTCCTCTTTTGTCACGGCTATCACGGCTATCACGATCTCGCCCATCGCGACGACCTCGTTGGTTACCGCGTTCAGAACTATCGCCCAGCTTAGTCTCAGGGATATTATCGCGTGGAGTGATTAAAAGAGGGCGGTCACGTTGAACTAAAAATGCTAGGGTTGCGGTGATTTCTTCAAGGCTCAGCTCGCTGTCTTTAGCAAGGTCGGTAATGATATTTTGATAGAATTCTAGCTTTTGTGATGCTGCTGTTTCAATCACCATATCTTTAAAGCGATTGATGCGTGCTTCACTAATGTCTTGTGGAGACGGTAGTTTTAATGGCTCTATTTTTTGACCTGTAGCGCGCTCAATACCCGCAAGTGCACGTTTACCATTAGGCGGAACGAAGAGTATTGCCGTGCCTTTGCGACCTGCTCGTCCGGTTCGGCCAATACGGTGAACGTAAGATTCATTATCAGCCGGCATATCGTAGTTAATAACATGTGTAATGCGCTCAACATCTAAACCACGTGCAACCACATCAGTAGCGACGATAATATCAAGGCTACCTTTTTTAAGACGGTTGACGATTTTCTCACGCATGGATTGCTGAACATCACCATTTAGTGGTAAGGCGGCATAACCGCGCGCAGATAATTTTTCGGCCAATTCTGTGGTCATGTTTTTGGTGCGCACGAAAATAATAATGCCACCAAATTCTTCCGCCTCTAACAAGCGCGTTAAAACATCTAACTTATGCCCCGTTTTCCCCGACCAATAGTATTGTGTGATGGTTGATACGGTACTGGTTTTGGTTTTAACTTTAATATCAACAGGATTATTTAAATATTTTTGGGTAATGCGTTTGATAGCATTCGGCATGGTGGCTGAAAATAGAACCGTTTGGCGCGATGCGGGCGTTTCTTTAAGAATCGTTTCTACATCGTCAATAAAGCCCATGCGTAGCATTTCATCGGCTTCATCTAACACCATGGCTTTTAGGTTACCAAGCTTTAAGGTTTTACGGCGTAAGTGATCCATCACACGACCAGGTGTGCCTACCACGACTTGTGCGCCACGTCTGAGTTGCTTTAGCTGGATGCTAATACTTTGTCCGCCATAAATCGGCATGACATGAAAGCCTTTTAAATGACGTGCATAAGTTTGCATGTTTTCAGCCACTTGAATGGCAAGCTCGCGAGTGGGTGCTAGGACTAATATTTGGGTATCTTTTGATGACATATCCAATCGACTTAACAACGGTAATGCGAATGCAGCCGTTTTACCTGTGCCGGTTTGTGCTTGGCCCATCAAATCATGACCTTCAAGCAAATGCGGGATAGCCTCTGCTTGAATAGCAGAGGGGGCTTCATAGCCCGCTTCTTCAACTGCTTTTAATACTTCTTTAGAAAGCGCTAAATCGGTAAACTTAATACTCGTTGTATTGTCGTTATCTGCAGTTTTAATTTTAGGCGTTTCATTTGATTTATCACTAGACATAGCATTCACACTGGACAAGAGGGGCGCGGATTATACGTTTCATCGGTGTTTAAGCATACTCTTATTTTGCTCTTTTGCGTTTAATATTTTTCTCTTTTCTATCGACTCGAAAAGTGACTATGAAGTATCTTTTATTTTTTGCGGAGCCCAATAAAATCAAGGAAGAATATTTTGAACAGCCGTACTCAGTAAGTTGCGCCAAAGGCATACTGCCATCATTATAGTTAAATTCAGTTACATGCAGGACCCAGCTACCTGTGTTGCTGTACTTTATCGTTAAACCAATCCAACGATAAGTAAATAAAAGCGAAAAAGCGCCATCAATAATAAGAAGTTTCACACCATTTTTAGTGATAGAACGGTGTGAGCTAAGCCTGAATCTGTGACTTCAATGCGGATAACAGGGCGTAAGATTTTGGTTTAGCACGGAATTTTAAAAAATTTTAGCTTCACCTTTAGGTTACGCGGGCGTTTTTTAAAACTGTTATAAATCAATATCTTACATTCTATACCGTAGTGAAGTCACTGATTCAGGCTAAGGTCATCGGATACGATATCGGTCATACCTTGTTGTAGCAGTGAAAATTCTTTGCCTTCTAACTCATTTATCACTTCTCCTTCAATACAATGAACAATATGCCCTTTTTGACACCAGTGGCCTGCTTTATAACCGGCTGAATATTCCACAATGCGTAACCGTAAACCATTAAATTCGGTAGTTTTCCAGGTCACAATACCCGTTTCCCCTTGGTATTCCACTTTCGGCATCTTAGTCCAGTTTATACTTTGAAGCGGAATATTTACATTATTCATTTAAGTACTTCTCAATTTTTGTAGTTAATTGCTGGTTAAAGCCATCCATAGCTGGCAGGCTTAAGTTGGCATCTCGTTGTTTCTCTCCCCACATAGGCTCAGGAAAATAACTATCATTTTTATAGCGCGCCATAATATGCCAATGGACTTGGGGCAGGTAGTTAGCGAATGAGGCGATATTGATTTTATCTGGCTTAAAATAATCCAGCATTTCAATTTCAATTAAATCCAATAATGCCCAAATTTGTTGTTTAGTCTGTTGCTCCACCTCACTCATTTCTTTATAAGGATGCTGTGTAAATATTTTTAACCAAGGGATTTCTGATTCTTCAACTTCAATTCTAATCAATTTATTCTGGTAGAAACTGGACATTGTGAGATAC
>Ga0256839_1003381_pt1 | contig 16493 bp, 16 predicted proteins | sample 354166metaG_FD_185968 | JGI IMG/M metagenome (GOLD analysis project Ga0256839, IMG submission 185968) | Hydrothermal vent microbial communities from Mid Atlantic Ridge, Atlantic Ocean - 354-166 | ecosystem: Environmental > Aquatic > Marine > Hydrothermal vents | place: Atlantic Ocean: Mid... | reverse complement strand
GGCCGAGCCATGTCTTGCCGTGCCCGTCTATTATTGCCCCCCTGTAGTTGGCATAGGGTATCCGGCTCTCTACCCAGATGTGCTCTATCCGGAAGTTTGTTATTTGCCCGCCTGTTATCACCGGTTTATAGGGTATCCCCGCTTTCCGGAAAAATTCGGCTATCTTTAACGGGTCTTTTATGCCGGTGAGGTTTTTTATCTTTTCGATGGGCGCATCCCTTCCTGCAAAGAATTCTATTGTCCCACGCACATATCTCGTCGGAAATCCCGATGCACGGAGCAGGGCCGTAAGCAGCGCCGCCTGGTCGCAGTCATTGCCGCTGCCCTGCCTTAAGGTCTCTTCCGCCCCTTTCATGCACCCCCAGTACCATTCCGTTTCTATGTTGTTTTTTACATGTTCGTAGATTAATACGGAGTTCCAGTTCAGGCTCCGGGCAAGGCCGGCTATCTCTTCCGTTATCGGGGCCTCGGGGGCGCTTTTCAGGTCTTCGGGGCCGACTTGTTTGTTGCCGCCTCTGTAGGCGGGTTTTATTGACGGCTCTGTAAGGGGCTCTCTTGCCGGATAGTCCGGTCTCCTGTATGGAAGGCTTCCGAGAATCGGTCTTTTGTTTTTGCGGAGGATTCCGTCAAGAAGTCTCTTGAGATTTTCGATTGTTATTTCCCGTCTGCTGTCTGCTGCCTGCTGTCTGCTTTCAGTCTGAAGGCTCTCTATGAGGTTTATATATTCTTCAAGGGCCTTGCCGTAGGCTTCGGACATTTCCCTCTGCCTCTCCGCGGCTTTCGGCCCAAGGGCGTTCGCCGCATCCTGCCTCTCCCTGAATCTCTCCTTAAGCAGCAGGTGTGATGCCTTTATGTCTTGAAGCATGGCTTTCAAGGCATTTATCTCGGCGGACGGCGGCCGGTTTGTTCCGAGCTTTGCCTCCGCCCTTTTGAGAATAATTCTGCTTCGCTGAAGATCTTTCTGCAGGTCTTTCTCTATGTCCGCATCCAAGGCAATGGCCTGTAAAGGAACAAGAATAATGCTTAAGAAGGTCAATGTACGGAAAAAATCCAATGCCCCCCCTTAAAAAATAGTTCTGAGTTCTGGAAGAATTCAGGTTTTTAAGTGTAATATTTTTTCATGATAAAATCACCTGTCAAAAATGACAGGGGGGCTATTAATCCGTACAGCGGGGATTCCTCCTGAGGCCTTGCGAAAAAAGAAATTGGTTTTTTTGCACCCGGATTTGCAGTTGGAGTCGGCCGGTCCGATGGGGCAAAACCCGGGGATAACCGGTTATTTTGAGGATGTTGTGATCGGGGAACAGCCGATCATACGGCCTGAAGACGAGATGTGGGAAAGTGCGCAAATCCCCTGCCTTTGCGGCTGAAATTTTTACTCGTGAGGGTTGGGTTGAGGGTGGTTCGCAACATCTTGTTCCGGGTAACGGCTTTCCTGCCTGCTTTCCTCATCCTGCCCGGGCGCCGCGTCTCCTGTGATATCCTCCCTGAGTTTGAATCCGCTTACCATCTGCTGCAGTTCTCGGGCTAGGATATACAGGTTCTGCGTAGCCTCGGAAGACCTGTTTACTGCGTCGGCAGTCTGTTTTGTTATATCGGCCACGGACTCAAGGTTTGCCGCCACTTCCTCACCCGTACTGGACTGTTCTTCCGCGGCTGTGGCAATCTGCTGTATCATATCCGTTACATTCCTCACGGATGATACTATCTCCTGCAATGCCTCCCCTGCCTGGTTGGCGGAATTCACCCCTTTTTCCACTTCCTTTGTCCCGTTCCGCATCGATTCCACGGCCTTTATCGTCTCTTCCTGGATGCCCTTGATCATCTCGCCTATCTCGTTTGTGGCGGACGTGGTTCTCTCCGCGAGTTTCCTCACCTCGTCGGCAACCACTGCAAATCCCCTGCCCTGTTCACCGGCCCTTGCGGCTTCTATTGCTGCGTTCAGCGCCAGGAGATTGGTCTGACCTGCAATGTCATTTATCACCTTGATGATCTCGCCGATCTGTTCGGAATTCCTGCCGAGAGTTTCAACCGTGGCTGCGGATTCATTCACCGACACGGATATCTGGTTCATGCCGTCGATGGTCTCTCTCACGACTTCCCCGCCTTTCACAGCCAGGTCGCTTGCCTTTTTTGCGGAATCAGCGGCATTGGCGGTATTCTGGGCAACGCTCAGAAAGGATGAGTTCAGTTCCTCGATTGAAGAGGCCGCCTGTGAAGTCTTGGCCGACTGTTCCTGCGCGTTGACGGCTATATTCTGCGACGAATCCGAAAGCTGGCTTGCCGAGGCTGTCACATTGTCGGAATGGGTGGTCACTTTATGCAGCATTACGTTCAGCCTGTAGTTTGTTTTATTGAATGTATCGGTCAGCTCCGCTATTTCATCATTTGATTTGACATGCACTTCCATTGTAAGGTCGCCCTCCGCCTGCCTTCTGAAGGCCTCCAGCAGTTGCCTTACAGGACGTATGATATTTCTCGATGTCGTGCTCAATACAATTCCTACCAGGAAAAGCGTCGCCACCATGACGCCGCCAATGCTGAGAAGCATTTTTCTGAAAAAACTTCGTGAGTTTTCCCAGGCCTCGTTATAGAGCTTTTCCAGCCGTTCCGAGACCAGTTCACCCGCGGAATGATTATGCCTGCCGACCACCGAGCTTGTAATTCCGTCAAGCTCTTCGGGAATATTGATTTCAAAAACGAGAAATCCCGCGGTGACATCCTTGTCCACCGCAGGCGTATACCCGAACATTTTTCCTTCGTGGTACATTACGGTTACCTCGCCGCGTGTTCCCGGCATCCGTCCGAGCATGGATGTAAAGCTGTCGGGCAAACCGCCTTGCGCGGGGTAGACGACCTGCCCGTTCACTTCCGTAAAATAGACACCGTCAAGGCCGAGTGATTCAACCTGATTGATTACCTCTCTTGCAATGCTGTCGTCTCCTTTCTCCAGCGCCGCCAGCGCGTCTCCGGGGGACCGGGTTTTGCCCATGAGCAAGAGCCCGGCCTTCAACAATTCCTCTTTGGTCTCAATAAGCCTTCTCAGTTCCGCATTCAGCGTTGTCTGTGAATTGGAAAAGGTAAGTTTTGAAAACAGCACGCCGATTATCAGATAATTGACGACAACTATAGCCACCGGTATCCATAACGTCTTTGCCTGCAGTTTCATCCTCATTGTGCTCTCCTTGAATCTTTCTTTTCCTATCTTCAACTGTCTCTCAACCGAGATGCATTTATCTTATCGGAAACGTCATGGCGAATCTTTACCTTACAGCGGCATAAAAATACCGCAGTCCGGCAAAAGACAAAAACGCTTCTGAATACAGAAGCGTTTTTTCATGGATGATCGAAAAGCCGTGCTGTTCTGTGGTTGTCAACCGGGGAGCATTTTTCTGACCGCGTCCAGATTTGTCTTGTCAATCAGTCCGCTTTTCCTGAGACGCTTTGTCCTCTTGGAAGACTTGCCGGTCAGGAGATGGCTCTTGTAGGCCTTGTATCTCTTGATCTTTCCCGTGCCGGTCTTTTTGAATCTCTTTGCGGCCCCTCTGTGTGTTTTTAATTTAGGCATTTAACATTTTCCTCCGTGTAATAAATCTTTACCTTACTGTTCACCTTACAGGTGCATAAAAATACCGCCGGCTTATGCAACATTAAGAGTTACTTCGGGGCAAGAACCATTATCATGCGGTTGCCTTCCATCCTGGCCATCTGTTCCACATTTGCCATGTCGGAGAGTTCGTTGATTATCCTGTCGAATACCTTTTGCCCGAGGGAACGGTGAACAATCTCCCTCCCCCTGAACATCATGGTTACCTTTACTTTATTGCCGTGCTCCAGGAACTTTCTTGCGTTTTTCATCTTAAACACCAGATCGTGTTCGTTGATCTGGGGCCTGACCTTTACTTCTTTCAGCGTGACGGTCCTGTGTTTTGAAGAATGCTTCTTGGCCTGCTGATAACGGTACTTGCCATAGTCCATTATCTTGCAGACAGGAGGTTTGGCATTCGGTGCTACTTCCACTATATCAAGTTCCTGGTCCGAAGCGAGTCTCCTTGCCCTGTGTATGTCCATAATACCCAGCTGCTTTCCGTCGCTGTCTATTACCCTCACTTCTTTTGACCTGATCCAGCGGTTGATTCTTAATCCTCTGCTTATAACTACCTCCTGTTTTTGATTTCTTCCTTCAGAAATGATATCAGTTTTTCAACGGACATCTCTCCGGCATTCTCGCCGCTTCTCTTTCTGAGATTAACCGTATTATTCGCCGATTCCCTGTCACCTATTATACACATATACGGGGTTTTTAACATAGCGGCTTTCCTTATTTTGTAGCCGATCTTTTCATTTGCATCATCTAAATCGGCTCTTATTCCTCTTTCCTTTAACGAATCGAGGACCTTCCCGCCGTATCCAATATGTCTCTCTGCAATGGGCAGAACGGATGCCTGCACTGGAGAAAGCCACAGTGGAAAAGCGCCTCCATAGTGTTCTATCAGGACACCGAAAAACCTCTCCAGGGAGCCCATAAGCGCGCGGTGTATCATGATAGGCCTGTAATCCCTGCTGTCAGGACCCCTGTAACTGATGTCCAGTCTCTCCGGCAGATTGAAATCCACCTGTATGGTGCTGCACTGCCACTGCCTGCCGAGGGAATCCCTGACCTTTATATCAATCTTCGGCCCGTAAAATACCCCCTCGCCCGGGTCTATCTCATGCTTGAGTCCTTTGTGATCGAGCGCCTTCTGCAGTGCATTCGTTGCCCTTTCCCATCCTTCATCGGTTCCCACGTACTTATCCGGCCTTGTCGAAAGATATATGTCATAGTCTGTAAAACCAAATGTCCGAAGAATGAAGATTGTAAATTCCAGCACCTTCAGCACCTCGCCGTCTATCTGCTCTTCGGTGCAGAAGATATGGGCGTCATCCTGTGTGAACCCTCTGACCCTCAGAAGGCCGTGGAGCACGCCGGAGCGTTCGTATCTGTAGACAGTGCCGAGCTCGGCATAGCGCAGGGGCAAATTCCTGTAACTTTTCAGGCTGCTTTTGAAGATGGAGACATGAAAGGGACAGTTCATGGGCTTTATTTCATAATCGCTTCCTTCAACCTCCATGGGTGAATACATGTTTTCCCTGTAGAAATCGAGGTGGCCCGTTGTTTCCCATAAATCGAGCTTTGCCATATGCGGCGTATAGAGAATTTCATATCCTGCCTTGTAATGCTCATCCAGCCAGAAATTCTCTATAACCCTCCTGACGGCAGCGCCCCTCGGATGCCACAGCACGAGCCCTGCGCCTATGTCGTCGCTAAGACTGAAAAGGTCAAGCTCTCTGCCAAGCCGCCTGTGGTCTCTTTTTTTGACTTCTTCAAGAAATTCAAGGTGTTTTTTGAGCGCCTCTTCCGTGGGAAAGGATACACCGTATATGCGCTGGAGCATTTTATTCTTTTCATCGCCTCTCCAGTAAGCGCCGGCGACCGAGAGGAGCTTGAAAGCCCTGACTTGTCCGGTGGACTTCAAGTGAGGGCCTCGGCAGAGATCCATAAAATCGCCTTCCTCATAGACGGTTACCATCTCATCCTTCAGCTCGTTTATCAGCTCGACCTTGTAAGTTTCACCGAGTTCCTGAAAGAGTTTCAGCGCCTCTTCCCTCGGCAGTTCTCTTCTGACAAAGGGCCTGTCGGCCTTTATGATTTCTTTCATCTTTTCTTCTATACGCGGAAGGTCGTCCTGCGTAAGGGGGTGGCTGCAGTCGAGATCATAATAAAACCCGTCGGCTATTGCGGGGCCGATGGCAAGCCTGGTGCCGGGATAGAGTTCTTTGACGGCATGAGCCATGATGTGGGAGGTGCTGTGACGATAAATCTCGAGAAATTCCCTCTCGTTTTCAGATGATTCTAAAATACCCTGATACCTCCCTATGAAATTTGCCGGCTTTCAGCGGAAGCCAAATCATGGCCGACTGCTGAAAGCTCGCTGCCGATAGCTTGAGAAATGGTAGGCACGGGCGGTTTCGAACCGCCGACCTCTTCCGTGTCAAGGAAGCGCTCTCCCCCTGAGCTACGCGCCTTTAATAAATAAATTCAATTTTAAATTAGTGGTCTTCTCCTTACATGCCGGAGGGCACAAATAACCGCCGCTTTTAACGGCAGGTTCTATCACATTGGAAATGTTAAAGAAAACTGCCATCTTTGTCAAGATGCCGCATGTGCTTTTATTTTGCATCATGAAAAATCAGGAAATAAACCGGCTCCAGGCCATTGTCATTCCGGCAGTATACGGCTGACGGGATAATGGTGCCCCCAGGCGGTATTTTTACGCCACTGTAAGGTTATGATACAGAAAAAGCCTCGGCAGGTTTTTATTCCGGCGCCGTGCAATGGAGTTTTCCGGAACAAGAAAACAAAAAGGCCCCCTGTTTCTTCAGGGAGCCTTTCTAATCAATTTACAGCTTGACGACATTTACGGCTTTCGGACCTTTAGGGCCTTCCTCAATATCAAAGCTTACGGATTCCCCTTCCACAAGGGTCTTGAAACCATTGCCCTGGATGGAAGAGTAATGGACAAATATATCACCGCTTTCTTCGGTTGTGATAAATCCGTAGCCCTTGGATTCATTGAACCATTTTACTTTTCCTTCAGTCAAAACTTTTACCTCCTTGATAATAATGCTAAAGTCTGAAACGACCTTACTCTCAATCTATTTAAAAAAGGCCGCAAAGCTAAAAGTCTTTGCGGCCTCTAACTGCGTACAAAAACTTCTAAAACTTCGTAAATATAATGTCATCTTTTACAGTAAAAGTCAACAAAAAAGTTGCATTCATCTGCCTGATCTTCGTTCAAGCACATCTTTCAGCCTAATCACCCCCATGCAGGGGTTAACCCTGTTGATCATAACCGGCGTCCGCTGCAGATACCTGATCAGTTCTTTCACCTCCCTGCCGGCGATGAAAAAGGCTCTGCCGCCGTGAGGCACGCCCCTTTTCTTTATATGTGGCAGTCTTACGTATCCGTGTATGCGCGTCGCTATGTATCCCGTCGTATAGTTCGGGTCATCGGAAATGCACAGCTCGCCCAGGACCATGCGGTACCTGTGAACCTTGCTCGCAAGGATAAGGGCCTCTTTGACCGTGTTGTTGTCAAGGCCGAATCTTCCCAGTTCCATGGAAAGGTCTCTGGATGCCCTGTCGGTTATTCCCATTCTTGTAACACGGACACCCCGCAAGAGGTCCGGTTCAAGCCTCACTCCTTCGATATCCATCAGCATGGCGCCTCTCATGGTAATGCCGACATTAACGGCATTAAAGGCCTCTTCCACGGCCCTGGCGCTTATCCCCACGGAAGAGAGAATTTTAACAGATGCCTTTTTTGCCGCCTCGGTGTTTCTTGTATTAAGCGTACAGACCGGAAGGGAAGGGATTTTCCTGGGTGTCTCCTTGAGTTCCTCAACCGTAATACGTATTTCATCGGCCCTGCCCCTGTCATGAAGCAGCGCCCTGTGTGTATACTCCTGCACCATGCTGCTGATAAGGTGCCTGTCATAGATACCCTCGGCGCCCGATATGTGAACGCCTTTTTGTGAGGCTCTCATCCTTATGCTGTAATACAGACGCCGCGGCATTATATTTCAAGTCCCATATCACGGATCATCCGCAGATCATCTTCCGGACGTCTTCCCTTTGTTGTCAGATAGTCGCCGAGCAGGAGTCCGTCGGCGCCGGCGAGGAATATAAGTGAGTTCAGGTCCCTGAGGGTCGCCGGCCTGCCACCGCATATCCTTATTTCGGATTGAGGTAGGATGAGCCTGTAAATCGCTATGATCTTCAGGGCATCCAGGGGCTCCAGCAAAGCCCTCCCGCCCAGCGATGTTCCGCTTACGGGAGTAAAGAAGTTTATCGGGACCGAATCAACGCCGATGTCTCTCAAGGCGAAGGCCATTTCTATGCGGTCTTCCCATGTCTCACCCATGCCGAATATTCCACCGCTGCAAACGGAAAGACCGAGGGATTTGGCGGCCTCGATGGTCCTGATTTTTTCCGTGTATGTATGAGTGGTGCAGATTTCACTGAAAAACGCCTCGGATGTCTCGAGATTATGGTGGTACCTGTTGAGTCCGGCATCCTGCAGCCGTTTCAGTTGTTCTGCGCGGAGCATGCCGAGTGTGGCACACGGCAGGAGGCCGGCATCCCTTATCGCAGATGTGAAACGGCATATCTTGTCCAGTTCCCCGTCCGAGGGTGCCCTGCCGCTTGTAACCGTGCAGAAACGCCTGACTCCGTATTTCCTGGCAGCGCGCGCTGCATTCAGGACAGCGTCTTCGTCTATTAAAGGATAGACATGGACCCTGCTTTTGCTGTGTGAGGACTGCGCGCAGAATGAGCAGTCCTCGGGGCAGGCTCCTGATTTGGCATTAATTATGGAACACAGATCAATCCTGTTGCCGCTGCGCTTTACCTTTGCCCTGCTTGCGAGGACAAAGAGCTCAAGCATGTCGCTATCCGTGGCGCCGGCCAGATACAGGGCTTCCTCCCTGTCGATATTTCCGTATTCAGTGAGAAGCATCACCTATTATTGACCTGAAAACAACCGTTAGTCAACACGGCCGGCGATTTTTTCCTTGACTTATTCTGCCCGGCATGATAGTTTTATAAATATATAACACGTTCTTAATAAACCACTTTTTCTTTAGGATATAACTCTCTGCATCCGGCTCAAATTCATGATAGACAGCGGCATGAAACATTGAGTTTTTCCGCAATTGTTCCCTTTATGAATCCGGGGACAAATAATTTTCAGCACAAGGAGGAATGGCCATGAAAGTTATGAAGAGAAGCCTCGTACTGGCCCTGGCGTGTGTCGTGGTTTTGGTCTTCGCCGGTACAAGTATGGGCAGGGGAATGTACGTCGAGAATGAATTGATTGTAAAGTTCAAAAACGGCGTTACGGACACGGTCATCAGCTCAATAAACCGGAAACACGGAACATCGGTCATTTCCACAAGCAGGCAGGGAAAGTTCAAGCGCCTGTACGTTCCTGCGGGAGTGGACATCGAGGACCTGGCCTATGTTTACAGCAGAAATCCCAACGTTGAATATGCCGAACCGAATTACATCGCCCATGCATACTGGACGCCCAACGACCCGCTGTTTTCATACCAGTGGAATTTCTACAATCCCAGGTACGGCGGAATCAACATGAAGGCCGCATGGGTGATTCAGAGAGGGGACCCGTCGGTAATAGTGGCGGTGATAGACACCGGAGTGGCATATGAGAATTATACGGAGAGCACCAGCAGAGGAGGCCGGGGCGGAGGAAGAAAATCCAGCGGCGTTACGCGTAAAGGCGGCGGCGGCACGGGCAATGTTACGGCATATTACCTTGCTCCCGACCTTGCGAATACCAACTTTGTCGCAGGGTATGATTTTGTGAATGACGATGCACATCCCAATGATGATGAAGGACACGGCACACACGTCACGGGCACCATTGCCCAGAGCACAAACAACGGGATAGGCGTGGCCGGGATCGCCTTCAATACATCCATCATGCCCGTAAAGGTTCTGGACAAAAACGGCGCCGGCACATATGCGGATATTGCCGAGGGAATTTATTTTGCGGCCAACAACGGAGCGGATGTAATCAACATGAGCCTGGGCGGGCCCAGTCCATCAATCACGCTTGAAGAGGCCCTTGCGTACGCCTATAACAGGGGGGTAACCATAGTGGCCGCAGCCGGCAACGACGGCTCGGACGTCATAGGTTATCCGGCGGCTTACGATGCTTATGTTATCGCCGTGGGAGCCACGCGCTATGACGAGACACTTTCCTATTATTCCAACTACGGCCCGAGCCTGGACATAGTGGCGCCAGGCGGTGATACAAAAGTGGATCAGAACGGCGACGGATATGTGGACGGGATTCTCCAGCAGACATTCGGTTCCTCAACCGATGACTGGGACTACTTCTATTACCAGGGCACGTCAATGGCCACCCCGCATGTTGCCGGAGTGGCTGCCCTGCTCATCGCAAACGGCATTACCGGTCCCGACAATGTAAGGGACGCCCTGCAAAGCACGGCCAAGGACCTCGGGCCGAAAGGCTGGGATCCGACTTATGGCTGGGGACGGGTTGATGCGGCGGCAGCGCTTAATTACTGAGGAAGCCGGCAATAAAATCACAACCTGTCAAAAATAACAGGCGGGCTGGATGCTGGATCCAGCCCGCCTGTTATTTTTGCTGCACGGCAGGGCTGCCTTGCCCGCCTAAAAGCCGTACCTGATTTCAAACCCGTCAAATTCTCCGGTATAGGCGGTCCACTTTTCCTCCACATTTGTCACCCGTGCACCCGGCGGGCCTTTGCGGCACCACTGTAGAGCCTGTTGCAGCTTATCCGCCGGACCTTCAAGAACCGCCTCGACATTTCCGTCCGGCAGGTTTCTGACCCATCCTTTCAGGCCGAGCCTTAAAGCCATTTCCCTTGTACCGGCCCGGAAGAAAACGCCCTGCACAAAGCCTCTGATAATCAAATGCACCCTGCCGTTTTCCATATTGCAATTATAACAATAAATTTATTATAATTAAAAAATATCCTGACTTTTTTGATTCCCGTATTATTCCATTTTTTATTTTGTGATGCCGGGAAAAACCCTTGACACAACATGACTTATATGCTATCTTTTCTATCTCCGGCATTTCTTAACTGAGAATAATTACAATCATGACAGACATGCGGAAAACAAGAGACTGATGAACGACGGGAAGACTTTCTGAAATATCAGGCGGCAGGCGCATAAACATAAAAGGCCCCGGGTTCCGGGCTTCATACTTTATTCATATTTAAATGTTAAAAAGGAAGTATCATAAAATCCGGAAGACTAATTATATTTTTGGCTCCCCGTCCAGCCTTGCAGGGGGGGGAATCCGTGTAACCTTTCTTTTAAATCACTGCAATCGGGTATGAACAATATTGAACAAAGAGTGCATGAAGTGCTGCACAATCTCAACTGGCTGCTGGAGGCCCACGACAGTTTTGCGGAATTGGTAGAAGTTAAAGGGAACAAGGTTGTTATACGTTGCGTGGGATACTGTGCCGAGTGTGAGACCGACTGCGTAGGAGTGGCTTTCAAAGAAAGAATGCCAGATATTGAGCTCATTCTCCAGTAAACATCCTGGGCAGACGGCGTCCGCTCTGAAAAAAAGGATAACAGGCCTCCTGAAGCAGAGGGATTTTGCGGCGATAAGCGCATTGTCGTCTCCTGCCGGGAAAGTCATCAGCGCAATGATATCGCTTTCCTACGATAAAAAAAGCGTGATTTCCTGGCGTGCAACCGAGGCCATCGGGCTGGTGTCGGCCGTAATGGCGAAGACATCTCCGGATCGTGTCAGAAATATTGCAGGCCGTCTCCTCTGGATGATACGCGATGAATCAGGCGGCATCGGCTGGAGCGCTCCCGAGATACTTGGGGAGATAGTAAGAAACAACCCCGCACTGTGTTCGGATATCGCCCCGGTAATCGTCTCCTTTCACGAAGAGAAAATGCTCACTCCCGGTGTGCTGTGGGCAGTGGGGCGCATGGGAAGAGGCAATGCCGGCATGACTGAATATGCATCCTCTGTCATTCCCCCTTATCTGCACAGCACGGACCATAGACTCCGCGCCTTTGCCGCACGCGCCCTCGGTGAAATCGGCGCATCGGATGCCGCCGGTGAAATTGAAAAGCTCCGGGATGACGGAAATCTCATCCGGATTTATGAAGAGGGCGAACTCGTGGAAAAAAGCGTCGGAGCAGTAGCCTCCGAAGCGCTGGCCAAACTCCCGGGACTTCCGGATTCGCCGGCAGGCACAAAGGCGATATAATCAAATCTGCAGTACCCCCTGCTTTTTGCCATGTCGTAAGTCTCGCACAGTCCCAACCCGCATGCACGGCTGAAATCCGCGCATGCCCTTTCAATATCACCGGTAAGCATATAGGCCGCGCCCCTGTTGTCGTAAGGTTTGGCAAGTTCCGGGTCGATGGCTATGGCCCTTGAATAGTCGAGTATGGCACGTTTATATTTACCCATTGCAAAGTAGACCAACCCCCGGTTATTGTAAGCCTTGGCATACCGCGGATTGTTCTTGATGGCGTTGCTGAATTCGGCCAGTGCGGGTTCATACTGTCTTAACATCAAATAGGCGAATCCCAGATTGCTGTATGCCCTGGCATATTTACGGTCAATATCCACGGCCCTTTTATATTCTTTGACGGCAAGTTCATATTGGCCTTTCAGGAAATATATATTCCCCCGGTCATTATATGCCCTCGCACATTGTGGATCGTTTTCTATGGCCCTGTTATATTCGACCATGGCGAGATCGTACATGCCTTTGCCGGCATACATGATTCCGCGGTTTACATGTTCATGTGCCAGCCCGGGGTTTGATGTGGAAGCACACGCCGTAAAAAAAAGAAGCACTGCCGCCGTCAATATAATATAGCCCGTTCTTAACATGGCTGTCTTCTCCTGATTCTTGTCAGAATTCAGTGTTTACCTTACAGTTGCATAAAAATCACCGCCATTATCCCGGCAGGCAAAACCCCTGCACCCCGGAACGACAGACGGCGAGTTCATCAATTCTTGAACCTTGAAGCGTTATTTCAAAAGATAAAAACGCAAACAGCTTTGTATTAATATTTTACATCATGTAAGATAATATTACAAACCAAGGGGGGCACTACTGTAAAGCGGATTTGAGAACTTCAATAAATTTCAGGTAATCCCTTGTCGGAGGATTTAAAAGTTCCACAGCCACGCCGTCATAACTGTCGCTTGTCTTTGTTATCCTGCTGACTTTGACCGGAACAGTCAGCACATAATCCTCCACGGGGATAAGCACTTTGAACTTGGTGTCAAAGGGAAAGCGCATGTCCCTGCTACTTATAAACATACCGTTTTCCGACAGATTTCTTACTGTGCCGCTGTAGCCCCTGTCGTCACAGCAAAACTTGACATTTATATTTACAGACACTCTTTCGGAAGATCTTCTTTGCATAATATTTTCCAGCAAACAGGACAGTCACGGATGGTTCCGGTTCCTATCCAACCAGAGAGTATAGGCATAATCCAGAATGTCACCCTTGGCTTCTCTGTCCATCTCTTTGATTTTTATGCCCGCCAGACAGCTTGTACCGCTTCGTTCGCTCCACTTGATATCTCCCAGGATTTGAACCAGGGTGTCTTTGCGGGGATGCCTGACCATTAATTCAATGGCGGCGTTTACGCTCATGTCAAGGTTTTGTGATTCTAAACAGAGACCTTCGCGGGAAAAATCTTTTATTGCGCCTGAAGCACGTTCGGAAGGGTTTCCGGGAAGGGTGATTTGAGCATCGAGAGGAACCTTGAACCTTCTGAATTTTCTTCTTTCAACTACCATCCATCCTCCCCTGATCCGGAAGATATATATGCCACCCGCCTTTCCTCCAACTTGTCATGCTCAAACTCTCCTTGACGCCTGCATCAGCGCATTGGCTCTGCGGCAGCCGGATCCTTCAGGGGGTTCCCTCTGTCTCTGCCACCGCGATTGGAAAGCAGTACGGACGGGATTTCAAGCATCAGACCACAACAACTGAATCATCGCTTCCGTATTCATTAGGTATATATTTATCCGCGCACCAGTCATTCTCCCAGCGGGTGTAATCGATCAGATACCTGAATTTGTACTCCCGGTTGCGGGGCAGTTCCAGTGTCGCCTTGAAATCGCCGTTCGGCAGGCGCTTCATCTTTGTCTCCGTCGTATTCCAGTTATTGAAATCACCGACAAGCGTAACCGCCTTGGCATCACGCACGGCCTCTTTCGGCAGCCTGAAAGTAACCCTGCATGAAAGATTGGACTTAACGTATTCCTTCTTGATGCCCGGCGAAGGCGCCGCTTTTGCCTTGCGCTTTGCGGACGACGTGTCCTTTGCCCTGGCATTCAGCTTAACGGATGGGTTAGGGTTAGCCGCTTTTTTAACCGTCTTTTTCATCTTGTCCTCCCCGATGAATTTATAAAGTTCCTTAATAGAGAACGGTTCTCATATGTTATGAATTATAAACCTGTACTCATTATACTCAATAGCCGAAAATTACATCAACCCTCTTTACAGAGGGGCGCTGCACGGCGGGTATACCCGTGGAACAGGCGTTGCGCCGCCCGTCGTATGCAAATCTTATCACAAAAAAAATGAATGTCAATCACCCCCTTATCATCGACGACATGCGGCCCGGAAGAGGATGTTTTCAGAAAATTCTGTTATAGTATCTCCTGATGAATTAAATAACAGAAGCTTCCCCGGGCTTCTTCCGAGTCTTAACCTTAATGTTGCATAAGCCGGCAGGGAAGTCAGCCGGAAAACCTTTATAAAGCGACCTCCCCTCCGGGCGGTGTTTTTATGCAACTGTAAGGTGATTTATGGCCGAAAATATTGACTATAAAAAGATAATAACCGAGAGACTCAAAAACCCCCAGTGGAGATTCGCCGCCGTACTTCTCATCACGGCCGTTATTTTATTATTATGGGGTCAACTTTATAATATTAAAGCGCCGCGTGTAGCCGGCATAAGTTACAGCCAGTTCATCGACCAGCTCAATGCGAAGAACATATCCTCCGTTACAATAAAAAACCTGCATGTCCGCGGGGAACTCAAAGAAGAAACACCTCTTCCGGTTCCTTCTGCAAAAAAGCTTGTAACCGTGAAGAACTTCGAGACATTCCTGCCGTCCTTTCAGGGGGATGAACTCTTGTCCGAACTCAAGAAAAACGGCGTCGTTATCAACGTTGAATCACCGGAGAAGATGTCACCTTTCTGGCAGATCGTGGTCGGGATTCTGCCATGGGTGCTTATCATCGGCATATGGATACTGATAATGAAAGGCTCGCAACGGCTCCAGGGGGGGCCGGGCGGCCTGTTTTCTTTCGGGGCAAGCAAGGCCAAACTGCACGATGCACAGAAGCCGGGAGTGACTTTTGCGGATGTGGCCGGCATGGAGAATGCCAAGCAGGAGCTCAAAGAGACAATAGACTTTCTCAGAAACCCTGCCAGGTTCAGGGAGATAGGCGCCAAAGTCCCCAAGGGAGTCCTTTTAATAGGCCCTCCCGGAACCGGAAAGACACTGCTCGCCCGGGCAACGGCTGGTGAGGCGCAGGTCTCTTTTTACAGCATCAGCGCCTCCGAGTTCATAGAGATGTTTGTCGGCATCGGCGCCTCGCGCGTGAGGGATATGTTTCAGAAGGCGAAGGCGTCCCATCCAAGCATTATCTTTATCGACGAAATCGACGCAGTGGGCCGCACGCGCGGGGCGGGGCTCGGCGGAGGGCACGACGAGAGGGAGCAGACCCTGAATCAACTGCTGAGCGAGCTTGACGGGTTCGAGCAGCATGAAGAGGTGATCGTTATCGCCGCCACAAACAGGCCCGACGTGCTCGACCCCGCACTACTCAGGCCCGGGCGTTTCGACAGGCACATCGTTATAGACAAACCCGGACAGAAGGACCGCAGGGCCATTCTTGAGGTGCATGTAAAAAACAAGGTGCTGGCGGATGATGTTGATCTGGAAAGCATAGCCAGGGGCACGCCCGGCATGTCGGGGGCCGACCTGGAGAACTTTGTAAACGAGGCGGCCCTTATCGCTGTCAGGAAAAACAAGGACAGGATCGACATGGAGGATTTTGAGGAAGCCAGGGACAGGATATTGATGGGCACGGTGAGAGAGGAGACAATCAGTGAGATGGAGAAACGCATAACCGCATATCACGAGGCCGGACATGCCCTTGTGGCAAGGGCCCTGCCGGGCTCCGACCCCATCCATAAAGTGACCATAATCCCCCGCGGCATGTCAATGGGCTCAACCCAGCAACTGCCTGAAGAGGACAGGCACTATTACCCAAAATCCTATCTCATGAACAAACTGAGCGTCGCCCTTGCCGGAAGGGTGGCCGAGAAGATCGTTTTTAATGACGTAAGCACCGGCGCGCAGAACGACCTGAAAGAGGCCTCTTCGCTTGCCGAGAAAATGGTGGCTCAGTGGGGTATGAGCGACAAGGTCGGGCCTTTAAGCCTGGGAAGGGGCGAAGAGCATCCCTTCCTGGGCAGGGAGCTCGCCCTGCCCAGGCATTACAGCGAGGACCTCGCATGGCTTATGGACCAGGAGATACAGAAATTGATAATGGAAGCTGAATCCAGGGCGGAAGAAATACTAAGGGGCAGGAGAAAGGTTCTTGATACGCTGGCTGAGGCGCTTATAAGAGAAGAGGTGCTGAACAGGGAAGATGTGGATCGTATAATCAGGGAGTCTGAGTGAAGTTCTCCACGATTTTCAGATATTTCCCGGAAGATTGCAAGACCTCGATCCCCATTGCATCATAAAAGTCCCCGGTCTTTGCAATCCATCTGACATTAACGGGCAGCTGCAGTTCTTCATTTTTCAGGGGAATAATCAGATCGACAAACGCACCGGACGGAAGGCAGACCCCTGAA
>Ga0256839_1003380_pt1 | contig 16496 bp, 13 predicted proteins | sample 354166metaG_FD_185968 | JGI IMG/M metagenome (GOLD analysis project Ga0256839, IMG submission 185968) | Hydrothermal vent microbial communities from Mid Atlantic Ridge, Atlantic Ocean - 354-166 | ecosystem: Environmental > Aquatic > Marine > Hydrothermal vents | place: Atlantic Ocean: Mid... | reverse complement strand
CCTGCTAATCATATAGAAGGGGTATTTATTGCAGAATAATAATAAGGAAGTTTTAGCGGTATGCAGATAAAATTTTACGGTGTAAGAGGCTCAATAGCCACGCCTGGCAAAGATACCGTACGTTATGGGGGCAATACATCTTGTGTTTATGTAGAGTCTTCTGACGGTTCAATCTTTATCTTTGATGCGGGTACAGGCATTAAAAAATTGGGTGATGAGCTAATTAAGAACCCTAAACCTAAAGATATTAATCTTTTGTTTAGTCACTACCATTGGGATCATATTCAAGGTTTTCCTTTCTTTTTACCGGCCTATAATAAAGACCAGACAATAAATTTGCTTGCAGCTCACTTAGGTGATCTTAATGCACATTCCGTTTTAACTCAAATGACTGATCCTCATTTTCCTGTTCCTAGTGATAAGTTAGAAGCGACCGTGAATGTTTTTTCTATGCATGAAGATCGTTTATATGTGGGTAGTAATGTTATTAAAACACAATCACTAAATCACCCAGGCGGCGGTTCGGCTTATCGTTTAAAAACACCACAAGGTACGATGGCGTATGTAACCGATAATGAACTCGATCCGCCTGAAAAACCCAAAACTTCATATCGAGAATGGGTCGAATTCTTAAAGGATGTCGATTTTTTAATACACGATGCAATGTATCATGACCATGAATTAGAAAAGATTCATGGTTGGGGGCATTCGCTAATATCACAAACCCTACAACTTGCTGTAGATGCAAATGTTTCCAATTTAGTATTATTTCATCATGATCCTTCAAGAACAGATATTCAACTAGACCAGATTAAACAAGATTCTCGTGCTTGGATGAAAAAAAATGCACCACACTGCCAAATTTATATTGCTAGAGAAGGAGATGAGTACCGAATAGAGTAATCTTTAATAAAAAAGCAGTAATTTAATCGAGTTTTGATAGAAATAATGCCTTTTAAAACACAAAACGTCGAAAAAGAGGGGGGGTGGTTATAATAAACAGCTGTTTTTATAGCCAGCCCCCCTCTTTTTCGTTGATTTGTGTTAATTTTAGCGGGTTAAGTGCTTAATAATAAGCTCTTTAAGCACACTTCTTACCTAACCAACCATCTTTGCCACGTCTTTGGATGAATCTGTCGTAAATCTTATCAAAATCTTCTGGTGAAGAGTTTGAAACAGAGTCTAGTGCTAATAATTTATCTGCCCACTGAGTGATTAAAGGAAAATCCTTAGCATCATAGAGAGGAACATTCTTATTTAAGTGTTGCATACGCATAAAGAGTGGCGCATAGGTTGAGTCAACCAATGAGAAGTCATTACCTGCAAAGAAGGGGCCTCGTCCATCAAGCTGCTCTTCAAGTCTCTGCAAATTTTCGTGAAAGTCTGCACGTTTACTCAGAAACTCGCTTTCATCTGCCACACTTAACATACCTGTCACTTGACCGAGTAAGGTTGAGCCAAATTCTGTCCAACTTCTACAGACACTGCGCTCGACAGGGTCGGCAGGTAGCATTTGTGAGGTTGAAATGAGCGCGATTAATTCATTTATTACGGATGATTCAAATATTGTGGTTTTACCATCAACACGCAAAATAGGAACCTTGCCAAAAGGTGAAACCTCCGCGAACCAATCAGGTAGGTTGTCTGGGTCAAGATACGTTAATTTGTGAGGAATTTTATTTTGCTGTAAAGAAATAACACCGCGTTGAGCATAAGGGCAAAAATCAAATAAAATCAGTTCTAGGTCCAGTCCTTCTGCGGTACTAAATGGCCAATGTTTAATTCCACCTTCAATATAGCGTGCCTTAATATCTTTTTGCCTGAGCAGTAAGGTGGCAGCAGCTGCGCGAATACCTGCCGCGCAGAGAATAAGATATTCTTTATTCTTATCCAGTTCTGGAATATGCGAACGTAGTTCAGGCAATGGCATGAGTACAGAACCAGGTATAAAGCTTTCTTCATATTCTTCTTCAAAACGTACATCAATAATTTCAGCACCATCAGCAATCATGGCTTTTGCGACATCAGCAGTGACCGACCGTAGCGCTGGTGCAGAGACGAGTTTTTCAAAATCTTCTTTTGATAATTGTAGCAAGCGACCATCACTGGTCATTTGTACGCTAGCGTTGCGCGCGCCACCTGTTATCAAGGCCTCTTCTCCAAAGGCATCACCAACACCTAAAATAGCAACCATTTGGGGTTCATCATCTTCTAGCTCCTCCCTCCAAACTTCAGCTTCACCTTCTAAAATGATATAAAAATTATCCCCTTTCATATCTTGTCGAATGACTTCTTGTTCTTTTTTAACATCAACTTCTTCACAGCGATGTGCGGCTTCTTCAACGACATCAAGAGGGAGTAGTCTAAAAACACGTGTGGATTTTAAAAACATGAGTCGCTGCATAAATGCAACTTTGTTATTTACATCCGATGAGTTAGAAATTTCTTGTAGCGAAATAAAATCATTTACCAAGGCATTATCAACATGACAAACCGTTGCACTCACATCAGTTGTTATTTTGATGGGTGATTGTTCATAGGAGAAATATATGGCTTCTTTATCGTTGGCTTTAAAAGTAATGACGTGATTTTCATCATTTGCAAAGGTGATATTGGCCGTGCCTTCGGTGATGTACAGCATATCTTCAGGGCTACAAGCTTGTAGAGATAAAGCCTCGCCTGCTTTAATATAAAAGATACGCAAGCCACTGTTTGCCTTAGATAACATATCATCTGTGAAATGTGTAAAGGGGTGATAATTTTTACTCAAAAACTCTAATGTACGACGGTTGTTATCCATTTTTTATCCTTATGTTAATGATCAGCTGGCAAGTAGGTATTTTGTTAAAACGGCCACTTAAGGAAACCCTGATCAAGTCCAATTATTTCTAGAATTCACGCTTGCTAAATTAGCCGATATTTCCCACGAAGATCGACGCAATAGAGTGACTATTACGTCTCACTTCATGAAAAATAGCGACAAATTTTTCTGTGCTAAATATTAATTGACTTAATCAGATTCTCCTTAAGAAGATGGAATGAAAAACGTTTAAACAGAGACAGATTTAACATGATTTTGCTCTATTAAGCACTAGTACATTTGTACTAGTCACTTTGATAATTAACTATAGCTTAAATTAGAAAATTAGCGTTTAAATACCAAAACGTTCAACCCTTTACCTTGTGCATTTCTATAAATCTCAGGAGGTTTTTTTGGAGTATATTGGGTGCCCCCAATTATGATGTTTTACTCAGAGCAGGGCGCTCTTTTTATTTCAGAATATAGAAATTTTTCATTATCTATTAAGACCATTTTATCGCCAGAATAAAATAAACTTACTTTAATTGGCAAGCAACCATGTGGTTGAATATTTGATTTTCTTTCTATTCTTACAATTGACGTACTACCATCCCCAAGCTTCACGGTTACCATGTAAAATGTATAAGTACCTTTCATTCCCAACTTTGGTAGATTGCGCTCTTTTTTTTCAATACTAATTATTTCTGCCCATTCGTTTGTGGTGCTCTTGATATTCATTTCATCTGAATACCATAAATACGTCATCAGCAGTAGTGATACTGAAAGCGCAAAAATAAAAATATATAAACGTCTCATGGCTTTTAATTTTCAAACATAATACCCTCTTCACTTGGCACAGTAGAGGATAACTTTTAAGGGAAAAAAATGGGGAAGTAACCTTCATAGGGTTCTATGCTAATATTATTTTTAATAATAATAGCAATGAATTTATGCCTAGAAATCCCGTTTCTTTTTTTGCTTAACTGTATCACCTCATATGAGTATTCGAGCTAATAACCGATAGGTGGTATTAGTCGTTGCAAAAGTAGTTCCCTGAGCGGAGTCGAAGGGTACGGAGATGTGGCACTAATATGCCAATACTTTTGGAACAATTAATAATAGAGATGTCTTATATCTTAAGTTATGAGTTTAGCTTTTAAATACTAAAACTTTTAATCCTTTATCTTGTGCATCTATATATACTTCAGGAGGCTTTATTTCTTCAATAAGGCGATAATTAGGGGCATGAATTTTCATGTTTTCGATTAAAAAATCACGGCCAAGTTCTGGAGCGTTTAAACACAGCAATAGCGTACTCTCAGCCGTCATAAATTCATTTAAACGACGCATTATTTTTGGGTAGTCTTTTTCAATATCAACACTGCCTTTTTGCAAAGTCGGTGGATCACATATCAATATATCGTATGGGCCTCGTTTTTTTAATCGACCAAATGATTTAAAGATATTGAGCTTTTCAAACTTTACTTTATGTAAGTCATGATTATTTAAACGGTGATTAATTCGCCCCACATTAAGCGCTGGGCTACTCATATCCACATTTAAAACAAAGTTAGCATCTCCTGCAATTGCCGCAACAGAGAAACCGCAAGTATAAGAAAACAGGTTGAGAATACGTTTGTCCTTGCTATGTTGTTGTACCCATTTTCGTCCATTACTCATATCTAAAAATATTCCAGTATTACGGGCTTTTCCGAGTTGGAGTTGGTATTTGAGATTATTTTCTTCAATGATTAGCTCGCTGTATCCATCATCCTTGCTATCGCTATGTATCACATCAATAGGGCCGTGCAATTGATAGCGGTGTTGGAGCTGGATATTTTTACAGCTAGGTATTTTTTGTAATAAATGATCGGCTAATTTTTTAATAGCTTGTGCATCTTCTTCTGCAAATAGAGTTATTAAAATAACAGGGGGTAACCAATCTATAGTGATATGGTGTAAATTATCGTAAGCATGACCGCGCCCATGAAAGAGGCGCTGGGCTTGCTCTATATTCTCTATAGGGAACGATATATGAGAAATAAGTTGGTCTAAAGCGGACATAGTTAGTTTTTTTTGTTTAATATTGGTTGTTGTTTTGGAGATTCTTGAGGTTTGCTTAATTGCTTATTATTGTAATACTTACCGTAATAACTCGTGCCACCAACAACTGTCGCGATAATAATCATAAAGAATATTTTTCTCAATTTTCGCTTTAGGTGCCGCTTAAATGGGTAACGGCGATATTTTGTGGGATACTTCATATATTCGAAGATGACTTCTTAAACCTTAAGATGAGAAATTATAGCAATGATTTTAGATTCTGTATTAACTTGCCCAAACTGTAGCCATAAATATGAAGAAGTCATGTTAGAGAATACTTGTCAATACAGCTATCGTTGCCCATCGTGCAAAACAGTGATTAAAACAAAAAAAGGGGAGTGCTGTGTCTACTGTAGTTATGGTGATTATCCCTGCCCACAAGCACAATTAATAGGTTCTGCCTGTTGTAGTCCTGATTAGCATCTATACTGTTAATATCAATTTATATCTAAAACTAACAACAACGACACTAGAGGAGCTTGAAATGACAGATAAACCATTCGCAACCGGACGATGTTTGTGTGGAAAAGTAAGTTATAGCATCGCCAGTAAGCCACTACGTATGGCACAGTGTCATTGTGATTATTGCCAGCGCTCATCAGGAACAGGGCATATGTCCTTAGCTTTCTTTTTAAAAGATGATGTTACGATTGAAGGTGAAACAAGCTCGTATACCACTGATGCAGATAGTGGTGATGAGGTAACGCGTCATTTTTGTACTGAATGTGGAAGCCGTTTATTTGGAACAAACAATGTACTTACAAATATCATTGGTGTATCGGTAGGTTGTATTGATGACAATTCGTGGTTTAAACCCGGTGCAATCGTTTATAATAAAAGAAAACCTGTTTGGGATTTTATGGATGAATCACTACCCACTTTTGAGACAATGCCACCGCCTCCTAAGTAAGAAAAAAGGCATCCTTATATTATTTTAAGTACGCCTTTTTGGAAGGTAAACTACGAAAAGTTTAACTATGAATATTTATGCTTCAACACTGTGATAAACATTCTGAACATCATCATTATCATTGAGTGAATCTAGTAGGCTTTCAAACATCGCAGAGTCATCATCACTTGTTAGTGGTGATGTGTTCTGCGCGAGGTATTGAATCTCATCCACTTCAAAATCAAGATCAGGGAAGGCTTCTACCAAAGCTTGTTTTGCCTTTCCATATTCGGTATTGGGTGCAAATACAGTAATCATGCCATCTTCGCTTTCAATATCACTCACATCAACATCCGCTTCCATCAAAGCTTCTAGCGCAGCATCTTCATCATTACCTTTAAACACAAAAATAGCCGAGTGATCAAATAAGTGTTTGACCGTGCCAGGTGTGCCTAACTTACATTTATTTTTTGTAAAGCAGAGGCGTACATCACCAAAAGTACGGTTAGGGTTATCTGTTAAACACTCCACCAAAATCATACAGCCACCAGGACCAAAACCTTCATAAAGTGCAGGGGCAAAATCTTCGCCTCCACCACCTTTGGCTTTTTCGATTGCTTTATCAATAACGTGAACAGGTACTTGGTCTTTTTTAGCCTTATCAATCAAACTGCGCAGTGCTAAGTTTCCATCAGGGTCAAAACCACCCGCTTTAGCAACGACGTAAATTTCACGGCCGTATTTACTGTAAACCTTCGCCTTCATATCCGACGTTTTAGCCATTGATTCTTTACGGTTTTGGTACGCTCTTCCCATGATGAACTCTCGTTAAAAATTAGATGGAGGGGATTCTACAGCTTAGGCTTGGAGTAGGGAAGCATTACACGATATGAGACAGTTGCAGTCATACTTTTAATAGTAAGAATGAAATTATATTAATAGTGAGTTTTCAACTCTATTTAGCTATACAATTATATTAAGGAGAAACTGATCAAGTCCAATTAGTTTTCGCTTGTCAAATCAACCGATATTTTCTACGAAGATCGACGCAATAGAATGGCTATTACGTCTCACTTCGTGAAAAATAGCGACAAATTTTTCTACGCTAAATTCTAATCGACTTAATCAGTCCCTCCTTAATGAAATTGGTTTATATTAGAGAAAAAAATGAATAAGCAAACAACAGATGTAGTCTTAATAGGTGCAGGGGCGATGAGTACCTGTTTAGGCACACTATTAAATCAGCTTGATCCAACATTGAAAATCACCATGATTGAGCGACTAAACCATGTAGCGATGGAAAGTACCGATGTTTTAAACAATGCCGGCACAGGTCATGCAGGCTACTGTGAGCTTAACTACACACCACAATCAGAAGATGGCAGTATTGATATTAGCAAAGCATTAGAAATCAATGCCGCATTTGAAATTAGCTTACAATTTTGGTCCAGCTTAGTTGAAAAAAATATTCTTCCAGAGCCGGCAAAGTTTATAAACCCGATACCACACCAAAGTTTTGTTTGGGGTGATGATAATGTCGAGTTTTTACGAAAACGCTACGAACTTTTAAGCGCACAACATCAGTTTGCGGCACTAGAGTTTTCAGATGATCCAGAAGTTATTCGTGAATGGCTACCCTTAGTAATGGATAATCGTGACCCTGATGAAAAAGTGGCTGCCACACGAATATCGTACGGTTCAGACGTAAACTTTGGGCAGATTGCTAAAAGTATGACCGATTATTTGGTCAAACAAGAGGGATTCCAACTCTGCTTAAACACGCACGTAGATGACTTGAAAAAACAAGACGACGGTAAATGGGATGTATTAATGCGCGACCGCAAAGGTGGTTCTAAAACAACAATCAACACCAAGTTTGTATTCTTAGGTGTTGGCGGTGGCGCGCTGCCTCTCTTGCAAAAATCTGATATACCCGAAGGCGACGGCTATGCTGGCTTCCCTGTTAGTGGACAATGGTTGATATGTGATAAACCAGAAATCGTCAATAAGCATTTAGCTAAAGTTTACGGAAAAGCAGCAGTTGGCGCACCACCGATGTCTGTGCCTCATCTTGATACGCGCGTGCTTTCATTAGACGATAACTCTGATAAACCCTCTGATAAACCCAGTGGCATTCCAAATAAAGCATTACTGTTTGGTCCATTCGCAGGTTTTACCACCAAGTTTTTAAAATACGGTTCAAATTTTGATTTAATCAAAGCGACTAATTTTGACAATATAAAACCCATGACAATGGTCGGTTTACGTAATGTTGATCTCACTCGATATTTAATCAGCGAATCCATGCAGAGTCATTCTGAGCGTGTTAAATCACTGCGCAATTATTTTCCTGATGCCCAAGAGGAAGATTGGACATTAGCATCCGCAGGACAACGCGTACAAATCATCAAAAAATGTGAAGAGCAGGGGGGAACATTAGAATTTGGGACGGAAGTTGTTACCGCAGCTGATGGAACACTCGCCGCCTTACTCGGCGCATCACCTGGTGCATCAATCACTGTTAAAACCATGATTGAAATAATAGAAAACTGCTTTAAAGATCAATATATTGCAGGTAACTGGCAATCTAAAATAAAAGCAATGATACCATCCTACCAAGAGTCATTAATCGATGATGCTGACCTGCTTAAAACAGTGCGAAAACGGACATTATCGGTATTGGAACTAGGCTAATATAGGAGAAAGCCGATAATTAGGGGGAATTACTCTTATTTATAAGCCACCCCCCCTCTTTTTCGATGATTTGTACTTAGTTTAAATGTTAGCAATAGCTCAACCAGTATCCATTTACGATCAGGCGATGTTTCAACCGTGGATTGCGGTCTTCACCGCAATGACGAGCTAACAACTAGACTGTGTTGAACCCTCAAAAACAATGACTTGTAGCTTAATTCAACGGCATTGGGGGGGTATGTAGATAGAGTGTTTTTCTCTTTGTTTTACCAAAAGAAGGACGTGTTCATCGTTTTATAAGCATTTTTTAAATATATATTGACTATACGGCTGAATAATTTAGTAAGAGTCTTAGAATTATTGTCGGAATAATGAAAAAATTGGCGATATACTCCACTCAAGCAATAAACTCAAAAAGGGATAAATCATGAATATAACACCCGTTATGAAAACTATGCTTTCACACCGTTCCATTCGTAAGTTCGCCGAAAAACCTATTGATATTGAGGTGCTGGAGAAATTAGTAGAGTGTGGGCAAGCAGCGGCATCTTCTAGTTTTATTCAGGCTTGCTCGATTATTCGTGTGACTGGTTTAGGTGATCGGCAGAAGATTTCTGAAGTAGCGGGTGGCCAACAGTGGGTAAATGAAGCCGCTGAATTTCTAATTTTTTGTGCTGACCTTAAACGTGTAGAACGTGCTTGTTTGCAACAGGGAGAAGGGAAACTAGAGGGTTATACAGAGCATTTTATCGCCGCAACAGTAGACGTAGCCTTGGTTGCAGAGAATATATTACTAGCCGCTGAATCTTTGGGTATGGGGGGCGTATTTATTGGCGGTATCCGTAATGATCCGCAGGTAATATCAGACCTTCTCGAATTACCAGATCAGGTCTATCCCGTATTTGGAATGTGCCTTGGTTGGCCAGCAGCTGAACCAGATGTTAAACCACGATTCCCTGTGCAAACTATCCTACATACCAATCGTTATCAACTCGAAAAAATAGAAAAAGACGTTGAAGCTTACGATGAAAAAATGCAGTCATATTATGAGTCACGCAGTGGTAATACCCGTGTTTCTGATTGGTCTACACAAACAGCGCAGGCTGTACAAATGAAGAAACGAGAACATATGCTTTCTTTTCTTAATAAAAGAGGCTTGTTGAAAAAGTAAATTGAATGTAATTAATCTACTTTTTGCTAAAGAGAAGATAATGAAAAGCGGTAAAAAGATACAATTCATTAGAACACTCTCCTGTTTTTAGCTAAGTGCTATATCTTTAAAGAAGCGTTTAACCCACTGTACACGTTGATCTAAGGTTTCCATTTCTTCATATTCAAAATGAATCTTATCTTGCCCCTTGATTTTAAACTCCCATGGACGTTTTTGTACTAAGCCGAGGATTTTCATTGGGTCGATATTGGGTTTTTCATTAAAGTGGATGCGCCCACCTTCTTCTCCCATATCTAGCTTTACAATGCCGAGTTCTTGGGCAATTTGTTTTAGGCGTGTGACTTCAAAAAGGTTGGTGACGGCTTCTGGCAATAAGCCAAAACGGTCGATCATTTCTACGCGTAATTCACGTAATGCATTACCATCTTTTGCACTGGCGATACGTTTGTACATGATTAAACGATTGTGTACGTCTGGCAGATAATCATCAGGGATTAGGGTGATAACGCCTAAGTCTACCGAGGTACGTGTTTCATGCGCATCAATTGTTGGTAGCTTGCCTGATTTGAGTGCTTTTACAGCGCGCTCTAGTAGATCGTTATACATATTGAACCCAATTTCTTGGATTTGTCCGCTTTGATCATCACCTAATAATTCACCTGCGCCACGTATTTCTAAATCATGTGAGGCTAGAGTGAAACCTACACCTAAATCTTCAAGTGATTCAATGGCTTCAAGACGTTTTTTAGCATCACCTGTAAGCGTCTTTTTACTAGGTACGAGTAAATAGGCATACGCTTTGTGATGCGAGCGACCGACACGACCACGAATTTGATGCAGTTGCGCTAAACCTAATTTATCCGCACGGTTGATGATTATGGTGTTGGCATTTGGAACATCGATTCCGCTTTCGATAATGGTGGTAGCAACGAGTATATGAAAGCGTTGTTGTGCGAAGTCTTTCATTAAACTTTCAAGCTCGCGTTCGGGCATTTGCCCATGACCAAAACGAATTTTGGTATCAGGCAGAATATCTTGTAAATCTTCGGCCATTTTTTGAATGGTTTTGACTTCGTTATGTAAAAAGTAAACTTGTCCGCCACGGGCAAGCTCTCGCGCACAGGCTTCTTGAATCATTGCTTTGTCCCATTCGGTGACAAAGGTCTTAATCGCATGACGTTGTGTGGGAGGCGTGGCAATGATGGATAAATCACGCAATCCTGCCAGCGACATGTTTAAAGTCCGCGGAATGGGTGTGGCGGTAAGTGTGAGCATATCAACATTAGCACGCATTTTTTTGAGCTGCTCTTTGTGGCGCACGCCAAAGCGGTGTTCTTCGTCAATAACCACTAAGCCGAGGTCTTTAAACTTAATATCTTTTTGTAAAAGCTTGTGTGTTCCAATAACAATATCAACATTACCTGATGCCATATTCGCCAAGGTTTCACGGGTTTCTTTGGGTGTTTTAAAACGTGATAGTGATTTTATTTTAAAGGGCCAATCTGCAAAACGGTCTTGAAAGTTTTTAGCGTGTTGTTGTACCAATAAGGTTGTGGGTGCAATGATAGCAACCTGTTTGCCCGAGTTGGCGGCAACAAAGGCGGCACGCATGGCAACCTCGGTTTTACCAAAGCCAACATCACCACATGTGACACGATCCATTGGTTTTTCTGAGATCATGTCTTTAATAACTGTGCCGATGGCTGCGGCTTGGTCGGGTGTTTCATCAAAGGGGAATGAATCTGCGAATACATTATATTCAAGTTCATTAAATGGAAAGGCGTGGCCTTTTTGCGCGGCGCGCCTTGCATGAATCTCTAACAATTCGGCGGCAACGTCATGGGCTTTTTGTGCCGCTTTTTTACGGACTTTGTCCCAGTGTTCTGTACCTAATGTGTGCAGTGGTGCGTGTTCTGAACTTGCGCCTGTGTAACGGCTGATTAAATGTAATGAGGTGACTGGTACGTATAATTTAGAACCTTTGGCGTATTCTAAGTTGATGAATTCTTGTTCAATACCGCCTGTGGTGAGTTTTTGCATACCCATAAAGCGACCAACACCATGTTCTTCGTGTACGACTGGGTCGCCTTCGCTTAAGTCGGTAAGGTTGCGAATAATTGCATCAGCATCGCGGGTTGGTTTTTGTCTACGGCGTTTTTGTTGGACTTGTTGTCCAAACAGCATTGATTCAGGGATTATAGCTAATGCATTATTGGTATTATTGTTGCTATTAGAATCGCCGTCACCTTTAATCCATAAACCACTATCCATCGGTGCGATAGTCAAACCAATATCGAGCGCATTTGTTGGTTTGGCATCTATAAACGCTTGCCAATTATCATGTGTGGTGGGCGAATAGCCGTTGTCGCGTAATAGTCCTAAGAGATTCTCGCGTCTGCCTGCGGAATCGGCAGTAAACAAAATTTTGCCTGTCGTATTAGCCGAAAAGGTAGCTAAAAACTGTTTAATTAAAATCAGTGGATTTTCTGATCTACCTTGAATTAACAGCGAAGGGAGTGTGCTAACAGGATAATTATGCCCTTGGTCATTGGTGTAGCTTTCTTGCTTAAAATGATGCGTATCAACACGGCGTAGTTGCTCAATATTTTCTTGAAGTTGCTCAGGGCTCAGGTAGAGAACATCAGGTGCAAGAATAGGGCGTTCAATATCATGTCTGCGTTGTTCATATCTATCATATACCGTGGAACTAAACGTTTCTGCAGAGGCTTGTGTGCCGTCTGTGTTTATTAGCAATGTTTTTTCGGGAAAATAATCAAATAGCGTGGCGGTACTTTCAAAAAATAGCGGTAAGTAATATTCGATGCCAGCAGGTGGTGTGCCGTTGCTGACATTGTCATAAATTTGGCTACGCGATAAATCGCCTGCTATTTGCTTACTATAGTTTTCTCTAAAGCGTGCGATGCCTTCGGGGTTTAGGGGGAATTCATGCGCAGGCAATAATTCAATCTGGTCAATTTTTTCAATGGTGCGTTGATCTTCTGGGTTGAAACTACGAATCGTTTCAACGTCAGTATCAAAAAGGTCGATGCGGTAGGGCAGTTTGCTTCCCATTGGGAATAAATCTATCAGCGATCCACGTGTGCTGTATTCGCCGTGTTCCATCACTTGTGAGGTGTGGCGGTAGCCTGCTTCTTCTAGCTCGATACGTAACAGGTCAATTTCTAATTCATCGCCTACTTTTATCATTAAAGTATTAGAGCGAATGTAGTTTACAGGGGGTAAACGCAACATGAGTGTTGAAACAGGTACAATTAATACGCCTTGTTGCAAACTACTTAATTGATACAGTGTTTTTAGGCGATCGGATATTAAATCTTCATGTGGCGAGAAAACATCATAGGGTAAAGTTTCCCAATCGGGGAAGATATGTACGTTGTTATTGGCACTTTTTACCGATGATTGATTGTGTTCATCCAACCCCATGAAGAAGTGAATATTAGCTTCTGCGGTGTAAGCACTGTGAGAGTCTGGTGTAACTAAAACGATTAAGCCTTTGTATTCTTTTGCAGTATTGGCAATGAGTAAATCTTGTGCACAGCCGTGCAATTGTCCCCAGCTAATTTGTTGGGAATCTTTACTAGGAAATAGTGGGTGTAAAGCTGTCATCGTTATATTTTAATAGGGTTAAAAAACTTCGCGATTGTAGCGTTAAAAGTTATCTTTTACGATAAGAAAGGCGATGATAAATACATTTATCTCGGGTATGATTCGTGCCTGATTTTGATTCATAGCTAATTAAGAGAGATACCCTGGATGCAATTGAAAGGTGAAATGTCGATGCTCAATGTCTTGCATATCCAAGATACTGACGTAAGTGAGATTTGTTCTAAGCTTGAACAAAAAAGAGATGAAGCACCACAATTTTTCATGCAAAGTCCAATCGTTATTGATGGATCTGAGTTAAGTGGTAATGCTTTGGAGTTTGATTTTTCAGCGTTAAAACAAGGCTTATTAGATTTAGGATTTATTCCTGTGGGGTCTCGTAATTTTCCACCTGCCGCTAACAATTTAATGCGTGAAAGTGGCTGGGCCATTATGCGTGACCAACAATCAACATCAAGCGTTAGTAAATCTGAACCTGTGCAAAAAAACCAGGTCAAAGACAGTCCAGTTGAAGAGAGTAAAGAAAATATAAACACAGCACCGCAAACAAACCCCGTAGCAGTGATGAAAAATCAAATGACAGTAGATCGCCCAGTGCGTTCAGGCCAACAGGTTTATGCGGAAAACTCGGATATGACGGTATTATCACCCACCAGTGCAGGTTCTGAGATTATGGCGGACGGTTCGATCCATATTTATGGTGCATTACGTGGTCGTGTTTTAGCAGGGGCGCGGGGTAATGAATCAGCACGAATTTATTGCCAATCATTACAAGCAGAATTAATTGCAATAGCGGGGCGTTATCAACTATTGGATGAAAGTGATACAACACTAAAAGGCAAGCCTGCGATGATTCGTCTCGACGGTGAAAAGTTAGTTATAGAAGCATTGTAGTTCTTGTTTAAAACATTAATAACTACATTATAAAAAAATAGGGAGATTTAAGTTGAGTAAAGTAATTGTAGTCACGTCGGGTAAGGGTGGTGTTGGTAAAACAACCTCAAGTGCTGCATTTGCAGCTGGTTTAGCGAGTAAGGGTCATAAAACTGCTGTTATTGATTTTGATGTGGGCTTGAGAAACCTTGATTTAATCATGGGTGTCGAGCGTCGTGTTGTTTATGACTTTGTGAATGTGATTAATGGTGAGTCAACCTTAAAGCAGGCCTTGATAAAAGATAAGCGTGTTGAAAACTTATATATTCTTCCTGCATCACAAACACGTGATAAAGATGCTTTAAACAAAGAAGGTGTTGAAAGCGTTATCAATGAACTTAAAGCCGATGATTTTGACTATATAGTGTGTGATTCGCCAGCTGGTATAGAAAAAGGCGCATTTATGGCACTTTATTTCGCTGATGAAGCGATTGTTGTGACAAACCCTGAAGTATCGTCAGTACGAGATTCTGATCGTATTTTGGGTATATTACAAAGCCGTTCTAAAGTAGCAGAAGAGGGCGGCACAGTTAAAGAGCATTTGTTAATCACGCGTTATTCGCCAGAACGTGTTGAAGGCGGTGATATGTTGAGCAAAGAAGATATACAAGAAATTCTATCAATACCTTTACTGGGCGTTATTCCTGAATCTGGCTCTGTATTACAAGCATCAAACAGCGGTAATCCGGTAATTATGGATAAAGAAAGCCAGGCTGGTCAGGCATATATGGATGTTGTATCACGCTTTTTAGGTGAAGATATTCCACTGCGTTTTGTTGAGCCTGAAGAGAAGAAAGGCTTTTTCAAAAAGCTATTCGGTTAAGGGCTAGGACTAGATAAAGGAAAATAAGACATGGGATTATTTAGTTTTTTCAAAAAAGAAAAAAAGAAAAATACGGCAAGCCTTGCAAAAGAAAGGTTACAGATACTGATTGCACATGAGCATTCAGATACATCAACGGCTGCACCTGATTATTTACCAAAACTTCAAGAAGAATTGATTGGAGTGATTCGTAAATATGTAAAAGTTGATGATAATGCAGTAAATGTGAAGCTTGAAAAAGGTGACAACTTTGATGTTCTGGAATTAAATATTACGTTACCAGAAAATAATTGACCAAATTAGTTTAAAAAGAGCAATAAAAATGCCAGCAGATAGCTGGCATTTTTATTGCTCTTTTTATTTTAATCTAACTAAAGATTAATCAAGGTCTAACGTAAGAATAGCCTTCTTCTTGAAGCTCCATAATACGAGCAACCCCCGCTTTTACAGTACCTACACCTTCAGCTAATGCCGGTAGATGACCTAGCTTTTTCTTCATTTTATTCATAGTGTTCATACAAGCACTAAACTTTATATCCTGCATTGCTAGGCTCTTTACACGGTCTGCATACTGACTTTTCTTGGTTAACATTTTTAATCCAGGTCCGTAGGCAACTATTTCAATATCAACATTATCAACGCCGTAGAGCTTTTGTAAATTCACGGCATTGTTCATAGCGATTTTTTGTGTTCTTGCATCATCTGTACTTACTTGGATTACTAGTTTATGTTTTGCTCCATCAGCATTTGTGGCTGTGAAACCAAGTACTAAAAATATTGCGAGTAACGGTGTTAGTAATTTTTTCATTATAGTCATGGGTACTTCTCCTTTGGTTTTGATAGGTATGATAAGTTATTCATACAGTGAGTAGATGCATCAGCATCTAATTTTATTCCATTTTTTTTGTAAATTTATGGAATAAAAACACATTTTTAAACATCATGTATTGAGGAAGCCCTGATCAAGTCCCATAAATTCTGGCAACGCCAAGTTTCCTAATTCGATTCATTGATTTTAAGCATAGTCATTCTATGGTTCAAATCAATAACGAAGAAATTGGAAACTTGGCCAGCAGAATTTTATTGGACTTGATCAGTGTTTCCTTAAACAGTTAAAAGGAAATTTCGTTTTGTTAAAGTTACTTCGCTCCCGAAAAATAGAATCACTGCTAGGGCAACGCCGAGAACGGCTATATCGTTTAGCAAATTCTTGGTGTCATGATGAAATGCTGGCAGATGATTTGGTGCAAGATACTTTGAGTAAAGCATTAAAAAACTATCATCAGCTAGAAAACCATGAAAAAATAGATGCTTGGTTATTTCGTATTTTGCATAACACTTGGATGGATCATCTAAGGCGCTATAAACCGACTACCGATCTGGATGATATAGATCCTTTAGATGATAAATCGCCAGAAAATCACTTATCAGATGAACAATTGGCACATAGAGTTCAACA
>Ga0256839_1003379_pt1 | contig 16496 bp, 17 predicted proteins | sample 354166metaG_FD_185968 | JGI IMG/M metagenome (GOLD analysis project Ga0256839, IMG submission 185968) | Hydrothermal vent microbial communities from Mid Atlantic Ridge, Atlantic Ocean - 354-166 | ecosystem: Environmental > Aquatic > Marine > Hydrothermal vents | place: Atlantic Ocean: Mid... | reverse complement strand
TTTGCCTAAACCTTGGCGTACTCTGCGGTAAAACTAACCTAACGGTATTTCACCTCCACCCCATGAAGCGCTAATATCGGCTTCATAAACTCTTCAAAATCATAGACACACAGTTGGCTGGCCGCATCGCATAAGGCCTTCTCCGGCTCAGGGTGTGTCTCGATAAAAAAACCATCTACGCCTGCAGCCGCCCCGGCCCTGGCCAGGGTAGGTAAAAACTCACGGTTACCGCCTTTCGGATCAGCACTGGGGATACCATATTTGCGCACCGAATGGGTAACATCAAACACCACAGGGTAACCCAACTGGCGCATCAGGTAAAACGACCGCGGATCCACCACCAAATCATTATACCCAAAAGCATAACCGCGCTCGGTAAGGATGATCTTTTCGTTACCGGCCGCTTCTACCTTGCCCATCGGCAGCTTCATGTTTTCCGGGGCCAGAAACTGGGCATGCTTCAGGTTGATTACTTTGCCGGTCCGGGCCGCAGCCTGCACCAGAGTTGTCTGCATCACCAGGTAGGCCGGTATCTGGATTACATCCAACACCTCGGCCGCAGCCGCCATCTGCTCCGGGTAGTGCACATCCGACAGGATAGCAAAACCAAATTCCTCCTTCACTTTCTGTAATAATTTAAGTCCCTCTTCTAACCCGGGGCCCTGATAATTATCCGCAGTACTGCGGTTATCTTTTTGAAAAGACGATTTATAAATCACCGGGAACTGTAACCGCTCCGATACCTCTTTCAGCATTTCGGCTGTTTTCATCATGATGCGCTCATCTTCAATTACACAGGGGCCGGAGATAACGAATAGCTCGTCTGCCCCACAACTGATGTCGCCTACTTGTATTTTCTTTTTGCTCATACTAATTACTTATTAAAGTACCGTCTTTCAGAGCGAAGTGAAACGAAGCGAGGAATCCCCCATAAAGTACCATGCTATTCCGGGGGATTCTGCAGCCCCGTAATTGAGGCTTCTGAATGACGTTTATTTTTTATTTTTTTATCTCTATATTTTTTTTGGGTATTAAACGCCAGATACCAGACGCTAGACTATCAATTGTTTATTGTCTTACATCTATCATCTTAATTCTACATCCTTTTATACCAATTCTTTATCCTGTCCCTGTCCAGTACCTCGCGCCAGTTTTCACCGAAAGCGTGGTTCCACATATGCTCCAGTCTGATAGCCACGTCAACCATGGCTTCTATGGTTTCATCTGACCAACCCGCAGCCAGGTTTTTCGGCAGGTCAATATGGTGTTTTTCGACCATCGTGTTAAACTCCTGCACATAATCGCCATACACATCTTCCAACTCCTTAAAGGCAATGCAATTGGCCAGCCCGTGGTGGATATGCAGCACCATCGATAACCCGTACGACAAGGCGTGGCAAACGCCCACCTCCGAGTAGGTCAGGCTCAAGCCCCCCATATACGAGGCCACCATCAGCATCTCATCGGATTTAGGGTCTTTTCTGTCCAGTTCCAGAAACACCTGCTTACTCATCTCCAGCGACTTATAACCGAAGGCCTCACTAAAGGTGTTTTTAAACCGTCCGGTCATCGACTCCACACAATGGATATAGTTATCCATGCCCGTATAAAACCACTGGTTATCCGGCACTGTCGCAATCAGGTCGGGGTCAAGGACAATCTGGTTAAGGACAGTCCAATCACACTTCAGCCCCAACTTTTTCTCCGGCCCCGTGAGCACCGCAGTCATTGACACCTCTGCCCCGGTACCCGAAATGGTAGGTACTCCGCAGGCATATATCCCCGGCTTTTTTATCAGGTTAAGCCCCTGGTATTGGGTTGAAGAGCCCTCATTGGTAAACATCAGCGAGATGGCTTTAGCCACATCCAGTACGCTACCGCCACCAATGCCTACCACCCCGGCCGGCAGGCCATAGGTATTCAAATACGTATCACGGAGTGTATCGATCAACTCCGTAGTAGGTTCTTCTGCCACGGGGATATACTCCAGGTGGTCTTTTCCGGCAAGCGGAATCCGGGCTTTGAATTCTTCATTGCCGGAAAAATATTCATCTACAAAAAAGATCAGGTAACCGGCCCCCGTATTTCTGTGGGGGGCCAGGATTTCACCTAGCCTATCAAAACTTCCCCTGCCATAGGCAGTTTTCTCTACTGCTTTAAAATTTCTAAACATAGCGTACCGGCCAGGCCGGGTTTATTCAACAAAGTGCAAAGTTCGGAAATTCTGGCGAATAGCAAGATGTCCGGTGCTGCAGGTGTTCAAAATTGAGGGCCATTGCATCCCTTCCGGAGTTCATTGACATGCATAGAGGAAACCAACCGGAAGAACAAACATAATCGAAAAGACACGGCCTCCAACTCTACCCGCTCCAAAAGCCGGTAAGGCTGGCACAAACGGGCCCAGTTTTAAAGTAAGCATGTCCCTGAACCTTACCAATTGTAGCGCTCAGGTGTTCTGCAAACTCCGCAAGTACTCCAGGGGAGTCAAAACCGGGATAACAGCTCCCTTAAAATCTTTCACATTCCGGGTAATGAGAATATTACAATCCATCGTTAAGGCGCAATGATACTGTAAGGCATCCTCAAAGTCCGGAAAGTTTGACGACAGCCCTTTGTCAATTACTTTATTTGTTAAATCAGCTACCGCAGCAATCACCTTGAATTTTCGGAGTTTTTCTTTAACCACATTACTGCCCTCAAATTTTGCGAGCAGGTAAAATGTGGTCGCATAAGAAAGTGCGGAAACAACCAGTTTTACCTGGCCTTTATCAGCAAACGTAGCAATTTTAGCCATTGCATCATAATAGGGTACCCTTTCGCCTAACAGGTCCAGCATGACGTTGGTATCGATAAATAGTTTGTCCTTCATTGGTATTTTTCCGCCAAGTGCTCGCCATACATTTTTTTATGATCAAGGTCTTTTGGCAAGCGAACACCCGTTGCCATGCTTTTGACAAAAGGTGATATTTCGATTTCCTCATCTGTTTCCGGTGCCTCCTTATCTACTATGGCTTTCAGGTATGATTCAATCATCCGTGAAAGGCTTATTTTATGTGAGGAAGCATATTTCTTTGCTCTGTCAATTACCTGTTTATCAAGCTTAAGGGTCAATTTTACGTCCATGGCATAGTGTTTTATACGTACAAATATATATAATTTATCCGTACTGTAAAAACCATCCAGTGCCCCTCTTTCAGGGGTTTCTGCTATTGGAAAGGTTTCTTTTTAGCGTAATTTCATCCCTTCGGGATTCATTGCATTACTAAATGTGCAGCTGATTATCCGGATAAGTTTAGCACAAAAAGATATGCCTCGCTACCTGTTTTACAGGCTACGAAAGCCCGAGGAGCTAACACCTTCACAAACTGTCCCGCTCCAAAAACCGGTAAGGCTGGCACGATTCTATTACCCCAACACTTCCCGCAGCACATTGGCTATAGCCTCTCCTATCTGCCCGGCTTCTGTGTCCGTCCAGGTAGCGCGGATGCCCAGGGAGAGCAGCCTGCCCACAACCGCCTGCGATTTCGGTAATTCCAGGTGCTGGTAATCTTGCGGGGCCCCCAAATGATGGATGGCGAGCGGTGCTGCCGAGCTTAACTTCTTCACGTGGTCCCACTGGTTGATAAAATGATACATATTGGTGTACCAGTAATTTATGCCGCCTACCCCGGCATCAGCAAGTTTCGCAACAGCTTGTTGCGCTAATTCTGTTGTTGGCAGGAAAAAGTTTAAGAATGTACCCGAATCCCCTTCGGCATCGGGCAGATGACGGAAGGTTACCCCGTCAATACCCTGCAGCTTATCTTTAATAATCGCTTTATTCTTTCGCTTACCGGCCACCAGCAGCTTAATTTTACGCATTTGCGCCAGGCCCACAGCAGCATTCAGCTCACTAATCCGGTAGTTAAAGCCCAGGTACGGGTGCGGCTCCATCCCCCGGTTATCGCCCACATGGCTGTGGCCGTGGTCGGAGAACGTATCGGCCTTTTTATAGGTTGCTTCATCGTTGGTGATAAACAGGCCTCCTTCCCCGGCTGTGGTAATCTTAAAAAAATCGAACGAGAAGGCCCCGCAAGCGCCAAACAGCCCTACCGATTTACCTTTATAAAAAGCCCCCAGCGCCTGCCCGGCATCTTCAATCAACACCAGGTTTTTCTCCACGCACACTTCCTGGATCCCCTCCATATCCGCTGCCGCCCCACACATATGTACCAGGAGCACAGCTTTGGTCTTTTCAGTGGCCGCCTGCCGGATACCTTCGGCACTCAAACATAAGGTTTCATCAATTTCGGCAAACACGGGCAAGGCCCCGGCATAAAGTACGGCTTCTATGGTGGCCATAAAAGTAAACGGGGGCACAATTACTTCATCGCCATGGCCAATGCCCGCAGCAGCCAGGGTACAGGCCACCGCGGCCGAGCCGCTGGACACCGCATGGGCATATTTCGCCCCGGTGTAGCGGGCTACTTCGGCTTCCAGTTCACGGGCCTTCCACATCCCCTGACGGAGTTCTTCATGGTTATAACGGAAAAGACAGGTGGTGTTTAACACATCCATGACTTCTTTTCGCTCCTCATCGCCAAACAATTCGGTTCCGGGCATAATGTTGAATTTAAATTTAGTTCAAAGATAACAGATATTGAGAAGGTTTTAAACCGCCCTTTTTAAACCATTTCCACAACCCTTGCTTTCACCGCTTCCATCAGCCAGGCCGGGGTAGAGGTAGCCCCGCAAATGCCCACCCTATCCTCCGGTTTAAACCACTCCGGCTGCAGTTCACCGGCATTTTCAATAAAGTAACTGCGGGCATTGGTTTGTTTACAAACGGCATACAAGGCTTTGCCGTTGGAACTCTTTTTACCACTGACAAACAACACCACATCATTTTCGGCCGCAAACCTGCGCAAGTTGGGCTCCCGGTTCGATACCTGCCGGCAAATGCTGTCGTTAGCTTTAAAATAGGCTTCTCCGTCATTTGCTGCCGCTACTTTTTCCTCAATCTTTTCTTTAAGCGCATAAAACCCCTGCGTGCTCTTGGTTGTTTGGCTGAATAAAGTAATCGGCTTGCTGAAATCCACCTGCTCCAGGTCTTCATCGTCCATCACCACAATAGCCTTGTCGCGGGTCTGGCCGGTTAGCCCAATCACTTCGGCATGGCCCTTTTTCCCATAGATGACCAACTGCCCCCCGGCCGCCTCCATCTTGCCAAACTCGGTATTGACCCGGTTTTGCAATTTCAGCACTACCGGGCAGGAGGCATCTATCAACTCAATATTGTTCTCCATGGCAATCCGGTAGGTCTCCGGAGGCTCACCATGGGCCCGGATGAGCACCCTGGTATTGCTTAGTTCTTTTAAATCTTCATGATTGATAATCCGCAGGCCCAGCTTATGCAGGCGCTCTACCTCCATGGCATTATGCACAATATCGCCCAGGCAATATAACCGGCCGGATTCCTTGAGTTCATCTTCAGCCATCTGAATGGCAAACTCCACACCAAAACAGTACCCCGAATTCTGATCTATGGTAATTTCCATTATGCGTTAATCTTGGCTTCTGCCAGTTTCACAATCTTATCTACCTGCTCTGCAAAGGTCAGAAAAGAATTATCCAGTTCAATGGCATCGGCCGCCTTTTTCAATGGGCTGTCGGCCCGGGTGGTATCTTTTCGGTCGCGTTCTTCCAGGTTGGCCAGCACCTTTTCTAAGCTGGCGTTGATGCCTTTTGCCGCCAGCTCCTTTAACCTTCGCTGTGCCCTGATCTCCGGTCTGGCCGTCATAAATATTTTTAACTCTGCCTCCGGAAACACCACGGTGCCGATGTCCCGCCCGTCCATTACAATACCCTTATGCTCGCCCAGTTGATGCTGTAGTTTCACCATCGCCCTGCGTACCACAGGGATGGCCGCTACCGCACTTACATGCTCCGAAACTTGCATACTCCTGATCTCCTCTTCTACCAGGCGGCCGTTCAGGTAGGTGAGCGGGTTGCCCTGGGCATCTTTTTTAAAGGTAATGCCCACATCCCCGAGGGCCCGGCTTACCTCAGCCGTATCGGTGAGCGAAACACCCTGCTGCAGTAAATAATAGGTTACCGTGCGGTACATCGCCCCCGAATCACCATACACATACCCTAACCTTTTGGCTACGGCCCGGGCGGTAGTACTTTTACCGCAGGCGGAGTAGCCGTCAATCGCAATTGTTATTTTCTTCATGCAGTTAATCTGGCTGGCAGTCTTTCATCGGGCAGGGTATGGGGTCGCCTTTTTTCAGTTTTTTGTATTTCTTGTGTTGTTTTTTATTCAACAGGCCATTATTGGCTTTACATCCGGAGCCTACTAAAGCCAAACATAAAAAGAAGATCCGTCCATATCTTAATAAACCCCTCAAAACACTACTTTTACAATTTACAAAGATAGACAAATAACCCATGAACAAGGAATTTTTCAGCCTGGAAGGCCAGATTGTTGATATTGAAGGCAGGCGCACTTTTGCCGGTAAGGTAGAAGTTGAGAAGGGCAAAATAAAGGCCATTATACCCTTACCATCAGCCCCGCAACATTACCTGTTGCCCGGGTTTGTGGATGCCCACATCCATATTGAGAGCTCGCTGCTGGTACCCTCGGAATTTGCCCGGCTGGCCGTGCCTTTTGGCACCGTGGCTACCGTTTCCGACCCGCACGAAATTGGCAATGTATTAGGAATTGACGGGGTGAAATACATGATTGAAGATGGCGAAAAGGTAAATTTTAAATTCAATTTTGGCGCCCCTTCCTGTGTACCGGCCACCCCGTTTGAAACAGCCGGGGCCGAGATAGACACGGCAGGGGTTGAGGAACTGCTGGCCGATCCGCGGGTGAAATACCTGGCCGAAATGATGAACTGGCCGGGGGTGCTGCACGATGACCCTGTGGTAATGCGCAAAATAGCAGCCGCTAAAGAAGCCGGCAAACCGGTGGATGGCCACGCCCCGGGGCTGAAAGGCGAAGAAGCCCGGCAATATATTGAAAAGGGTATGTCAACCGATCATGAATGTTTTACCCGGGAGGAAGCCCTTGATAAACTCAACCACGGCATGTTTGTACAAATACGCGAAGGCAGTGCTGCCCGTAATTTTGCTGCCCTCTATGAACTGCTGGCCGATTATCCGTTGCAGATGATGCTTTGCTCGGACGATAAGCACCCCGACAGCCTGATTGAGGGCCATATTGATGTACTCGTGCGCAGGGCGGTAGCCAACGGTATTGATGTGTTTAATGTTCTGCAAGCGGCCTGTGTAAACCCGGTTAAGCATTATACGCTTGACGTTGGCCTCCTCAAAGAAGGTGACCCGGCCGATTTTATTGTGGTGAACAACTTACAGGAATTCAAGGTGGCACAAACCTATATCAATGGCCAATTGGTAGCCGACAAGGGCCAACCCCTGATCGGGCAGGTGCCTTCGGCCATCGTTAACCAGTTCAATATCAGCCCCAAAATAGCTGCCGATTTCGCCCTGCCGGCCAAATCTGCCAGAATAAATGTGATTGAGGCTTTTGATGGCGAACTGGTAACCCGGCATGGTACCGCTACCGTTAAAACAGCCGATGGCATGGCGGTCAGCGATCCGGAAAACGATATCCTTAAACTGGCCGTAATCAACCGTTATTATGATGCCCCGCCTGCCGTGGGCTTTATCAAAAATTTCGGCCTCAAAGAAGGGGCCATTGCCTCATCGGTAGGGCATGATTCGCATAATATAACCGTAGTAGGTGTTGACGATGCCGCCATAGCCCGGGCCGTGAACCTGATAATTGAACAAAAAGGGGGGTTGTCGGCCGTGTGTAAAGCGGAAGAATTAGTCCTCCCCTTGCCGGTAGCCGGGCTGATGGCCAACCGTGACGGTTATGCCGTAGCCAGTGATTACATTAAAATTGACCGGTTAAGCAAAGCCATGGGCTCCTCCCTGCGGGCCCCTTTCATGACGCTGTCGTTTATGGCCTTGCTGGTAATCCCTGCTGTCAAGCTCAGTGACAAAGGGTTGTTTGATGGCCATAAATTTACCTTTATGGATGTTTTTGCCTGATGTTTTTCCCGCGGCAATGGCAACAACCATTCTGCCCCTCACGTAAATTTTAGTAAAGAAGGTTAACTTCTGCCTTCTGTTTTGTAATTTAGTACTACACAAAACAAACGAATCATGGGACGTAAACCGGAAGGTCAGGCGGAGAAAATGTTCAAAAAATTCGGTAAGAAAGTGGACGAATTTATTCAAGAGCTGAACGATACCAAAGGGAATGCCAATGAAGAGTTTAAAAGCAGGCTGGATGAACTGAAAAAAACCCGGGATACGCTCGAAGAAAAGTTCAAGGACTTCCGCGAGGAGAATAAAGACAAGTGGGAAGAGGTGCAAACGGAACTTGAGCGTGCCGCCCAGGAGTTTAAGAAAGCGGTAAACAATTTATTTGCCGGGCGTAAAGCCTGAAGGGTTACCTGTTTTTATCGAGTTGGCTGAGCAGGGTCCGGAAATCTTTCGGATAAGGGCAGGTTATGTGCTGCTCATTGCCGGCCAGGTCGCGGAACTTAAGGGCATAGGCATGCAAGGCTACCCTCGGCATCAGCGGGCGCTCTGCCGTACCGGCCTTGGGCGTATATTTTCTTTTGATGGCCGATAAATATAGTTCCTCACCCCCGTATAGCGTGTCCGCTACCAGCGGGGCATTACGGGCGGCCAAATGTACCCTTATCTGGTGCATCCTGCCGGTAACCGGGGTACAGGCCACCAGCGTATGTTGCTTATATTGCTGCACCGTAGTTACCACGGTAACCGATGGCTTGCCGGTTTTATTATTTGCCCGCACAACCCCGGAAGGCGCCACATGCAACGGCAGGTTGATTTCAAGGCCGCTAAACGTGTGCCGCCCGTCAACTACAGCATGATAGGTCTTTTCTACCGTGCGGCTGGCAAACTGGCTGTTGGCGTGTTTGTATGCCGCATTGTGTTTGGCCAGCAGCAGTACACCTGAGGTTTCTTTGTCCAACCGGTGACAAACCTGTACATCCGGGTAATGTGCTGCGGCCAGCGCCAGCACCGAAGGCCTGCCGCTGCGGTCATCTAAGGTGGCCACATAAGCCGGTTTGGCCACGGCCAGGTAATCCTCGTCCGCAAACAATAACCAATCGGTAAATTTGCGTAGCTTAGGCATCGGGGAAAACCTTATCGCGCGACAACATGAAACTAAAGGTAGAACCTTTGCCCGGTTCGCTTTCCAGGGAAATGGTGGTATGGTGGTTTTCCAGGATATGTTTCACGATGGCCAGGCCAAGCCCCGTACTTTTCTTTACCGTACGGCTTTTGTCAATCCGGAAAAAACGGTTGAAAATCTTGTCATGGTATTTTTTGGCAATACCTTCACCATCATCTATTACCGAAACCTGCACCCCCTCCGGTTTATCCTGAATAGCAATAGTTACCTTGCCCCCTTCTTTATTATAGTTAATGCCATTGTTGACTAAATTGGTGAGCACCTGGGTAATACGGGCATAATCGCCATATACAATAGCAGGCGATTGAGCACAACGGCAGTGCAGGCTAACCCCGGCCCTGGCCGCCTTGGCTTCACGCTCATCAATTACTTCCCGGGCCAGCGAAACAATATCAAAATGGTCGGGCATCATACGGATGGCTTTTGATTCTATTTGCGACAGGGTCAGCAAATCCTGGATCAGCACATCCAGGTAATCCAGGTTGCGGGCTGCCTTCTTCAAAAATTTCGACCGCACCTCCTTGTCCTTCACGGCCCCGTCCAGCAAAGTTAGCACATAGCCCTGGGCCGAAAACAGGGGTGACTTCAATTCATGCGAGATATCGGCAATAAACTGCCTGCGCAGCGCAGATTTCTTCAGCAGATCGTCAACCTGGATATTTTTTTCCTTAAAAAACTGTTGGATATCGGCCGCCAGCTTTTGCGTTTGCCGCATTTTCAGGTTTTTACCGGCCCCTTTGCCGGGCCCCGTGGCCAGCTCCTTCATCAGCATCTCCAGTTTGTGCAGATCACGGTAGAGTACATACTCATTGGCAATCCACACCAGTAGAAAGGTGATGATGACCGTAATAAAAAATACAATCCACAACTGTTTATTGCTGAGTTGTACTGGTATCAGCAACAAGGTAACCATTGCCCCGGCAAGCAGGGCAATAATAAACGCCAGTCCACGGTGCCTCATGCCCCCGGGGGCTCAAATTTATAGCCTACCCCCATGACCGTTTTTATATATTTATCTCCTATTTTCTCCCGTACCTTACGAATATGAACATCTACCGTACGCGCCAGCACATACACATCCGAGCCCCATATATTCTTCAGTAAAATATCACGGTTAAACACCTGCCCGGGCTTTTGGGCCAGAAAATACAGTAGCTCAAATTCCTTCTTGGGCAGCTCTATCACGTTCTCCCCTTTGGTAACCGTATAACTTACCCGGTCAATCTTCAGGCCGGCAAATTCTAATTGGCTGATTTGTTCGGAGGAGCGGTTGGCTTTCTTAAAATAGGCATTCACCCGGCTTACCAGCGCCCGCGGCTTAATCGGCTTCATGATATAATCATCGGCACCCGAATCAAAAGCCGCAATTTCCGAGTATTCCTCGACCCTGGCGGTAAGAAAAATAATGTGGGTATTGGCCATTTCCGGCAGCTTGCGGATATGGCGGCAAGCCTCCACTCCATCCATGCGCGGCATCATAATATCCATGATAATCAGGTCGGGCAAGGCCCTTTTGGCTGCTTCAATAGCCTCAATGCCGTCTTTGGCTATTTCTATGTGATAACCATCGGCTTTCAGGTTATACAACAGCAGTTCCAGGATGTCCTCGTCATCATCAACAAGCAGTATGGTTTTTTTGGTGGATGGCATAACCCCTATATTTTCAACAAATGTACTTCCGAATTAACGAAAACCTAATGCCCGTAAGTTAACAAAATGTTAAATATATCATTTTCCATAGCGGTGCTGCCAATAGCGAACAAACGCGGCCAGGTCATTGTCAAGTGAATCAACCAATAATTGCCTGAATTCCTGTTGCCGCTCCCGGTAGTTTAAAAAAGAGATAAAATAGGCGTTATTGGGCTGGTAGTTGACAAAATATCCCTGGTAGCGCTGCGGGTTATGAAAGCTAACCGTATCCAGGGTATGCACTATGCGGGCGATAAACAGGGCTTTCGCCTGTTGTTTAACCGTATCGGGGTTTTGCCGGTTGGCCCGGTACAGGCTATCCAGCATACGGGCGCCACGGACGATATGCCGGGTAAATTTTTGCGCGTCCGCTTTGCGGGCCCTGAACTCACGGTAAGCACCCGACCCCGGGCCATAACGGCTACGCAGAAAAGCCAGCGCCCCCTTATTCCCGATAAAGGTGGCCAGGTTCTCATTGAAGGTCATGCTGTCGGGCACAAAAATGGTACTGTGGGTTAGCTCATGAATGATGGTGCCGGCCAGTTCCCCGGGTGTGCCGGCCAGCATATTACTGAGGATGGGGTCGTTAAACCAGCCGAGGGTGGACCAGCCGCTGACGGCACGTAACTCCACATCATAACCTTGTTGCCGAAGTTCTTCAGCAAGGTTTAACGCTGCCGAATGATCAAAGAACCCTTTGTAGGTAAAGCTGCCCACCAGCGGAAACGACCACATCCGCGGGGCAAACCGGTAAGGCGCACAGGCCGTAACCACCCACAAAACCTCCTGCCCCTGCTGATCATATAGGGTAGTATAATTATCCGTGGGCAGCAGCCCCAGGGAGTCCACGGCAAACTGCTTTATCTCCCCTACCAGGCGTAACGACTGCTTCAACGAATCGGGGAACCCCGGGTCGGCCAGCACTTCAGCCACCGGCCGCGCCTGCCAGATAATTTTCAACTGCCCCCGGGCCTGGCCGATACCATAACGGATAAGCTGATAATTATAGGCCCCCAGCAAAACCAGCGCCACAGCCCCCCAGGAAAATACCTTACGTACGGTGTGTTTCATGAACTGCAAAATAAGGCTTTTCGCCCGAAAAAAGCACCCGGGTTTTTCACCTGCGGGGCGGGTAGCCAAAACACAGTAAATTAGTGTGCTAATTTTATTAGTATTTTATTACTAATTATATTAGTTTTGCAAAACCTTGATTTCTAAAGAACAAATCGGTTATTTTGTATAGTAAACAATTAATCCCATGAGCGAGCAAAACGAAAAACTAAAGGCCTTACAACTGACCATTGATAAACTGGAAAAAACCTACGGTAAAGGTGCCGTAATGAAGCTAAGTGATGAGAAAGTGGTGGATGTGCCGGCTATCTCTACCGGCTCGCTGGGGTTAGACATTGCCCTGGGCATAGGCGGTATCCCCCGCGGCCGGGTAACCGAGATCTACGGCCCCGAGTCCTCGGGTAAAACAACCTTATCCATGCACTGCATTGCCGAGGCCCAAAAAGCCGGGGGCCTGGCGGCCTTTATTGATGCCGAGCATGCTTTCGATAAGGGTTATGCGGAAAAACTGGGTATCCAGACGGAAAACCTGTTGATCTCCCAGCCCGACAGTGGCGAACAAGCCCTGGAAATAGCCGAACACCTGATCCGCTCCGGGGCTATTGATATTATTGTTATCGATTCGGTGGCCGCCCTGGTGCCGAAAGCCGAACTGGAGGGTGAAATGGGCGACAGCAAAATGGGCCTGCAGGCCCGGCTCATGTCGCAGGCCCTGCGCAAGCTTACCGGCACCATTAATAAAACCGGTTGTGCCTGCATTTTTATTAACCAGTTGCGCGAGAAAATCGGAGTGATGTTTGGCAACCCGGAAACCACCACAGGGGGCAACGCCCTTAAATTTTACTCCTCGGTAAGGCTCGATATCAGGCGCATTGGCCAAATTAAAGAGAACGCTGCCGATGTTACCGGTAACCGCACCCGGGTGAAAGTGGTAAAAAATAAGGTGGCCCCGCCTTTTAAGGTAGTAGAATTTGATATCATGTATGGCCAGGGGATCTCCAAGTCGGGCGAAATACTGGATATTGGCGTAGAACTTGATATTATCAAGAAGTCCGGCTCGTGGTTCTCTTACGATGGCAACAAATTAGGCCAGGGGCGGGATGCGGTAAAAGCGTTGATTGAAGATAACCCCGAACTGATGGACGAACTGGAAGCTAAAATCAAGGCCTCCATAAGCGGGGAAACCCTGGACGAGCCCATTGCCGCCCAGGAATAAGGGGGCTCAGCCGGGTTTTGACCCTGGCCGGGGGCAAAAGGCAGTAGTTTAATTCCTATCACCGGATTATTGCCTTATATTAACCGCATATTTGCGGTTTACGATGAAAATACTTTTGGTTGACAAGCAGACTATTCGCATAGATGGCCTTGCCCGGTTGCTCACCAAATCGGCCCACGACCTGGTGGAAAAGGCCCAAACCGTGCACGAAGCCCTGGATTACTTCAGCAAAACCGGGTTTGATATTTTACTGGCCGACTTCAACCAGATTGACGACAGCGACCTGGCCTTGCTGCAAAAAATCAGAAAAATCTATCCCAACCTGAAGGTAGTGGTACTGAATATGCAGGAGGAGAGCTCCCTGGTAAATGAACTGCTGCAAGCAAACGCCCGCACGGCAACAGCCGACACAAAAGCCCGGCTGGCGCTGGCCGAGGTGCTGGAGGCCCTGCCTGCCAGCGAGGTTAGGCTAAGCGGTAACCTGAGCAAGATTATCCGTAACTCTTTACAAGCCACCCCGGAGGTCAACTTATTAACCGCCCGCGAACAGGAAATACTGCAACTTATGGCCATGGGACAAACCGATGCCATGATGGCCACAACACTTGGCCTCAACGAAAGCACCGTGGCCACGCACCGTAAAAACATCCTGCGCAAAACCAAAACCAACTCCACCGCAGGCCTGCTAAAGTTTGCTTACGCTAACCACCTGTTGTAAATTATGCCGGTAAATTTTTCAGAAGCGGAGTTCTCCCTGTTGGCCGATGCCGATATCCTGATCAGCAAAAGGCGTATTCAGGATAAAATTTTTACCCTCCTGCAGCAAACCCAACAAGCGCTGACCCGGGTGGTGCAACACCAGGCCCTGCCGGCCGCCATAACCACGTTTACCGGCAAGATAGCCAAAGGGGAGAATTACCGCCTCCTGCCCTACATGATCCTCGACTACCCGGCCGCTTTTTCGCTTGAAGACATCTTTGCCTACCGCACCATGTTTTACTGGGGTAATTTCTTTAGCGCCACCGTACACCTGCAGGGCCGCTACCTGCAAGAACACCGGCAGGCGCTTTACGCCAGGGCCGGGGCGCTGATTGCCCGGCACGTATATATCAGCACCGGCCGCAGCCCCTGGCATTACCATTACGGAGCCGACAATTATACCCCGTTAACCTGGCAGAACAAAGAGAAAATCCTGCACGACCCGTTCGTTAAACTTAGCCAGAAGATAGCGCTGAAAGACTGGCCACAGGTGCCCGAAACCAGTGCCGGCTTCCTGCAAACCTTGCTGGAAATAATGTTTACGCCATCCTGATTGCCTCTACCGGGTCCATGCGGGCTGCCAACGCAGCCGGTACAATACCCGAAACCATACCAATAGCAGCGCTTACCCCCAGGCCGAGGGCCACATTTTGCCAGGTCATGGTCAACTCTAAACTGCCCAGCGACAAAAACGACAGCATATACACCAGCAACAGGCCGGCACCCCCGCCCAGTACACTTAAAAACACCGATTCAAACAGAAACTGAAACAAGACAAAATAGTTTTTGGCCCCCAACGATTTCTGGATGCCGATAATACTGGTCCGCTCCCGCACCGACACAAACATGATATTGGCAATACCAAAGCCCCCTACCAGGATGGAGAAGCCCCCGATCACCCACCCGGCCAGGCCGATGACGTCAAACACCCCGCCAATAATATTGGCAATGGCTTCCGGGCGGTTAAGGGCAAAATTGTCTTTATCCTTAGGCCGCAGCCCCCTGCGCGAGCGTAACAGGCCCCGCAATTCATACTCCATCCTCACTAACCCAACATCTTCTTCCAGCCCCTTAATGGCAATACTCGATGATTTTTCATTCCAGCGGCCACTGCCGGTAGTAAATATTTTACGGAACGAATCATAGGGCACAATGCAGTTATCATCGTTACTGGGCGTGCCCATAAAGCTTTCCCCCTCTTTCGCAATCACCCCAATAACAAAATATTTCTGCCCGCGTATTTTCATGGTCTTCCCCAGGGGCTCTTCCCCGTTAAACAGGTTTTCGGCAATATTGGCGCCAATGATGGCCACATTGCGACCATTATCCACCTCGGTTTGGGTAAAATAGCGCCCCTTGACAATAGGCACGGAAAATATCTCATTATAGCCGAACGAACCGCCAACAAACACTCCGTCTTCAAAACTGTTGCTTTTGTACTTCATCACCGACTGCCCATCGCGGGAGTAGATGGCAATGGCAGATTTTGATTTCAGGTTTTCCTCTAAGAACCGGTACTCCGTATAAGAAGGGTTGGGCCTGCGCCAGAAATCCCACCAATTATATTCCCCGTTTTCATCCGCAGTAAAAGGCCATTTGTTCACGTAAATGGTACCCGTGCCTAAAAAATTCAAACTGTCGCGGATGCTTTTCTCCAGTGAGTCTACCACAGTAAACACCCCGATAATGGCAAAGATGCCTACCGTAACCCCCAGCAGGGAAAGCGTAGTGCGGAAAGCGTTCATTTTCAAGGCATTCCAGGCGAAACGGAAGCTTTCAAGAATAAGTTTTACAATAATGACCATAATTGAGTCTGACCTGTGTTGTTAAGACAATAATTAGCAAATAAAGTTACATAATTAGCAACATATCCTTATTTTTGCATCCTGAATTTCACATTTAGTGTTTAGAACGTATAAAAATAAGCATGAGTTGAGTATTATCACCATTATTCCTTGTTTTTTCATTTATCTTCAATTTTAACACCCCCTTAGACTTATGGCCTTTCCGGAGAACAGAAATGCAAAAATGAAGCTGTCAAAATTTAAGTTTGACTTACCCTCAGGCTTAATCGCAAAGTATCCGGTTGCTAACCGTGATGAAAGCAGGTTGATGGTAGTGCATAAAGATACCGGCAAGATAGAACACAAAATGTTTAAAGACTGTGTTGAGTATTTTGAAGAAGGCGATGTAATGGTGATTAACGACACCAAGGTTTTTCCGGCCAGGCTCTATGGCAATAAAGAAAAAACCGGGGCGCAAATTGAGGTATTCCTGCTCCGGGAGCTAAACAGCGAAATGCGCCTGTGGGACGTGCTGGTTGACCCCGCCCGTAAGATCAGGGTAGGCAACAAACTGTATTTTGGCGAAGGCGAGCTGGTGGCCGAAGTTATCGACAACACCACCTCCCGTGGCCGTACTATCCGCTTTTTATTCGATGGCACCAACGAAGAGTTTACCCAGGCGGTTGACCAGTTGGGCGAAACCCCGCTGCCAAAAACCATCGACCGCAAGGCC
>Ga0256839_1003378_pt1 | contig 16498 bp, 10 predicted proteins | sample 354166metaG_FD_185968 | JGI IMG/M metagenome (GOLD analysis project Ga0256839, IMG submission 185968) | Hydrothermal vent microbial communities from Mid Atlantic Ridge, Atlantic Ocean - 354-166 | ecosystem: Environmental > Aquatic > Marine > Hydrothermal vents | place: Atlantic Ocean: Mid... | reverse complement strand
ATGAACCAGGGGAAGAAGAAGAAAGAGAATAGTGTATTTTAGTAGTACTTCCTCCCGATAAAGCAATGTTAGTTGTTGTAGAAGTTTTTGTTATAGTCAGTACTATTTCTTTTGTCTTATATAATGGATAGGCAGTTAAAGTATCTCTGGGAAGGGATAAAGCAAGCGCACCTAAATTTGTTGTAATATCTACTCTTGCTATTGAATTATATTTATCGTTAAGAGCTACACTTCCTGTAGGATTTGTATAACTTAGATTAACAACAGTATCTTGTACAGAACCTCCAACTACAAACCAAAATATTTGATTAGAGCTAAGTTTTTTATAAGGTATGAATTTCCAACTGGCATACCCCCCTTCAGAATATTCAGAAACTTTAAAAGTATTAGCAATAGAAGAAGCCGGAATAAAACCCGCATAAAAATATTTATCTGTAGTAAATACTATTTCTCCTGTTGCTGCTATGTTAGTTATAACTATAATTTCCCTAATATCATTGGCTAATACTTCTGCTTCAGTAGGTAATGTAAAAGTACTTGTAACTCCATTGGCTTGAATATTAAGATGATTAATTTGGGGAGTTCCCAGTATAGGAATAGATACAGAAGAAGTGTTTGTAAAATCACTATAAATATGAGTAATGTTGTCTCCATCAATACCAGGGTCTCCCTTATCTCCCTTATCCCCCTTATCCCCCTTATCCCCCTTATCCCCTTTATCTCCCTTATCTCCTTTAATACCGTTATCTCCTTTAGCTCCTTGAGACCCTCTCCATATCCCATTATTATACCAATTAGTACCATCATAAGCTATAGAATGATCTGTCATAGACCCATTTAAAGCAGCAGGTACAGTTATATTATTTCTTATATCATTTAATATAGAGGCTGCATAAGGGGATACAGGTGTCCATGTACCTGCTTCTACAGTAGAAATAACAGCTTCATCCAAAATAACATCTGAAGCTGTATGGATAAGTGTATTTCCGGCTATTCCTTGTGTACCTGCTAAATTTATATTCCAATTAGCAAAAGTTCCTGTTCCTGTATTAGAAGTAGAATTTACTACTAAAACACCCGTTAATTTATCATAAGAAACTACTGTGGCATTAAAAAATATCGCATCTGTATTAGCTACAATAATAGGTTGTCCTGCAGTATAGGCTAAATTTAAATCTATATTTATATTTATTGTAGTAGGATGTATAGTGGGAATGTTTATAGAAGTTGTAGATACTGTTGCATATTTATCTCCATCTATTCCATCTACTCCATCATTACCTGGAGGACCTTGTGGTCCTTTTGCAGTAAATACTACCCAATCTCCTATTATATTAGAGGGGGGAGTACCAACATACTGATAAGTAATTCCATTATCTTCCTGATAACAAAGTAATCCCTTACTTACCCATTTAATGGCTAACCTTTCAGCTTCATTTGCACTTCTAGCCCTTTCATCCAAAGGTTTGTGAGCACTAAGTTCAAAACCATCTATAATTTGAATACCCATACGTTAAAAACTAAAAGTATAATCTCCATTAATATCCGTTATTTCTGTAGTTCTATATAAATAATAAGGTTCTGTCCAATTATTTACAAGTCCTGTAGAAGTTACATCTTGATTTATTATTGTAAAAGCTGATAATACTTCAAAACCATTTTGGTCTTTTATACTGGATAAAAGTCCATAAGAAGCTGGATAGCAAAACCAAAAATATTTATCTACACCATTAAAGTAAACCGTTTTACTACTCTTAGTGACTATTTGTTTTGTTAATTCTATATATGGATTTATTGAAGCTGCATTTGTAGCCCCATCAAAGAAAGGATAGACAAAAGTTATAGTACTGGAAGCAGTATCTTTTACTAAAGGGGGAGAATCATCACTAATATTAACAGTATAGGTAGTAGTTGAAGTTTTGCCTCCGTCTGTTATACTTCTATTAGGGCTACCTCCTGCATTAAGTCCTGGAAGGTCTAGTATATTTTGATAAGCAATATTTAAAGTACTATAAGAAAGAATAACAGATTCTGTTACATCATCTCTTCCTTTTAAAAGAGAGATATTCAATGTAACATCTATAATATTACCTATTTCTACTACAGGAGTAGAAGGGTCTAAATTTAATGTTATAGCAGGTTCTATATAAGGGGTATGTGTCCAGACAAAAGTTTTTACTCCACCTATATTTCTTGTTTCAATAGTAATTTCATCATCTTCCGAAATACAATTTATATCAGCATCTGTACCATTTATCCCATCTGTCCCAGGAGGTCCAGCAGGTCCTGGCTGTCCTATAATAATAGAAGGAGGACTTTGTCCTATAATAGGTGTAAAAACAGGATAATCTTTTATTCCTGAAATAACAGCCATACAAGTATATATGTATTCTTGCTCTTGTTCAGATAATTTAGTATCTTTTTGCAAGGCTGTTATCATAGTCCTTATTTTGTATCCTTTACAATAAAGGTCATCACAAGGTTGCATGTCTCTTTCCAGAGAAGCCAGTGTAAAGCCAAGTTCACTTAGCCATATCTGAGATTGATATAATATACTATCTTTTTGCTGTTGGGAATAAATCATGAGCAACCACAATCAGTTAAATCATTACATATATCTTGTAAAACAAGAGCTACATCATGGGCTTCAGTAAATTTAGTTTGGGCAGTAAGTAAAAAAGCACTTTGCAACAGAACATCTACCCTCATGAAATCTTTATTAACGGCAGCAGAGCAGTCTTTGCAATTATTTTTTGCTGCTTCAGCTACTACTTTTCCATAACATATTTCAGCTTTACAAAGATTTATATCATCATATCTGGTAACTTTATCTATTACAGGGTTTCCCAAGTCATTAACTTTATCTACTTCTGTATAAGGGTCATCTACTTTTTCCCAATGAGCTCCTTCAGTATTAGTAGGAATTTCATTGCTATTATTTGTAAGGGCTTTCCAATAAAAAGTGTTTTCATATACTATATCTCCTATAGAATAGGAATTAGTAGAAGTCCAGACAAGAATAGGAAGTAAATCAAAATAATGATAGCCATCAGAAGTAACCTCTACTTCCCAAGTAGTTACTGTTAAAGGTAGTGTATTGTCTATAGTTAATCTTTCATCATCCCCTTCTTTATTATAAAAAAAACCAACTAAAAATAAGGCATAAGAAGCCCTATCATCAGGAGGAATACTTACATATTCTGTTTTATCTTCTATAAAAAGTTTAGTACAATCTGCAGATTTACCTACTTTACATATTTCAAAATTTAAAGCCATAATAATTAATTTTTTGCTATAAAGATAAACCAAAAAAGGGGAGGGGCTACTACCCTTCCCCTTCTTTTAAATTAATTATTATTTTTTAAGCGACTGCAATAGGTACAGCAGTCCCACCTTCAACAGCTAACATAATATATCCTACATGATGAGCTTGCTCATTAGCAAAAGCCATAGAAGGGGTGGCTTTCTTATATTTAATAATAGATAAACCATAAGTTTCAGATGGAATTGCAAATCTAGTAGGATCGCCATAATCCTCTTTCCATTGAGCATTAATAGTAGTAGCGCCAGAAAATACAGCAAACTCTTCTTCCATAGCCGCAATAGAAAGATAATCTCCAGTTCCTTGTTTCCAGGGAGCTGCAGTAGTTACAGTAGAAATATCTGCCATATCCTCACCAACAATAGTAGAAAAGTGAGTATCAAAAGTATTTCCTACAATAGAAATGCCAGTAGCAGTAGCTAAAGTATCTCCAACACCCCCAGCAGCTACAGCTACAGCATCAGCAGCCAACTTTTGGGTCACATAGAGATTTTCTCCTACAGCAGCAGTATTAGCTGCAGTATAAACCAAGCCTCCTTGAACTACTAAAGAACCTTCTGGAACAGCCACAAGACCAACTACACCAATAAGATTGCTTCCGGCTTTTCCTACAGCAGTTACAGTAGCAGTAGCAGGACCACCACTTACAGACCCCTCAACTATAGCATAACTAAATTGTTCATCTGCATTATTTTCGTAGTCTAGAACATTATTAAATTGATTTATAAGTTCTTGTATGAGTTCTATTTTGGTAGTAGTTGTGTTTCTTATTACAGCTCTTGCTTCAGTTACAGGAAAGGGTTGATTAGAAGGAGTAGTATCACGGGAAGCAATAGTAAATTCTTTTAGACCAGGAGTTGCTAAAACAGCAGAAGCAGCTGCATCATTAATAGCAATACTGTCTCTTTGAATAACAGGAGCATCATAGTTTACATTAGTAACAGAAAGTATATCAGAACCTTTAAATTTAATGGTACTTCTGATTTCTCCATCCTGAAATTGTAGCATCCTATAATCATTAGCTGCTACTAAAGCAGTACCATCTACATAAGTTACTACTCCAGCAGGAGTAGTCTGTTCAAAAGTAGTATTCCCTTCTACTGCAGGCTTAACAGCAGCATGGGTGGTACTTACAGCACCCTGTGCATTTACACCTACTAAATTTTTTGAATAGCGTTTTCTTAAGTTAGCCATTAGTTTAGTTTTTTTAGTTATAGATTAAATAAATTATTTCTACTTTATAACATCTAAACTAAAACTTAAAAAGTAGAGATAAAAATAGAAAAGTAAAGTATATTTGAACAATATTCTTATTATAGAACTAATAATTACTTTTGTTCCCTTAACTCATTATGTTGTAATACTTCTTTATAGGCTGGGTTTTCAATAGCCAGTTTAAGATATTCTACTACTCTATTTACTATTATATTAGCTGCAGAAACAGATAACTCACATCCTTGACTTAAAGCTAAGGATATAGGTTGGGGTTCTCGTATGTAATCTATATAAATTTCTGTTATAAGAAAATCCTTTTCATAATAATTAAATAAAATTCCATCAGAAATTAACGTATGTGGATTTTTATACTTAGGAAAAAAGAATACATTTTGTTTTCTGTCGTATATTTCTTCATTATTCAATAATGTAGTAGAAGTATATTCTACAGGAGTTAGATTTTTCAAAGCACTTTCGTCAAAAACTTCTATTTTTTGATTTTCAGAAGAATTTGTTACAGAAGATTTTTCATTGCCATCTTTATCATAAATAACTAACTTATATATAGTCTCTTTTTCATCTAAAATAATAAATGTATTGTTTTTAATTAATCCTTGTCTTTCAGTATCAGAATATTTTTCCCAATAAAATTCAACATCAATGAATTTATTATTAGCTTGATGTATAAGGTTCCTTATTATAAGATAGGTATCTTCTATATCTGTTACTGGAAAGGAAGTAGAAGCTACTAAAGTTTCAGATTGGTCTGCATTAACCTTTATAATTTCTACTTTACTATAATAAGGAGGCTCAGTACTGGTTTCTTTTAATTCTAAGAAAGAAAAGTACTTGGTTGCTTCTTTTACTTTTTCATTTATTATATTACAATCTTTTCCTTTTATAACCCCTGCTTTTGTAGAAAGTAAATGTTTATATCCACCAGGTAATAAGGAAGTAACAGCCCCACTCTCATAATAAAATGCAGTGGGGCTGATAAAAATAGGTAAAGGTTTATTTTTAACTATGATTTTTTCAATATAATCTAATCTTAGTTGTCTATCAGCAAAGCCCTTATCTAAAAGTTCATTTATAAATGAATCTTGTATTCTATTCAGATGTAAATCTAATTCTTCAGGTAAAAACATGTCCTGAGAAAAAGAATCTATAGTTTGTAATCCTTGTAGAATATCTTTATGTAGTTCTAATGCTGATTTCATACTAGTTTAATTATCCCTTAAGAAAGGTTCTGTTCCTAACTCATTATTACCTCCATCAGAATCAGAATCTATTACATTAAACTCCTCTTGTTCTTCTTTTTCTAAATTATTAAAAACAGGGGTAGGTTTTTTTACTTCTTCTTCAGAAGGATAATAATAGCCTTCTATAGCATGTTCAGGTATCTGAACCCTACCTCCTTCTGTAAAATTTAAAGATAATGCACCTAGTTGTAAAGTAGATATAATGTAATCTCCTACTTTAGTTTCTTTACACATAGGCCCTACACCTATAACTTTATAATAACCTGCAGAAGTTTTTTCATTTAAAATTATATTGCCGGAAGAAGATACCTTCACTTCCTCTAATAATACATTATTTTTAGCTGGCCTATAGTTTTCTAGTCTCATTCTGATGCCATTTTACTACCACCAAACTCTGCTAATTGGGCTTTAAAGGCACCAATTAATTGTACATTAGACTTATCTTGCATCCATTTAGCGGCCTCTTTTAAATTAATACCTATCTGTTCCCCAGATTCTTTAATTAAAATCCTGGTTCCTACTTTTTCAAAAACACCTATAGAAATAAGTTGTGCAATATCATATTTAACTGCTAATTCTTTGTCTGTAGCTACTCTTTTAAATTTCTTTAATTTTTCTGTATTAGCTTCTTCTGAAATTGAAGGATCAATAGTAGAAAAAGATTTTAAAGAGAGTTCTGCAGTTTCAGTATCTAGTTTTTTAGCGTTAGGAACTCCTAATAAAGTTAGTACTTGAACTATTAATTCCGGTTTTTCCAAAATTCTAAAATATTCTTTTCTGGCAATATCTTCTAATTTATTAAGTGCTGTAGTAGCTTTAATAATGGCAGATTCATCTTGAATATAGAATTTTATGTGTTGATATTTATCAGCAGTTTCTTTATCTGAAGCACATAAAGGATGATTTAAAGCATGTCTCCATCTTACATATTGAACAGGATTTAAAGGCATATTTATATTGCCATTAACATCTGGTTGTCCATTTTCTAATTTATCTGTGAATCCTACAGGTAAATCTGGATTTTCTAATCCTATTTCCAATCTTAATCCTTCTGGTGGAATCTTAGTATTCAGATTTGTAAAATATTTATTTACCGCCTCTGAAAACTCTCTTCTTCCATTAGAAGGGTAAACCCCTAATATTTCAGGCATAATAGCTTGTTCTTCTAATCTGGTTAAACCAGAAGCAGGAGGTCCTCCTGCAGTTTTAGAATAAGCTCCTAAAGCTCTGTAAGCCATATTAAAATAGCTTTTTACTTCAGGGTCTTTGTTTGCTTCCTCTACAAAGCTATACTGCCTCATAAGGGTAACTGTTTTTCCTTTTGTTAAAGTTTCTGTCATTTTTCTTGTAGTTTTATATTTTATCCAAATATAAGCTAAAAAATGAAAACCTCAAGTAAGTTTACACTTATTGAGGTTTTCTGACACATTACAAGAAAAAGTTTTTTCTTTAAGTCTCTATAAATAGGATATGAAACTAAAAAATTGCATTTTTTTCAACTTTTTAAGCTGCTATACCTGCGATGCACTCCAAATGTAAACTGGTATTTCCTCTTCGCAATTGTGTTCCTCCAACCATGAGACGATGGTAGGAACTTTTATCCACATCTGTAGCCAGGAGAGCAAGATTAGCCCCTGAAATACTAGTTCCAGAATTAACCCCTTGCAGAATTTTATATTGACGTGGTAGTGGAGATAATCCAGGTACTACACCATGTAAGAACCTTCTACCTTGTTCAGCCACCATTTGCAGGTTAGCCTCACCATCATACATTCCATCATCAATAAAAACCATTCTATAGCTTTCTAATGGATAACCAGTTTCTGGGTGAAGTGGGGATTTAACCGCCCTTCTGCCATAATCAAAGATAGCATTATGTTTAACCTTGATGTAATACCCATCAATATGATACATAGCATCAAAGAAACCCATAGAAACAAGGTTATAGTTAGAACCTCCTATAAACTTATCTGCTACATTACCAGCGCCTCCCATAATGAGATTAGTTACACCAGCTTCTTTCATAGCAGCATCAAATTCACGCATACCACCCCTACCTGTATAAAGGGTTATGGACATACCATCAGTATCGCTTTGTCCAAATAGAGCATTAGCTACAGTATTTTGTAAATAATTATAGGTAAGAGAACTATAAGTAGAATAGTTATTAATCTGCTCTAAAATACCTGAACCAGTAGGAATAACTTTACCAGTAAGGATATCTTTAAGATCAATAGTACCATTGGCTTTCCTATTATATCTTGAATACCAGAACATATGCTCACATTCCTCAAGCCACGCTCTTTCAAATTGGAAGTGTTCAAAGTCCATCCATAGTTCAAGGCTTTTACCTCCTTCAGAACTAATCCTGATAGGCATTACCTTATTAGCAGAATTACCTGCCCATTGGTGGGAAAGCCTAATTACAGACATTTGATTTTTGAATTTACCTGGAGCTACCCTTTTAAAAGCAGTACCTCTGGATTCACTTTCTGCATTAAAAGTATTTAATTCTGCCCAAAGAGTTCCTGCTACAAGTTCACTAACAGGAACTACGTTCTTATTAGAGACTGCATTAAGTTGACAAGTGTAAGTATAGCCCACTCCTGAACTAGCTGGTTCCCCCGGAGATAAGATATAAGCTTGAACTCCTAAAGGAGATTCAATCATGTAATTTTGTTTTGCCCAATTATCTGTAAAAGTAATCTGGAAAGTAGTACCATCTACTCCTAAATTAGTATCAGTAATAGTTTCAGCTACTACTAATGCTTTGTTTAATCTGCTCATTACAGGATAAGTATACTGAATATCTTTCAGTTCTTTTACCTTGGCATTGGTTTTCTTAAATCCATTAGGAGTAACTACATCCCCCATAGTAGACATAGCTAATGGAAACCTCCTTGTAGAATCTCCTAAAAGCCATGTAAGTTTTTGTGAAAGTTCATCAGGTTTGCCATACCTTTGATGATAAAAATTCTGCTCATCTAACAAATCCTTACCATCAAAAATATCTTGTTGCACCTGAAACCTAAATTTGTTAGTTCTAGCACTGACAGCCATAATTGTTTAGTTTTTTAAGTGTTAAAAATATTTTCTTTATACTATTTATATTTTTATTCTGCTTCAAACATACCTAAAGTAGGTAATTTGTTACCATATTTCCTTTTTTCTGATTCAGAGGTATATTCAGTTCCATCTTTTTCTTTCTTTAAGCTTCTTTTAAGCCTTTTAGCATTTTGTGTAGAAGCTTTAGTAGCTATGTATTTACTTAAATCTCCTTTTTTAAATCCGAAAAACAACTGCTGTAATTGTTGCTGAAAATTTTCATTAGTTAAAGGAATAGTAACTGCATAGCCATTTCCATTTCTTTGTATATTAGATAAAACATAATTATAAAATGTTTCTGCATCTGCCTTAGGAATATTAAAATTTCCTACTTTACCTGTATTAATTATAGAAGATACAGTTTGTCCAAATTGTTTATCCTGAGCATCCTGAGCAGCTTTAATTTCTGCTTGTTTTTGTAAAATAGCTTCTGTTTTTTGTTGCTGTTCTACTTGTTTCTCTTTTAAAGCAGCTTTAAAGTTTTCTAAAAGTCCTTCTTCAGAATCCTCATCATCTTCTACATTTCTAATGGCTTTTGCTTTTGAAAATCCTTTATCTATATAGTAGTTTTTCAAAAACTCTTTTTGACTTTCTACATCATCTTCTTTAATAGTTATAGAGGAATAGTCTATTTCACCCTCTTTCATTAAATCAGTAAGTTTTCCTCCATTAGAAATATGCATTAAAGCCTTAAATCCATCAGGAAACTTTTCTTCCAGATAAGTCAAATTATCTTCTACAGCTTTTTTGACTATAAACTCTTCCCTAATAGCTGCTCCTTCAGGAGTATCAGGGTCAACATCACCATAGTCAATATCGTAATTAACTCCAGTAATTTTTTCTACGTCTTCCCAAAAAGAACCTTCCTCTTCTTCCTTTTCTTCCTCTTCCTTTTCTTTTTCTTTAGCTAATGCTTCTTTTTCCTCATCAGTAAGTTCTTCCTCTTGCTCTTCTGCAAGGGCAGCAGCTTCTTCTTCTGCTTTTTCTTTTTCTTCATTCTCTTTAGCTTCTGCTTCTTTAGCTTTTTTAGCTGTTTTTTCTTCTTCTGTTTCTTCTTCTTCCTGGTTTTTTTTATCTGTAATTTGATCTAATAAAGAACTTTCAGTAAAATCATCCAAAGAAGGAATCTCTTGTGTTTGGTGTGCCATGTATCAAATATTAAAAATTAAACTTTATTTACTTACCTTTTAATCTTTTGTTTTAGTTTTATTTGCTCTATTATATAGTACTCATAATTTTTTTAGTTTAAAAGTTACTTTAAGTTTTAGTAATTCTTTTGCCATTTAACTTTCCTTTAGCTTGTAGCTCAGCTTTTGTTTGATTTTCTTTTGCAATAGCAAATTGTTTATCAATTTTATATCTTTCTGTAGCATTTTTCTTATCTGCTATTCTTTCTTGAGTAATTAATTTATCTCTTTCTACTTGCTTTTTATTCTCTAATTCTGAAGCTTTTAAGGCTGTATCTTGTACTTTTAAAGAATTAATTTCATCTCCCGGAGTATTAGTATCAGCTAATGCATATTGTCCTTTAATATGTTCTAATTCTACTTTTCTATCATATTCAGCATTCATCAACTCTAATTCAAAAGCTTTCTCTATTTCTTTAAATTGTTGTTCTAGTTGTATTTTTCTTTCTTCTGCTTCCTGCTGAGATTTAGCATTAGCCTCTGCTTGCTCAATCATCTCCTGTTTATTGGCCTTTAAGATATTCTTCAATTTAGATATAGATTGAGCTTGAGCTATTTCTGCTATAGCAAGTGGGTCTTGTCCCTGAGAAGCAAAAGCTGTAGTTTGCTCTTTCATTAATTTAAGATTCTCAAGGTCAGAAGAAGAATTAACTATATGTACATTAAAGTCAGATTCCATATAAGAAACAGGGTCTAAATTCAAAATGGTTGCTCTTTCATCATTAGAATAATAAATAGCTTTCTTTCCATCCTTATAAGCAAATTTGCTACAATCCAACAATCCCTGTCTTTCTACCCTTATAAAATCATCAAACTTAGTAAAATATCTTTCTGAAATAACAGAAGATTGGTATCTTGCTGCATCTACTCCAGAAGCTGTTTCTGAAGCTGCTACCTGCCCTTTTCTCTGTCTGGTAATACCCAACACATCATCCCATTCCTGTTTAATCTGGTCTAATATTCCAATTAGATTACTAATAGTATCATAAAGGTCTAAATCTAGTACTTGATATTGGTTCCAGGTTTTATCTACTCCCTTTTGATTTCTATTTATCACAGCGAAACTATTAGCTTCTGCATAATAAAAGAATTTTTCTTCTCCAAGATTATCAGGAATAGTGTTTATATCCAGCATAGCAATCTTTCCTTTAGATTTAGCTATAGTCATTTCCAACCTATAATGCAGGATAATATAAAGTATCTGATAAGGAAGCCCTAGTTCTACTAAAGAAACATTTCTTGAATGAGTATCAGAAAATCTGAAACCATTATAAGGCCCCTTAGTTCTAAACATATTATTCATTTTAGTTCTTTGTACCTGGGTAGGTCCTATACCTAAATATAGTCCTCCATTTAATCCTGATTGGTCATCAGAAGAAGAATAATTTTTATAAGCAATATCTGCTCTCCAGCCTTCCCACCATTCTATTCCCCATACCCATTCTACGCTTTCTCCTGCTGCTTTATCAGGTTTATATCCTTCCGGTACCTCTATTTCTTGTTGTTGTCCTGTTTCATCAAAATAAGTGAGGAATCCTATTTTTTTATAATATTTCCATACTACATGATAAATAGGAATTTTACTTCTTTTTAAATCCTCCTCTACTCTATAAGTATTACCAAATAAAGCATTAAAATATTGTGAAGTGTAAGGAAGTAATTGATCTGAAGCTTCTAAATCATCTATATCATCGGGTTTCAATTCGTCCCAGAATTTAGTTACAATATCTGTAGGGGTCATATATTTTCTTCTTACCACCCAAGCTGCATCTTCTACATATTTAACTCCAGGGCTTTTATCATAATCTATATCTAAAGGAGAAACCCTTTCATAAATTAACTCATCATATTCTACATCTTTATATGAATAGGTTTCTCCTGCTATAGTATAGTCTTTAAACATAGAAGACCATATTTCTTTAACTACAAGGTCATCTTCCAGTTGATTAAGCATAACTTCCCCTTGTACTGCTCTGGCATCTTTATAGTTAGAAAGGGTTTTTTCTTTTATACTTTTAGGTAATTCTGGTTTTTCTTGTTCAGGGGGGGCTTTTCCCTGTTGCTGAGCTTGTATTTTTTCTACTTCATTATAAAACATTTGTTCCAAAGACTGTATTACTGCAGCTTGTATGCTTTCTTCTGCCCTGTTTACTGCATCTTCATTATTAACATTGATAACAAAATTCTTTGGTCTTTTTTCAAACTCCCCTAAAAGTAAATCTAAGTTTGGTCTAAGGATAGAATAAGGCCTAATCCTTGCTGGCCAAGTTTTATGCTCTGCTTTGGAAGAAGATAAAGGATTGGTTACATATTCAAATAAATTATCTGATAAAATATTGTTATAAGCATCATATAACGTATATAAATCTTTATAATTACTTCCTACAGTTTTATTAGTAGAATCCTGAAAATAAGTGGTAGAGATAAAATAATCTATGATATCTTTAGTATGCGAAAAATTATTTTTTTCCTTTACAGTTTTACTTACCTTTAATTGAGGTTTTCCCCCAATAAAAAGTTGTTGTCTGGCATTAGATTCCCTTTTAGTATTTATATATCTTGTTCCCATTATATTAGGTTTATGATAAATCTGTATTAAGTTGTACTAAATTATTATAGTATTCCTGGTGATTAAACCCTATGGCTGCTCCTGTTATAAATGAGGATATAGTGCCCTGATAAAAAAGGCTGTATAAATTTTCATTATTTAAAGCACCTATTGTTTGAGAAAAATTAGGAAATATTGAAAGTGCAAGACTACTATTAAATCCTTCTTCAATACCATTTACATACATTTTAGCATCATTAATAGCTATTCTTTCACCGATATATAGTGTGTTATCCTGATAAGGAAGTAAAGAAGATGGTGCAAAACCATTTAAAATCCTTGTTACTATATTTGTAGTTCTTAAGATATTTATTGAAGTATAAACATCTGCCTCCCTAACCCCTAATAGAGTATAATTTCCTGCCCTATTATCTGCTGTTACTGCAAAAGCACCTACTAAAAGATTAGTTGCAGATACATTAATTCTATCTGTTAAGTAATTATAATTAGAATTTATATAAGAACCTACCCCATCAAAATCAAAACCAATACCAGGAATATGAACTGCTCCATTGTTAGTCATTACTGCCTTTCTTTTCCAGTCCCATAAGGCATTTATAGGGTCCTGCAAGCCAAAGTGGGCGAAGGAATCTATCTTCTGCCAATTACCTACTATTATTTCATTGAGTAAAAATACTCTTATACTATCTTCCTCTATTTGAGTTAAAGGGTTTGGAAATGCATCTATTATAGTTTGTGCTTCTAATTTAGCATTAAGTTGTACTAAATTATTATAGTATTCCTGATGATTGAATCCTATGGTTGCCCCTGCTATGAATGAAGATAGCGTTATCTCTATTGCATTGTTACCGTAATCAGAAGCAATTCTAATATTGTTATTTACAATATAAGAACCCTGTATATTAGAGGTATCTTTTAAAGTGCCATTTTGATAAAATTGAGTGTTTGTTTCTCTATCTGTAGCAATAATTAATGAATTTGATAGTGTACCTATAGGTGTATTTGAATCTCTAAAACCAGACCCATTAATGGAATATGTAGTTATTTGGTCAGAGGCACGAGTTCCAATAAAGCCATTAAATACATTATTTGATGAAGATAATATCTGTGGCTGCCCAGTAGATATAATCCCAATTTCTGTAATAAAACATCCTGCTAAAGCATCATTTAATTGAAAATTAACCCCATCTATTAAAGGATTATAAGTACTATCAATATAAGCACTAACACCATCAAAAGCAAAACCAACACCAGGGTTATATATTGCTCCATTGTTAGTCATTGATACCTTCCTTTTCCAATCCCATAAAGCATTAACAGGGTCTTGAAGGCCAAAGTGGGCGAAGGAATCCATTAAATCCCAGTTACCACTAAGAACATTACTATCTACAAATACTGCTATTGCTTGTTTCTCCTTATCTGATAATGGGTTAGGAAAGGATTTAATTACATCCTCTGCTTCTTTTCTAATCCCTGCTCCAGAGATAAACCCTGAAGAACCAAAGCCTCCAAGAGAAGAACCTATCTCTAAAGAAGAAAAAGACCCTGCGTCAAGAATAAGTTTATTCCTATACTTTTTAGTAAAGAGGACATCTTTGGTTTTAGGTCTTAAATCAAGAAATTTTCTGATAGCATTGGGAATAGTTGTATCTCCTATTCTTATAACATCCCCTTTTCTTAGTTTTCTTCTTTTCTTCTTTCTAAATATGTCTATATTTTTAGCTTGAACTGTGAAGATTCTACCCATGACTATATAATTTGTAGCCAAGGTAGTAAATTATTTATTCATCTGCCATCTTCATCTCATTTATAGAAAGGGAATTACCTTGATTATTAGTAACTCCTGTATGAAAAGCTCTATCCCAATAGCTATTATCTTTTTTAGAATTTCTTTGTATTTCTACTTCTGCTTTTTCTTTTATCATAAAAGGTAACAATCTCATGGCTGAAATCCTATCAAAGTTACCATCATCAGAAAACTTTATAAGCTCATCTAACAAACCAACATCATATATTTTATTTAAATTCAATATTTTTATAGTTTTTCCAGAACTATCAGAAGTAAGGCTGCGCTCTTGTAATAACCAATCATTTAAATAGGCAAGGGCTTGATTAACTATCTTTCCAGGCATATTCATAAAATAACTTTTAGAAGTTTCTTTTACTTCTACAGATTTATTAAACATTAAGGAAGGTTCCAGTTCACATAGATGAAGTAGTTTATTTATTTTAGCATAATCATACAGCCCTTTTCCCCCTCCTGCAATTTCAGATTGTACTGTAGCTCCATAAAACCTGGCTAAATCAAAAACTATTTTATGAAATTTATCTGTAGTTCTTGGTCTGCCTACATACCAAGCTACTATAATATCTCCTTCAGAAGCAGAAAAATTATTAATTGCTTTATAAACATAAATAGCTCCAAGTGAAGTTCTATCTGTAGAATCATCTTTATAAAAGGGGTCTACTAATACATAATACATATTAGCAGGAACATGACCTAATTGGTCTGTATAAGGAGCTTCTATCATAGTTATACATCCAGATAAATCTCCTCCCTGGTCATGAGGATATTCCTGAATTGCTCTTTTTTTACCATTAGGGTCTAATTTAAACTTAAACCCACCTTTTTCCGTATCTCTTACTATATCTCCATATTTTAAGAAGCCTTGTATTCCTTTATCATTAAGCACCCTTAGTTTTTGTCTTTGTAATTCAGCAATAGGAAAATGATTTGAAGAAATTCTTAAAAGACATTCTGTAACTGTAAATGGATATTCTGCAATATATTTATCTTCTTTTTCAGGTTTATCTTCCCTAATAGTAGCTCTTTCCATTAAATGATAGGCTCTGCCGGCTTCAAAATCAGGATTACCGTCTTTATCCATAAACCTATCCATACAGGCTTCTACTGGAAAAAAGAATCCATGGGGCTTTCCTCCTTGATCCTTTTCCCAACAATTATCAAACTCCAAACAATTATAAGCTTTTGGATGCCTGAATATATCTTCAAGTCCTGCAATACCAGTCCCACTCTCACCTCCTGTTCCCCATAATATTTGAATTCCTGTAGCAATACCCCCTTGTTCTACTAAAGGCCTGGCTATATTCCAGGCTATATCAACTTTGTCGAAAGAACCTCCTTCTTCATAATATATCTTATATCCCCTTGCTCCCCTGGCTTTGTTGGGATTATCTAAAATCCTGGCAAAAATTTCTCCACCTTTCCAAACTTCATCTCCTTTTCTGGTAACTTCAGATGCTCTTTTATGGTAATCTGTATCTTTTTTCTGTCTTAATCTTTTAAATCCTCTTTCTGTATGTTGATTTAAATACTCAAGATTATCCCATACCTTTTGTACAATGCCTTCACCTAAAAGATAATCTTTATGAGAAGCAAAATAAAAACTCTTTTTTCTCTTTCTTAAAGTATAGTCCCTGGCTCCCATAGAAGAAAATAATTCAGAAAAACCAGTTCCTCTGGGTTTTAATAGACAAATATGTTTACCATTTTCTTCAGCTTCCTGTACAGCCATAAACCAATGCCAGTGAATAGCCCAAAACCTGGGAAAATCTGTACTTTTAGTAGAAACAGGAGAATAAGGGTCATCTACTATTTCCAGTTGTTTAAAATTAAGAAAAAAGTAATGATAGCCAGTAACCCAAACTCCGGTAACAGGATTTCTATATCCTTCTAAACTTCTTCTTCCCTGTTCCAACCAATATTCCCTATAGGCTTTAGAACCAAAAGGAGCAGTACAATAAACCCCATATTTTTTCTTATGGGCAGCAGCAACAGAAAATAAATCAGTGTGGGTAAATTTAGTATTATACAGTACTT
>Ga0256839_1003377_pt1 | contig 16501 bp, 15 predicted proteins | sample 354166metaG_FD_185968 | JGI IMG/M metagenome (GOLD analysis project Ga0256839, IMG submission 185968) | Hydrothermal vent microbial communities from Mid Atlantic Ridge, Atlantic Ocean - 354-166 | ecosystem: Environmental > Aquatic > Marine > Hydrothermal vents | place: Atlantic Ocean: Mid... | reverse complement strand
TTATGGATGCATTTTTACAATAAGGACACTTTTTTACAAGCCATCTGTAAACAATTCCTTTTTAGACTCGATATTAGCGTACTTTGCTTAGGTTTTCAGCAACCAATTTTCTCGCTTTAACTCTTAAGTTCAAATTATAGTAGCACACTTATAGGATGGTATAACCTTCCTAGCATACAGAACAATGTCACCTTAGGAGCAGTTGGGTTGAGTCATGCTATTGGAGGGCTTGGAAAAACAGCTTATGATGACTTGACTAACTCAGTTGCAGGCGGTGGTCATGGATGGACTATACATGATGCTGGCACGTGAGAATGATTTGCTTTATAAAAATATAAACTAACCTATCCGTCTATTTTAGGCGGATGTCAAATACCTAACACAACAACTTCTTTTATGTAGACCTTCAAAATATGGCACTAATCAACACTACTTGCACCCAAACAGAACGGATAAAGGATATTTGGATGTTATGATGGTGGTATATTATACGAAGGATAACAGATGAAAATTTTACAAAACAAAATGATACAGACAACCGTACTTGCTTTAGGGCTTATGTTATTTACCGCATGTGGTGGAGGTACTAGCGTCAATACTGCACCTATAGCAGATGCAGGTGATGACAAAGTACGTGCCTTAAATACAATAGTTCTACTTGATGGAAATAGCAGTACCAGTACTACGGGGAATGTTCTTAGCCATAGTTGGACACTTCTTGAAAAACCAACTGGGAGCAATGCAAAGCTTTTTAATGAAACAACTGCACAGCCAGACTTTACATCTGACTTGGTTGGAATATATAAGATTGGACTAGTAGTGCATGATGGAGAACTTGATTCTGTGCAAGATACAGTAGACGTGAATGTACATAAATATAAACTTTTAAAAAAAGAATTTCCCAATACTGTAGTGGATTATAGTTATGATGACAATGGAAACTTGTTAACTATTGAGTCAGATAGAGATAAAGACGGAAGCATAGAAAGAACAACAAAGTTTGAATATGATGCAGAGGGCAATCAAATATTAAAAGAACGTGATTACCGACCAAGAGATGGTATAGCAGATGAACGTACCTTGCATGAATACGATACAGAAGGTAATGAGATAAAGCGTAGTTATGATAATGAAGCTGATGGTATTATCGATAGTATTTGGACATATACTTATGATGAACATGGAAATGAACTTTCTCTAAATTATGACTATGAACCTGATGACGTAGTGGACCAAAGAATAGTTTATAGTTATGACGAATATGGAAATAGAACAAGTATTAGTAGAGATAATCATAATACGGGAAGTTTTGATAGTGTAGTAACCATTGCATATACCTATGACAATCGAGATAATATTTTGACACAAGAAAGTAGTAGACTGGGTGGCAGACTGACTGTGTATACCTATGATGTTCATGGAAATCTTTTAACAGATAGTAGTGGTGAAAGTCAAAATATATATACATATGACGAGAAAGGTGACAAGCTTACACATCAGGCTATGTTGCGTGGAGAACCAAATGGAAGGCTAGAGACTTATGAATATGATGACATAGGCAATCTAATAAGTCAAGATGGGTATGGCACTACTACATGGAGGATATTTGAATGAATAAATTATTTCTTATAGGTATTTTTTTGTGTGTTTCAAGTATGATAGAAGCCAAACCCCTACACCATAGCAAACAACAAATAAAAGCCAAGAAAATCATAGTCATCTTAAAATACATGGACAAGCACGGTTGTAAGATGCAAAAAAAAGTGCATGAGATGGCACATTTGTATGTACGTCCCATCTTTACACAAACGACAGCCAATGTAACTTGTGCCACGTATGGAAGAGCAGAGGGCAGAGGCTGTTCCGTACCTACCACTACAGTCATACCGAACAGACCTTATACTTGTGTGGTAGCCATGGATGCATTGGCTCCTGGTATGGGGCTGTAGCATGTGGGGCAAAAAACTTTTATACCTCTCGTTGCTATGTGGTACGATGGCAATGGGGTTCGAAAGTGACTATACAAGTCTAGTCCTATGTAAAATAAAAGAAAAACAAACACAGGTAACATACAAAAGCTGTGGGAACATAAACGACATAAGCATAGTAGTAGAAGAGACAAACAGAAGCAAAAGTATTACACTCACGCATCATGACAAGCACTACCCACAAAAGTACGAGATAGCTGTGAGTTATGACCCTATCATAGCTTTAGGCAAGAAGATAGAATGGCGGTATCGTTATAAAAATTCTAACACTCCACTGGCGATGATAGTAAGAGTAGATGTCAACGAAGACCAAGGACAGAAACATGAAAAATACTCTTACTTAGTGGTAAGCAAGATAGATAAACATGGCATTTGTGTAGTCGGGAAGATATCACCCCAAACACATCAAAATGAGATGGCACGCAAAATGGCAGAGATCGCATCTGAATTGCCTTGTGTACTTAGTGAAAATACAGAATAATTACGAAAGGATTAGTGATGAAAAAGACAATGCTAAAAATGCTTGTACTTTGTGCAAGTGTGGTGCTTTTCTCTGCATGTAGTGGAAAAAGTGGCGGGAATGGAGATAGTGGCGGTGATGACTCACCAAGTCCTACACCCTTGGTACCTAAAACACTCCTCTTTCTTGAGGATGCTAGATATGGGATAGAACCTTGGATTACAGATGGCACAGTGGAGGGTACGAAGCTTGTGAAGGATATTAATGTAAAAAAAGATTTGGGCTCTAACATTGGCAGAAGTATGGTGAGCATAGCTGATGTATTGTATTTTATCGCAGATGATGGCATACACGGTAAAGAACTATGGAAAAGTGATGCTTCTGGTGTGAATATGGTACAAGACATACACCCCGGTGTATCAAGTTCAGAAATATACAGCCTTGTAAATGTAAGTGGAATACTTTATTTTTCTGCAGACAATGGAAATGACGGTAGGGAACTTTGGAAGTATGATGGCGTAGAAGCATCTATGGTGAAAGACATACGTATAGGAAATGAAAGTTCGCATCCAGGCTATCTTACAAATGTAGCAGGCGTACTTTATTTTACTGCAAATGATGGTACACATGGGGTTGAGTTATGGAAAAGTGAAGGTACTGCTAGTACAACAGTGTTGGTACATGACATAGTTGTAGGAGAAGAAGACTCTGAGCCATCGGACTTAACCAATGTAGATGGCAAGCTATATTTTTCAGCACAAGACGATGTACATGGTAGAGAACTATGGAAAAGTGACGAAACTGGTACAGAACTACAGTTAGATATACATCTGGGTACGGAAGGTTCAGGATTAAAAGAATTAACTGCCATCGGAGATACACTTTATTTTATAGCTGATAATGGTGCAAGGACAGAGTTGTGGAAAAGTCGTAATGGCACCACGGAACTCGCTATAGTAAGTGGAACTAACTCAAGACCAAAACAGCTTACGCATGAAAATGGCATACTTTACTTTACAGCAAGAGATAGTTCACATGGTACTGAACTATGGTTCATCGGCCCTTTTGGTCCCGTGAGAATGGACATAAATGTAGGTAGCAGAGGATCTTCCCCCGAAGACCTCATGGATGTGAATGGAAAACTTTATTTTACTGCAGATGACGGTACAAGCGGTAGAGAGTTATGGCAATTTGATGCCTTTGCTGTAGGTGGGCCTGTATTGGTCAAAGACATTACAGCGGGAATGGGAAGTACGAGGCTTGATAACCTAAGCCATGCCAATGGCACCGTGTATTTTTCTGTAGCTAATGTAGTATGGAAAAGTGATGGTACTGAGGCAGGTACAGTAGTTGTACGTGATACAAGTACAGATATGCACCCTTTAAAGTTTGGTCAGTTTTCTGCACTTGCAGATACACTTTACTTTGTAGGAGAGGACGATGTGCATGGTAAAGAACTTTGGAAAAGTGATGGTACTGAGGCAGGTACTGTATTAGTAAAAGACATACGTCAAACGACTGGAGACTCCATTATTAGTACAAACGTAGAACATATTAAGATAGGAGATAACTATTATTTTACAGCAGATGATGGTGTGCATGGTTTTGAACTATGGAAAAGTAATGGTACCTCAGATGGTACGGTTATGTTAAAAGACATACGAGCAGGAATAGATAGTTCTATCCCTAGTATGCTTAGAAAAGTCAATGATACACTCTATTTTGTTGCAGGCAATGATGTCAACGGAAGAGAATTATGGAAAAGTGATGGCACACAAGAGGGGACAGTACTACTAAGAGATATAAATCCAGGTACTGGGTCTATATTTGTAGACAATATGAGAGTACTGGGCAATGTACTATATTTTACGCTTAGTCTTTTTGGAGGAGATAATCCTGGGAGTCAATTATGGAAAAGTGATAGTACTGGTACAACACTAGTAAAGGAAATAGGAGGAGGAGTGCTTGAACCAATAGCTTTCTTGGTTTTTCGGGAGGAGAAATACTTAACGAGTGTTGGAAACACACTGTATTTCTCTGCAAATGATGGATTTTCTGGCATTGAGCTTTGGAAAAGTGATGGTACCTCCGAGGGTACGGTATTGTTAAAAAACATAAAAGAAGATGGATTTTTATCGCCAAAACATAGTCATCCAAAAGAACTTATAAATATAAATGGGACATTGTACTTCTCTGCAGATGATGGTGTGAACGGACGAGAATTATGGAAAAGTAATGGGACAGAAACTGGTACAGTACTTTTGAAAAACATAAGAGATGATGCTTTAGATATAAAAAATAGCGACCCTAAAAATATTAGTAATGTGAACGGAACTGCCTATTTTTCTGCAAGAAATGATAGAGGCAACGGACTGTGGAAAAGTGATGGTACCGAAGATGGTACAGTGCTTGTGAAGCTACTTGAAAGAAAATTTATCGACGATTTAGCTTATGTCAACAATCAACTTTATGTGAGTATACATAGAGGAGAAGGTGCTTTTAGCAGTTTATGGAAAAGTGACGGTACAGATACAGGTACTGAAGTGCTAAATGATTTTGATGGCAGTCTATACAAGATTAATATGCTTGATACAACTGAGAATGGCTTATTGTTTATAACAACAGATATCTATGGCGTGAACAAACTCTGGAAAAGTGACGGTACGAGCGATGGTACAACAGTATTATCTGATGGAGAAGTAGAATAATTACGAAAGGATAGATTATGAAAAATACAATAGCGTACAGTCTAGCACTACTAGTAGGTGCTACACTGTTTTATGGTTGTGGTGGCGGTGGCTCAGAGACGACACCTACAGTAGAGAGCAGTACTTATGCTACTACAAGTACTAGAGGTGACTACACAGAGTGGACGCTTGCGGGCTCAAACCTACATGCCGTGTGGCAAGTGGTGAACGACATGGGAGGCATAGATTACACCCATACTTTTGATGCTACTTGTGGAGCAGAATCCAGTACAGGACTAAGAGAATGTACTTTTGACACGGTAACATGTGCAGATGGTCTAGCTTCTTGTCCTGCAGTGCCAAGTGGTAGCTTTTCTATGATGGCTGTGCCAGATGTGGCACTTTTCGTGCATACGGGTATTGGAGTTAGCAGTCAACTACACATAGGCTTTACCAAAGATGCTACTTCTTGTACAGAAGATGTGAGTGGAGACTATGCTTTCATACGTACTGGACTAGGGCAGAGAGATACCTTTGGGCTGTACCGTTCAGATGCCAACTTCGTTGACATCTTGCATGCAGACTTTGGTTTTGAAACCACAGATGCAAACATGAACCAAACTCTGAGCTATAACACAGGCACAGAAGTAGAAGCATTTACAAATAACGGATGTGTAGAGGGTGTACGGTTTAGGGAAGTAGATGGATTTGCCATTCGTTCTATGATGACGCACTCTGGGCTCTTTGTGCTAGACTTACCCGCTGGAGATGGTGGGCTGCTTTCGTTTAAAGTAGAAAATGCAGCCACTTTAGTAGACATAGCAGGTAAAAACTTCGGAGGCTACTCGTTTCCCGACAACGGCGATCCAGAAGCCTTTACCATGACAGCAGGTATAGTGAGTGCCAATAGAGTGGCATTGACAGCCACTTTACCCTCAGGCACACAGCATCTTAGGATGATGCGTTTGGGTACATCAGACAGTATGACTGCCCCTGCTTACCCTAACTTTGGGGTGGTTCCAAGTGGCTACAGCACAAGCACACTCTCTTCCACCTATGCCACAGCAGACACCATACCAGGCATCTATAAATTTGATGGACTCGATGACAATGGCAGGGTAATAATGGCAGCGATGAAACATAACGGAAAAGTCATACTTTTAGGGATGGTGTATAACTATAGAAACACAGGAGACATTGACCCCCGTTCAGATACAAATGCAACCTTTGGTGAAAATGGTCTTTATAATACGGGGAATTTTATAGGGTTTGAAAGATAAGGAGATAATGAGGTTTGATACAATACATCCAATGATTCACATAATGAATTTATTGGGCTGTATAGGTGACAAAGTAGGCTTACAACTACTCATCTGACATAAGAACATACCCCGAACCATAGACACTTTTCAAACAATCTTCTGGCAATTTTTTACGTAGATTACTTATAAGTTTTTTAATAGTATTTGTAGATACCTCTTCCATATACTTATCTTGCCACACGATGGCAGAGATATCTTCAAGGAAAATATTTTCTTCAAATTTATCTATCATTAGTTCAAGTAACAATTGTTCTCTATGCGTCAAGGTTATCATTTTGTCTTTATGATAAAGTTTCTTTGTTTGCTTATGCCAATTATATTCACTAGAGAGCATGACAATATTTTCACTGAGTAACAATAGAGCTTCTTCTACACTAGATAAGCCCTCTTTGAGTTTGACTTTACTCACTGGTTTGATGAGGTATTTGCAGAGGTTTAGCTCTACCGCATCTAGTAAAAGTGCTTCTTCTGTGTAGGCTGTAATGATGACAATAGGTATATCCTTATTTGTCTGGCGTACTTTACGCGCCACGTCTAATCCACTGAGTTTTGGCATATTAATGTCCAGCATCAAAACATCAGGCTTTACCTTTTTATACATAGCTAAAGCCTCCTCTCCATCTTTTACAGCATGCACTTTTTTAAAATAATGGGAGAGTTGTTGGGTAATGTTGAGCCGAATGATACTTTCATCTTCTGCATATAGAATGGTATAGGGTTTTAATGCTATCATGGTATCCTCTATACTAGTTTAGGAGTAATGTATGGTCTTTTTGCAAAATTTACTTATCGGTAACCATCATTTCAATAATGATGAAAATTTAGAAAAATTCCGTTTTACCTTACTTAATACTCTTTTAATTATAGCAACATTTTTTGGTTTTATCAATCTGCTCGGTTCATACTTGGACATTATAAAATTTCCTCCAACATACGAAAAAGTACTACTCGTATATATCATCTTAAATGTTTTTGCATTGTTGTACCTGCGTAAAGATAAAAAGTTTTATTTTAAGGTTGTGCATTTTATCATCCTAAATGCCTTTATCCTTTTTGCATCTGCTCTTATACTCTCCATAGATGACAGCTTTCGATTAATTTGGTTTTTTATATTGCTTTTGTCTTATTTTGTGTTGGTGGGGAAAAAGTATGGTGTCTACTTTATGCTCATTATATCTGCTGTTATTCTGCTCATTCATCTAAACTATGATTTAGGCTTTACGCCTTTAACTATCTCTACTTTTTTCAACTCTTTTTTGATTTTCACAGGTTTTATATACTATTTTATAAGCAAGATAGACAAAGATGCTGCAGAACTCAAATACCTAAATACGTCACTGGAAGAGAAAGTAGAAATAGAGATTGCCGAGCGTATAGAAAAAGAAATCCTATTACAAGAAGTGCATCATAGGGTCAAAAATAATTTACATATCATCCTCTCCATGATACAGCTTCAGCAAAATGAAGATAACAATACCCAGCAAAAAAGCCTACTCATAGACTTGGAAAACCGTATTAATGCTATAGCCAAATCATATGAGATACTCATAAGTAACAACAGTCTACAAAAAATCGTTATGAAAACCTATCTGGAAGAGCTCTTGAAAGATATACACGATAGTTTTTCTTATACGATCTCTCATGTAGAATTCTCAACAGATATAGATGCAACTCTACCTCTAAAAGAAGCTGTATATATAGGTTTAATTACCAATGAAATAGTGACAAATAGTTATAAGTATGCTTTCGCGGATAACAAAGGTAAGTTATCTATTTCATTGTTGCAAAATGAAAATAACTATGTTCTAACTATCAAAGATGATGGTGCAGGTTTTACGCCTAAAGAAAACATGGGTACTTTAGGGCAAAAACTCATCCATACGCTAGTGACTGAGCAACTCAATGGAGAGTTGAGTCTAGACAGTAAAAATCAAACTAAGTATAGCATTCGCTTCACGCTCACCTAGCATAAGCGTGTTGCTACAGGCACTAATCACATCAATTTTTGTACTTTCAAATACTTTTCAAAATACTTCCTTTTCATATATAAAATATCTCTCTTTTCTCATAAAAATCAAGAAATATCTTAAAACGGCACACTTTGGCACACTCTTTTGTCATACTTTTATAAGAGACCTAATAAACACTGGACAAACACTCTTTGTTTATGATGAGATATTCAAATAAAAAGGATACAAGATGAACACAAGAAAAACATTAAACTTAACTGCACTAGCCTTAGGGCTTGTACTCTTCACGGCATGTGGTGGTGGAGGTGGCAAAAAGACAAACACACCTTCTGATGGAGGCAATGGTGGAGGTGGTACGCCCACAGTCAAAAAGTCTACTATGCTTGCTCTCAATATAGGAAACGGAGGCATAGAGCCATGGGTTACAGATGGAGAAAGTGCTAGTATGCTTACGGATATCAATACCGCATCAAGCTCTTCCAAGCCTACAAGCATAATAAATATGACACATACGTTGATCATTAATGAAACTACGTTTTTTGTAGCTAAGGACAATGTGTATGGTACAGAACTCTGGAAAAGTGACGGTACAGAAGAAGGTACAGTGATGGTGAAAGACATAAGGGCAGGCACAGACAGCTCTCGTCCAGGAAACCTCACCAACGTTAATGGCACACTTTATTTCACAGCAGACACTGACACAGACGGAAGAGAGCTCTGGAAAAGTGATGGCACAGTAGTAGGTACAGTGATGGTTAAAGACATAAGAGTAGGTGAAGGTAACTCTCGTCCAACACACCTTCGTAATGTCAACAGCACACTTTATTTCACTGCAGACGATGGTGTAAAAGGAATAGAACTCTGGAAAAGTGATGGCACAGAAGCAGGTACAGTCATAGTGAAAGACATAAACGTTGGTGAGGCAAACTCTACCCCAAGACACCTTACACATATGAATGGCATACTTTATTTTTCGGCATCTACCGAGACAGATGGAGTTGAACTATGGGAAAGTGATGGTACAGAAAGTGGCACAAGGCTTTTGAAAAATATAGATGTCATAGGTAGCTCTGGTCCATATGACCTTATCAATGTTAATGGCACGCTTTATTTCACAGCAGATGATGGCATAAGAGGAAGAGAACTTTGGAAAAGTGATGGAACCATAGGTGGCACAAGATTTGTGAAAGACATAAACACTGGAGGTGCTTCTCGTCCAAGAAACCTTAGTAATGTCAACGGCACACTTTATTTCACAGTAGATGATGGCACAAATGGAAGAGAACTTTGGAAAAGTAATGGCACAGAAGCAGGCACAGTACTCGTGAAAGACATAAACGTGGGTACAGATCCCTCTAATCCAAGTTACCTCACTAACGTCAACGGCACACTTTATTTTAGAGCATACACTGGCACAAATGGATACGAACTCTGGAAAAGTGATGGCACAGAAGCAGGCACAGCGATGGTGAGAGACATAAGAATAGGTACAAATAATTCTTTTCCAGATAACCTTATCAATATTAACGGCACACTTTATTTCACCGCAAACGATGGTACAAATGGAAGTGAACTCTGGAAAAGTGATGGCACAGAAGCAGGCACAGTGATAGTAAAAGACATAAGAGTAGGTACAGGTGGTTCTGATGCATACAGCCTCAGCAACGTCAGAGGCACACTTTATTTCACCGCAAACGATGGTACAAATGGAAGTGAACTCTGGAAAAGTGATGGCACTACAGATGGCACAGTACTCCTTAAGGACATTAGTACAGGAACAAATAGTTCCATCAATGGAACAGGCAGATCAGCATTTGTACAGATAGGAAATACGTATTACTTTTCTGCAAGAAGCACCTCGGAAGTAACAGAACTCTGGAAAAGTGATGGCACAGAAACAGGTACAGTTATGCTCAAAGACATAAGAGTAGGTACAGGTAGTTCCTACCCCGAATCTCTTACGCGCATCAACGACACACTTTATTTCACAGCAGATGATGGCACAAATGGAATAGAACTCTGGAAAAGTGATGGCACAGAAGCAGGTACAGTACTCGTGAAAGATATAGATGCAGGGTCAGGTGATTCCGATCCCGATAATCTTACTAGCGTCAATGGTACACTTTATTTCACAGCAGATGATGGCATAAATGGAGAAGAGCTCTGGAAAAGTGATGGTACAGTAGCAGGTACAGTGATGGTGAAAGATATATATGCAGGCTCAGGTGATTCTAATCCAAGTTCCCTCAACAATATCAACGGCACACTCTATTTCACGGCAGATGATGACATAAATGGAAGAGAGCTCTGGAAAAGTGATGGCACAGAAGCAGGCACAGTGATGCTGAAAGACATAAGAGTAGGCACAAATGCTTCTAGTCCAAGATACCTCAGAAATGTCAACGGCACACTTTATTTCACAGCAAACGATGGCACAAATGGAATAGAACTCTGGAAAAGTGATGGCACAGAAACAGGTACAGTCATGGTGAAAGACATAAGAGCAGGTACAGACAGCTCTTCCCCATTTGCCCTTATCAGTGTTAATGGCACACTTTATTTTACAGCATATGATGGCCCAAATGGAAAAGAACTCTGGAAAAGTGATGGCACAGAAGCAGGTACCGTACTCGTGAAAGACATAAGAGTGGGTATAGATAGTTCTGATCCCGATAATCTTACCAACATCAACGGTACACTTTATTTCACTGCATACACTGTTACAAATGGAAGAGAGCTCTGGAAAAGTGACGGCACTACAGGTGGTACAGTACTAGTAAAAGACATAAGACCAGATGGCATAGGCTCAGAGCCTAGACTCATGGGAGAACTCAATAATGAATTACTCTTTACCGCCACAGATGAAGATGGGTTCAAGAAGCTATGGAAAAGTAATGGCACAGAAGCAGGCACGGTGGTGATAGACACACCGTAAGTGTTAGAATTTCGATAAACACTAGTCAAACACTCTTTGCCTAGAATGAGAAACATCAAAATAAAAAGGATAAAAGATGAACACAAGAAAAACACTAAACTTAACAGCACTAGCCCTAGGGCTTACACTCCTCACTGCTTGTGGTGGCGGGGGGTACGAAGTCGACTGACACTAACACGATAGTACCAGATGCTACTTCTATCACACACAACGGCACTACTTATGGTTTTGTTACCTCTCCTCATACAGGTAAAGTATGGCTAGACAAAAACCTAGGTGCAGCTGAAATCTGTGCAGGGCTTGACGATGCTCAGTGTTATGGAGACTACTACCAATGGGGAAGAGGTCATGATGGACACCAAGAGAGTAACTCTGACACTACAAGTGCTCAAGTCACAGATATAAACGATGTAGGAGATGGAAAGTTTATCACGGATGATGGTGTAAATAATTATGACTGGACATTTGTAGATGTGAGTGGTATAACAAGACAGGTAAATTGGTCTAAAACAGATGGAACTTCAGTTTGTCCTGTAGGGTTTAGAGTACCTACTAAAGTTGAACTAGAAAATGAAACTATACTGGCATCAGATGTCACAGGCAGTACAAGAGTAATCAATAATGGGACTGCATTCTCAAACTTCTTGAAGCTACCATCAGCTGGTTATCGAAACAATTCCGATGGCTTGGTACATGATGTAGTCCAATGGGGCTATGTGTGGACGTCTTCAGCTGCTGGGTTTGACTCTCGTTCTTTGGACTTGAGTTTCAATTCAGTCAATGCTCGCATAGGGGATAGCGGTCGTGCAAATGGCTACTCGGTACGTTGTCTGAGAAATTAAAACCTAAGACTTTTACTCTAGCTAAAAACAGGGTGAAAGTTTTATAGTTTACTTTTTTTTCGTTCCCATGCTTTTTATGGGAATGTGACTACTTGCCAAAGGCTGATTTAAGTCCTGACCCGATGTCTCATTTGCTTTGCTCCTGTTTGTCCAAAACGAGTTAAATAGAGGCATCTGTTGAGGGGTTACACTCTTTTTTTGCTCGGGGCACATTTTATTTTGCTTTGGGTATAATATATGTATGGCAAAAATTGATGAAATAAAAGAACTTATAGGTTTTCTTAAAGTATTGTTTGCAACATTTGTTGCGATAGATGTGTCTTTAGTCGCATGGCTACATAAAAACTATGAGACCAATGCTTTTGCGTTTAACATTTCAGCGTTACTGTTGGTATTTGTCTTTTCTATGGGCATTGTCCTAACTGTGAAAAGCATTTTGAAAAATATTAAAAATTTAAAGGATTTATAATGATGTACATGATTATAGCAACTATTGTTTTGGTGGCTTCATTAGCATATGCTACTTACGAGGTCATCACTTTTGAAGTTTAGACTTTAAGGAAAACATACTGGATTTTATAAAAAACCTCACATCCCACGACCAATACAATTACAAGTTCGACCCTTCAGCTTGCGAAGCCTGTGGTGGGCACTGCTGTACGGGTGAGAGTGGATACATTTGGGCGAAGTATGCTGAAGTGGAAAAGATGGCAGACTTTGTTAACCTTAGTGTAGAAGATTTTGCTACAATGTATTTGAAAAAAGTGAAGCATCGTTATTCGCTCATTGAAAAGAAGCTCTCAGAAGACAATTATGCCTGTGTGTTTTTCGATGAGACGAAAAAACGTTGTAGCATTTACCCTGTACGACCATTACAGTGTCGTACCTTTCCCTTTTGGGAACAGTTTAAAAATGATGAAGCAGAGGTGAGAAAAGAGTGTCCTGGTATCGTATAGCAGTAAGTTTTTTCGTTCTTTTTATGCTCCATACAAGTATGTTGCATGCTAAAAAAATAATGAGTGTCAGTGAAGATGTACTCATAATTCAAGGTCTTTTGTTTGAAGAGTATAAAGCCTATGAAAATGCGTATCAAGTCTATAAAAAACTATTTGACTCTACCGCTGAGCGTGTTTATCTTTTTAGGGAAGCTACTGCTTCTTTACTTGGAAGAAAACACATCAAAGCAAGCATCTCACGTTTAAAGGCATGGGACAAAACACACCCAGATACTTTAGAAGTAAGAAGACTACTCATTCCTCTTTACTTGACTGATAGACAAGTGAAAAATGCACAAAAGGAAGCAGAGTATTTAGTAGAACGCTCTAGTGAACTTGTAGATTTAGACTTAGCTTCAAATTCATTTTTGTATGCTGGAGAGTTTAAAAGGGCTTTGAAGCTTTTATCTAAAATTTATGAAACCGTACCCAATGAAGATGTCTTACTCAAAATGACAGAAGTGATGGATGAGTTCACAGGTGAGCGTAAGAAAGCCATTCAGCTTTTAGAAACACATCGACGTATGAATATTTCTAGCAAAGACATTTATGTAAAACTTCTTATTTTGTATCAAAAAGAAAAAGATGTAGATGGGGTAATAGGTGTCTATAAAGCACTCTATGAGCTAGAAGAGAATGAAAAGTACCTTATGAAAATTGTGGATGCCTATATGTACAAAGGGGATGTCTCTGCCGCGATTTCCTTTTTAGAAAAACACAACTATAAGGGTGTCTTGCTGTATGAACTCTATAAGGTAAAAAAAGATTTTTCAAAAGCGTTAACATTAATAGATGCCTTCTATGAAAAAGATAAAAATCCTAAATGGTTTGCTGAAAAAGGCATACTTACCTTTGAAAATGCAGAAGATAAAAATGACACAAAAATGATAAATGAGGCATTGTCTTATTTTGAAAAGGCTGTAAAACTTGGAAATGATGACAGTCTTTATTTAAATTATTATGGTTATACGCTCATAGATAAAGAGGTAGATATAAAAAAAGGGATAAAAATCATTGAAAACGCGTTGGTTCAGCAACCAAACAATACCTATTATTTAGACTCTTTGGCATGGGGGTATTATAAAATGGGGAAATGTGATGAAGCCATAATACTTATGAAACGTGTTGTTGCCGAAGAAGGATTAAAAGAAGATGAGATAAAAACGCATTGGAATGCGATAAAGCAGTGCAAATAAAACTGTATAAGTAAAAATGAGTATAATACAAAAAATTTAGCCCAAGGCTTCAAGATATGGCACAGATATTAGACGAAATAATAAAAAAAACAAAAGTAGACTTAGAAAAAAGAAAAATAGACTTTCCTATGGAGTGGTTAGGGCGTTCATTGGCGTTTAACCCTTTTACACCTAAAGATGTCAAAGCTGCACTTCGCTCTACAGAAGAAAACCCGTATCGTATCATCGCTGAAGTGAAGAAAGCAAGTCCTTCTAAAGGTGTCATAAGAGAAGACTTTAACCCGGTGGAAATAGCACAAGCCTATGAAAAGGGTGGGGCAGACTCACTTTCTATACTTACAGAACCACACTTTTTTCAAGGTGACAAAGAGTACTTGGGCATAGTGCGTCGCTATGTGGGTATCCCACTACTTAGAAAAGATTTTATAGTTGACAGATATCAAGTACTTGAAGCTTTGGCTTTTGGTGCAGACTACATTTTACTCATTGCCATGGCACTAAGCCGTAAAGAACTTAAAGATTTACATGATTATGCACTACACTTAGGACTAGATGTACTGGTAGAAGTACACAACAAAACAGACTTGGTCAAAGCCATTTTTGCAGGGGCTGACATCATAGGCATAAACCACCGTAACCTAGAGACCTTTGAGATGGATATGGATTTGAGTGCAAAACTCATCCCCCTCATCCCCAATGGCAAAATTATCGTAGCAGAGTCTGGTATCAATGACCATGAAACAGTGGTTGAACTCTCTAGTAGAGGGGCAGATGCCTTTTTGGTGGGTGAATATTTTATGAGACAAGATGACATTACTTCGGCTATTAGGGCTGTGAAGTATGGGGTTTAACCCAATAACTTCTTAACCATCCCATTAATACGCCCACCATCCGCACGGCTTCCTATGGTAGACTTAGCGGCACCCATCACTTTACCCATATCTTTCATGCTTGTTGCTCCTACAGAGTTTATGACTTCTTTCATAACTGTTTCTAGTTCTACATCATCCATAGGTTCTGGTAGGTAGACCTTAACAATGGCTATTTCTACATCTTCTTTTTCTACGAGGTCATTACGACCTGCATCTCCAAATTGTACTTTGGCATCTTCTCTTTGTTTGAGGTACTTCATCAGTATATTTTCAACATCGCAATCAGTAACATCTCTACGTTCATCTACTTCTATTTGTTTAATGGCTGCTTGTATGTTACGTAAGGTATCTCTTTTTACTGCTTCTTTAGCACGCATAGCATCTTTTACATCGGCTTTTATTTGTTCTTTTAAGTGCATATCTCTTCTTTCAAATCTCTTTTATATAATTATACTATAATTCCGTTATGTTAATAAAAATAAATGATATAGAATTTGACCCCAAAGATATTAGGCAACTTTACCCCGCAGCTGTGATTAGAACAGGTGAGGGAGAAGAGACCACACAAGTGAGTATGAAGTGGGTAGAAAATGAAGGCAAAGGCAAGGTTGACCTTGTTGGCTATGCCATTTATGTACACCTAGGTGAAGATGACATACATGAATTTATGTATGACACAAAAGAAGAGATGGATGCAGTCTCAGAAAAAATTGCAGAACAAATTAAACATCGTAGAGATGGACGTTAAGGTTTACTATGACTACTTTTCAACTTTTACTACTTATTATTGCGGGGATTGTTTTTTACCTCTTTTTTAAACAACTTTTTTCAGGCAATCACCCAAAACGTGGTGTAGACTTTGAATCTAAAGTTGCAGATGAGCAAATAGGTGGTATTAACCGACCAGATAAAACCTTTTCTAAGCCTACTGTACAGCCTTCACGTATGGAACAACTGCTTTCCATGGCAGATGAAGCAGTAGAAAAAGAAGACTATGAAGAGGCTAAAAAGGCCCTAGACTCAGCTTTAATCATAGATGAGAACAACATTGATGCTTTACAAAAAATGGGTTATGTATGTATGCAATGTGAAGAGTATAGTGAAGCTAAAGAGAGTTTTGAAAAACTCTTAACACTTGACCCAGATGATGACATGGCACATGCTTCACTTGCAAACGCCTACCATAAACTTGGCGATGATAAAAAAGCAGAAGTTCACCATGAAAAGTCTATAA